>MDTC01170178.1_pt1 | contig 20344 bp, 17 predicted proteins | sample 811181 | NCBI WGS metagenome assembly MDTC01 (sample SAMN05326644, study PRJNA326480) | marine metagenome | isolation source: seawater | place: Pacific Ocean: North | collected 2011 | reverse complement strand
GGCCCCCGTAGCTTGCTTGGCTTGATCTATCTGATTCAATATGGTGATTAACTGGTGTGTAATCAATCGATTATCAACAATCATTTGATCAGCAAGCTGATCAATTGCAGCGTACGCTTGAGTGTTTGAATTCATCGAGCCTGGACTATCCAGCAGCCTAGTAATATTCAATCTAAACACAGCCACTAAAGGTGATTGTTTTTTATCAAACAAGTAGACCAAACTTTGCTGAGCCAGCCGAGATTGCGCCTCAAAAGACAACATCATCATTGGCTCTATAGCCCTAAACAAACCTTGTTTAAATTTATGAGCACCGATCAACTGAAAATTGGTTTTACTCTGATCAAGCCCTGTACCTAAGCTGAGTAGCACAATTGGATGACCAGGAAAGAGTCGATTAGCATCCATGACGGCGCCATAACTCGGATTATTAAAATACAAAGCCGAATCAATGATCAATTCTTTATCCGCGCCTTGAATATTGCTCAGTTCAAAGGGTGGCCAGAACAACGGAGTAGCTGTGGTTGCCATTAACACATTGACCAACTGATAATCTTGTGACGGTAATGCAGCCGCTTGTTTAGAATCAAATACAGCAAGATGATTATGGCTGATCGAGGTAGCATAAAGCAAAACCTGCGTCGCAGACAGCTGTGACAAGCGAGCTTGCTCGCCAAAATGTTTTTCCAATACAGTCCTTTTGGGTGCATTTGTGAAACGTGGTGCAATCATTCCATTCACAGACTTTATTCGATACCACCATGGGCTAGAGAACACCTCAGGAATTTCTTGGTAATAGTTATTTAAAATTTCCTGTGCGGGTATCGGCTTATCGTTGTGACCTGCCGTTAAAGATAAACCACTGACAATCAGAGTACCGGTTGATACCCCCGCCATAACGTTAAAGAGTTGATAGCTCTTCTTATCGGTCATATGTTCAATATTAATCAAATTTTTTAATGGAATAATACCGTAGGTACCACCACCATCGATTGATAATACCACAATGGTATCGCTTAATTGCTTTGAGCTTGCTTGTTGGAAAAAGTCATGATTAATCATGCTATAGGATGCTTCATTACCGTATTCGACATTGGAATTGATTGGAATTGGCAAGGAGGCTGCCGGCACAGATACCTGATCATTTGCAATACAACAAGAAAAAATACTACACCATAGTATTAGGCAATACCTTAAACAAAATATTTTCCATTTCATTAAAAATTCTTTTTTTGAGATTGAATGTTATTTTAAATAATTTAAAATGTATTTGCAAAATAATTAAACACTGCAGTCATAAAGATCTAACTAGACACTCTTGATGCACCTAGAAAGATGCAGATTTTTCTCAAAAGCATCATGAGTTAATGACTGTAAAAATCGATCTTTTTTCATCAATAACTAGAGTAAAAGTAAAATAGGAGTATCAGATGAGAATATTATTAACACTATTACTAGTGTCGGGATAATTAATGAGTAGTTAAGTTACAGTAGGTACGAAGCTGGCCGAATGGCACGTAAGTTTAAAGGATAGCATGGGAAGCCACACTGTCAACGCAACACATCATCTCAGGGGTACAATCTAGCGCACAAGGAAAAGCCCACCGAGCAAAAAATGCTAAATCCGACCATTAGACAAGGCGATTAAAATGAGTTGGGAAACGCGGAACAACTTTCGGCACAAGAAACGCTGACTCATTCATGCAAAGTGCCGCTTACGAAGTGATGGATGTGATAACAAGGCACTTTGAATATAAATGAGATACTTATCGGATTGATACACACAAATCTAAAAAAACCCGAGCGGCAATCAGTCGCTCGGGTTTTTGAATGATCACTTACTCAACGTGGCAATACATGCTCCACGTACATCCATTACCTTGTGGGCAATGAGGGTTGTTAAAAGAAACATGGTGTAACACCGGCGTTGCTTCTTCATTACCTACGGCTGGCTTGATTTCAACTTGCGTTCCAGCTTGCACAGGAAATAACGATTGTGGTACACGCGATGACGGGTATTCAGTTCCGTTAGCGACAAGCGTTAACCTTTGTGGGTTAGGAAATAAGTTAGATACTTGAATCGGCGTCGTGGTATCACCGGTATTTTCAGTAAACTCACAAATCACTGGTTTAATTGCAACACTACTACCTTTAGCCGGTAGCGTGATCCCTACTTTTTCAGCACCAGAGTAAACAGCGTCCCCAAATGGAATGATCTCGTAGTTCATAGAACACTCACCGTTATCAGTCACAGTGCTGGTACTCTCATCAATTTCACAATACGCCCATGCACTAGATGACATAACTAGACAAGATAACGCTATAGCTTTACAAGTTTTACTAAACATTTGATCTCCATAATTTATGTTAATTAAAAAGTGATCCAAAAAAACAAAGCTTGATATCACCATCAAGCTTTGTCATCACACCATCTAAAATGTTCAGCACAATGAACTTTTAAATCGTGTAGCCTATTTGGAACAGTAGGCTATTCGTGTAAATCTTTTGAGAGCTATCGTAAGAGGTTGAGGTTACTACCCCATCCTGAATCTCAGATTCACCAGTCGAGGAGAAACTGACCGTACCGATGTAATTCATCATGTAACGACCCATCACAAAAATGTTATTCTTAATATTGTACTGAGTAAAAGCTCCTACGACCGCCCCATAATGATTTGAGTCATGCGAATGATCGAGAACATCAGCATTAGAGGACTGAGTTGTAATAACTTTTTGATCGGAGACGCCAGCTTCACCACCGAAGGACCACTTACCAGAAGTGGAATAGGTGTAACGCATCAATAACGCCATTCTGTCCTTAAGCTCGACACTGTAATCTAAAGTATATAGTTCATCGACATGGTCGCTACCGATATCTTGTAGCGTGGTATTAGAGCTGACACCATCAAATTTTGTTGGAAAATAATCAAAAGCTAGTCCGAGAGTGGCTGATGGACTCATTTTATAGCCCACATAACCCTCTACGACAGCATCGGCTTGTGTTTCAACAAGATCGGTGTCTTTATCGAACGAAAAAATATCGCCGCCGCCATTGTCAACATCATAGTCGTAATCTTCACTACCGTCAGAGTTAAATAAAGTTGGACCACCACCTGCGCTTAATGAAAAAACGAGCTTATCCATCATTGATGGGGCCGGTGCTGGTGCAGGTGCAGCCATCATTTCAGGTCCACCAGCATAAGCTGAAGACAGTCCGATAGAGATAGACATCAAAGATGCCATTGAGAAAGTGTAAATGGTATTTTTTAACATGAGCATAATCCCTTATTTTTGTTGTCCCTTGTTGAATGTTCTTCAAAGTCAGTGTCGCAGAACGTCAGGCCTGGAAGATATTCACTAAATCACGTAAGAGACAATATAACTTTTATATATCCTTGTAAAGCAATTAGCTGTAGCAAGTGTTTAAAAAATTTAAAAACAGCGCACCACAAATAAAAGTGTTTATTTTGTGGGCATTAGCAGGTAAGCAGCGATAAGACTTAAGGGGCTGCATAATCAACGCTTGCAAATCGTCGAATGAACTTTAAATCACGAATAATATGCTTCTTCACCATTCGCGACATGGTGTGACGCCCTATGCACCGAGGGAAAGGCGGCATAGTTACAGGAATAAAATACTTACAGCCCAGACCATCAAGAATACACAAGCGCTGTGTTTGTTGATTTATAAAGACATTACGGACAAGATCTGGACAAAAAGCAATATCATGCTGCATCAACAAGCGAATAACAGCAATCAGCTCCCGGTATAAATTGTCACTCAAACGATATTGTTTTTTAAACACATCCACAAGATGATCGACTTTATCAAACACATAACCTGTACCTGCACTCGTCGCAATCTCGCCATGATAGGCAGGAAAATAACTCGCCAAATCTTGAATAACTCTAACTCGCTGCAAGGTTTTAACTTCACGCCGCATACGAATTTGATAACGACGTGCTTGCTGAGAGCTATAACCGGGCTTAATGATTTTTATTACACGAGCCGCGTCATCAGGGTGCTGATAACACCATTTCGTACACCCTTCACCCAAACATTCGAGCTCATTCACATCTAGCATTGTTTTGTTTATCCAATATTGCTTATTTATAAATAGATCAGATTTAACAGGACATATCACGCTCTACAATTTGATTAGGCTCGCGACGTTCAGGCGCAGGGTCCAGTTGACACACTTGATTGACTTCAGCCTGATCGTCAAATAATGTTGCCGCATATCCCACTAATGACCGAGTGATATTCTGGGGAACCACACCCATATCTTTTAGGCACTGGCCCTCAAAAAACTTGCCAAAGGGCACAGTGTGTCCTTGCTTGTCTTTTAATGGGTGAAAATCACCCCAAGCTTTCACCAAAAATGCCAACGACCGATACCACCAGTCAGCCATAGCGGGCAATGATGCCGGCACCTGTTCGCTCATTGACTGAGCAGATAATGCATATAAATCCCCTGTCCCATCCACAGCATAAGGAAATGCATAAGACTGATTAATCATGATTGTCCAAAATGATTCGCTAGACATCGTTTGATGACAATAACTATCTATCACGTTCACTGCCACCGGATAACTCGGATCTTCAAAGTACTGCCACGCTGCATTCAGGGTATGATGGCCATCTGCAACATAGAAATGATCACACTCTAAGCCTTGTATGACCGTGATACCAGCGTCTTGTAAAGCTTCATTGGCCGAATGATAGCAAGGCTTCTCACCCGTATCGTACAGCTGAAACTCCTCGATTTTCAAAGAAACCTCACTTTTTCCAACATAGAGCTGCGAAGGTTTAAACGCCGATAGTGCTACACGACACTCTGTTTCAGGCTTGATGGCATCGCTGGTACTGCAGAATGACTTTGCTAACGCAGAGACCCCCCAAGTTACGCACGCCCCCACTAGGATTTCACTATTTATTTTCAATGTCATCTCCTCGTTTAAATCAACATTTCAGGTGTTGGTGACCCTCTAAGTCGGCTTGATGACGCTGCGCTAAAATGGCCTCGACATTTGCTAAATCATCCACGATTAAACCCTCCACACCCCAGTTCAACAACTGATTACTACGCTTCCAATCACTCCATACACCTTGTTTTTCAGCCCAATGCCACGTAACAACCTTCATACCGAGATCATGTGCTTGTTCAATCATTGTTGGAGTGACTTCCATTTCGTAGGGCTCAAAACAGGTCGCACCTAATATTGCTGCCATTTTAGGATAACTCCAATCGAAGTCTTGCGGCCTTAGACCTGCCGTCCAAACACCATCAAGAGGTGAATCGATCCGATCGAAAGATACCGTATCTGACGACAACAATGCTGCGGTGTGAATACTGGAATCCAAATGATGCACTAATTTCAACACACGCCAATCAAAAGCTTGTAACTCAACTCTGTTTTGCAAGTGATGACTTTGAATAAGCTCGACGACTTTTTGTGTGATCCTTTGATAACAGTCTTGATCTGACCCAGGTGAATCGGTTTTGATTTCTAATTGCCATTTGACTGGATAACCTGCATAGAGATCTAAAGTATGAACTGCCTCAGCAAGCGTAGGAATCTTTATAACCGAAGTCGCATTCACGTAAGGAAACAACCTTGCGAAATTTGAACCAGGCTTTGGCGATGAGAGCGAATAGTGTTTAAGTTGCTCTAAAGTTAAGTCTTCAATAGCAATGGAGGATGTCACCCATTGATTATTCATGTCCTTGACATAACTTGGTGACAATACGCTATCGTGAAAGATAACAACATGACCATCTTTAGTCAGACGTAAATCCGCATCCAGCCAATCAGCACCCATGCGAACAGCAAATTCATAAGCAGGTATGCTATTTTCCGGAAAATATAACCGCGTTCCTCGATGAGCGTATATCTGGACCGCGGACACTGACAACCCAGGGTTAATGAGCGACCACACCCCTAAGATTAATGCACCAAGGTATCGATTCATTAATATGCCTTACATGCTATATCATACACTTTGAACGTGTTTGATTTTACTGACCAAAGACACAAAGTCTTCTCGTTCAGGCTGCTGCGTTGAAAAAAACCAATCGTATAGCGTGGTATCTTGCTCTTGTAGCAAGTCAACTAAACAAACCTGTTCTTCGATACTTAGACTCAAAAAGTGCGCGTCCACAAAGCGATTAAATAATAAGTCTAGCTCCAACATACCTCGCCTTGCCATCCAACGAACTTGCTGAAGTCCAAACGATTCACTCTCTGACATGTGACAAACTCCTCTTAATGATAATTCGACGTTGCTGATTTTACGTTGATAAACAATGCGACGACCATACTGACTAATAGCATAATAAAAACGGGAAATAAGGCATGATAAAATGCTAATGATGAATAAATACGTACGCCATGATCCAGTTGGCCAGTCCAATGCTGATCTAAACTCATTCCAATCACCGGCAATAGAACCAGCCCACCAAGCATGATAAAACAATTCAATACACCAATCGCTGTTGCTGTAAATTGTTTTGGTAGGCACTCTTTTGCCAATGCCAAACAAATCACCTCGGCGCTAGCAAAAAATCCAAATGCAAATAATAGCACTCCCAAGCCATTGACAGAGGAAACACCTTGCAGAAGAACAAAAAAACAAGCTGCTGTTAATGCACAGCTGGCAAGAAGGTACCAACGGAGATCTTTAAAGTAGCCCGACAACCAACCATGCAATGGCGCACCAATCAACCATGCCAAGTACACAATGGCATTCATTGATGCGGCATGGATTTTTGATAGGTGACTTGTCTGTTGAAGATAGGGAATGCCCCACATATCAGCAAACACCGATAATGAAAAATACAGAGAGGCTCCGATGACACCCAACATAATGAGCTGAGGATGAATCATTGCACGGCCAAGCTCGATGCAATAATCACCGAGACCTAAAGCCTTTGCTTCACCCAGTCCCTCACTCTCGGGATTCTCTGCAATAAAAAAGTAGAACAATGGAATTAACAACAAACCAACGCCCAAACTAATATAGACAACACTCAACCATCCCCAGTGTTTTACTGCCCAGCTCATTCCAACATCACCGACCATGGCACCCACCATACCTAGCGATGTGGTCAACCCAATGAATATCATGAAGTGTTTTTTAGGCAACCACATTGCAGCCAAACGCAACGTGGCAACAAATGCAAAGGCACTGCCTACACCAATAAACAAACGCCCCGTATCAGCCTGCCACAACAGGTGACTACTCGCGAAGATAAAACAGCCTATAACGCAGTTAACCAATGCAAAAAGTAACATTCGGCGTGAGCCATAGAAGTCGGTTAGCACTGCAACGACCAACTGCAGTGGGGTATAAGCGTAGTAATACATTGCTGATAAAAAACCGATCTCTTTCGCGCTGGCATGAAAATGAGCCATCAATTGCGGCACCATCACACTTTGCTGAATACGCAAAAGATACTCATAGCAGTAAAAAACAGCGGCTAAGCTGCAGATACACCAGCCCCACCGGGAGACGGATCGTGTCGACATCTTTCCAGACCTTTTCAATGAATCACTTCCTCGAACAGACGCACCGCTTTATGCAGCCAAGAAGCCGGCGAGTCTACCACTAAATAACACCACCAACCACCCGAATGGTCGCCACTTGACCATTTGGATACGTGCATAATATTTTATTAAGTTTCACCCTTCTACTGGGACTTGCTGGGGTATACTCTATCACCATTAACCGGAGAACAATGATGCCACATATTCCTCTAGCCACCCGCATGCGTCCAAGACATCCCAGTGAGTTTCTTGGTCAGTCTCACCTTTTAGCCCCTAACAAACCACTCACATTGGCTATCGAGAAAGGTCAGCCGCATTCAATGATTTTTTGGGGACCACCTGGCACGGGCAAAACCACATTAGCAGAACTCGTTACTGCAACCACCGAAGCAACGATGATTCCCTTATCTGCCGTACTATCTGGAGTAAAAGATATTCGTGATGCCATTACTATCGCTGAACAACGCGCGTCCAATCATCAATCCACCGTCCTCTTTGTGGATGAAATACATCGCTTTAATAAGTCACAACAAGATGCGTTTCTACCTCACTTGGAAGCAGGCACCATCATCTTAATCGGAGCCACCACTGAAAACCCATCTTTTCAACTCAACAATGCATTGTTATCTCGCTTGAGGGTATATGTCTTTCAGCCGCTGGATACATTGACCTTGATCGCCATGATGCAGCAAGCCCTTCACGATGATGAGCGAGGCCTTCTCAAACAACAGCTCGTTATTTCGGATGAACAATTACAACGTTTGGCCCAATATGCCGACGGTGATGGACGTCGATGCCTTAATCTCTTGGAAGAATTATGCAGTAGCACTGCACCGGATGCATCACAACGCCGTGTGGTTGATGACGCCATATTGAATCAATTGCTCGCAACTAATATCAGAGCCTTCGATGCTCGAGGTGATGTGTTTTACGATCAATTATCCGCCTTACACAAATCATTGCGCGGCTCTGATCCAGATGCAGCCGCCTATTGGTTACAGCGACTGTTAGATGGAGGCTGTGATCCTGCTATCATTGCTAGACGCCTAACACGCGTTGCTAGCGAAGACATTGGCAATGCTGATCCGCGCGCACTCAGTATCGCATTAGATGCCTGGCAAGCTTATGAGCGCTTGGGTAGTCCTGAAGGTGAATTAGCACTTTCACAAGCAGCGATTTATCTAGCGTGTGCTGCAAAAAGTGATGCCGTTTATCAAGCTACAAAAAGTATTCGTCATGTGATTGAATCCTCGGGCAATTTACCTGTGCCTCTGCATTGTCGAAATGCTCCTACAGCATTAGCACGCTCACAAGGACACGGCAAAGACTACCGCTCTGCACACCAACACCCCGATGGGTACATTGCAGGCATGCGCTACCTACCCGATAGACTCACAGAACAGTGTTATTATCATCCGGTTGAGCGCGGTTTGGAAATTCAGATTCGTAAAAAATTAAATCATCTCAATGCGTTAGATCAATCTATAAAAAAAACCAACCTAAAAAATTCAGAGGAAAATTAAGACTAATTTAAGCTTGATCGAGTACAATAGCGGGTTCTTTAAGATTCTATTGGGCTAAAAAGCGTCATGATCACCTTTTCCGACTTCACTCAACAATGCCACAAAGAGAACCTCGCGGTAACACTACCGACTCTCTGTTTTGCCGGAGCATTAAAGGTGATTTTATCGTCACAGCTTCCTAAACTCTATCAAAAGCATTTTCCAGTAAAAGACTTAGACAACATCTACAACAAACAGACACGAATGACCATCTACAATATTCTTATTCGTGTTGCTAACGCCAACCTTGTCACGAAATTAATCCTTGAGCTGGAGTCACTCTATGACTTTGATGAGGCGACCGACCACTCAATCAAAAATATTGCCATCTATGCTTTCTTGCTTGGCTCTTTCATTGGTTTAACTTGTCAGACTGTGGATAGTTATAGCTTTAGTACATCCTCACTGCTAGACACACTACCAAAGAAGTATTGTTGGTCCATCGGTTTACTGGTCGTAACTGCAGGCATTTTTATAAATGGATCAACTAACTCCTGTTTGGCACTCACCGTACTCCCAATAGCATCCTCATTATTAGCCGTACATAAACTCAGCGGATCTTTTTTAAATTTATTCCATGAGGACAGTAGTTTTTTGGAGTTTAAAGGAAAAACTAACTCATCATCAAATCCAGTCCAATTTCATAAACCGCTGACACCTTTTCGACTTACCTTAAAATTTGCATGTGGTATGTTTCTAATGGCATGGATCTCAAGAAATATGTCGATCGCAACTGCACACTCAAACAATATGACTGCACTTACCGGTCAAATACTTGCAGGTGTTGGATATTCGTTTGGCGCTTGGATTATGCACCTGATATGCTCTATCAAAACACCGACCTCTCAGTTTTTTGAAAATTCTGACAGCAACGAGGATGACTCAAATAAAATCGCTAGATTCATCAACAACATCTCTCTCGAGGACACTGACTATTTAGAAGCAAAACTATCTGCTTTTTGTGTCTTTCTTGAAACTTTTGTTTACTACATAGTGGGTTTTGAACCCGAAAGATTTCATCTCGACTCATTACCCTTGGCCATAAAGCAAGAAGCCAATGTTTGCCTAACAACACTACTCTATGTGGGTGTTTTTATGCTTTCGACAACAAAAATTGAATCTTATCGTGCCTTATTGCAGCCTCAAAGCACCACGCAAGAACCGCTTTTACAGCATCAAAGTGAAACACTCACCTCTCCCTCTGGCACAGAAACATACGTACAACGAATATGGCGTTTTATCGCGGAAACCACAACCACAGATACGACCGCTGAAAAGAAATCGAGTATTTGCAACAGTGTGTGATACACCGATGTGATGATATTCAAACTAGGGAGCTACTGGGCTCACTAGCACGAATAGAATCAGCACCACGACCAATCCCAAAATACACAAATCCATTGGTTTGCAATGTCTGAGCATCATATTGATTTCGGCCATCGAGAATCACAGGGTGTTTTAACAGCGTGTGAATGCGTTCAAAATCTGGCTGCCTAAACTGCTTCCATTCAGTTAATAATGCCAGTGCATCCGCACTCTCTAATGCTTGGTATTGCTCATCACACAACCTAAGTTGTCCTTGCCGAATCCAAGATGACGGCACCACGGCTTTAAATGCATCAGTCGCGACTGGGTCGTAGGCACTCACCGTCATACCACTGCGTATGGCTTTTTCGATCATCACCATTGCGGTGCTGTCACGAACATCATCGGTTTCAGGTTTGAAACTCAAGCCCCACACTGCTAAATGACGACCGGCTAGCGAAGAACTATAGTGCCGTTGTAATTTGTCAAACAAATATAACTTTTGCTGAGCATTGCGTGTCTCGATCGCCTGTAACATTAGAGGATCCAGAGCTTGTTGTTGCGCCATGACCTTCAAAGCACTGACATCTTTTGGAAAACAAGATCCGCCAAAGCCGCATCCTGCGTAAAGAAAGTGCTCCCCAATGCGACGATCTGATCCAATGCCTTTACGCACATGCTCAATATCAGCACCCCATTGGTCACAAATTAATGCCATTTCATTCATGAATGAAATTCTATTCGCTAACATGGCATTAGCGACGTATTTTGACATTTCAGCATCACGTCGACTCATGGTGATAATGCGATCGGATTTACGAGTAAATGGGGCATATAACTGCTGCAGTAGTGATAAAGCTCTGTCATCATTTAATCCGAGGAGAATGCGGTCAGGCGACATGAAATCGTCAATAGCAACGCCCTCTTTCATAAATTCTGGATTACTGACCACAGTCACCTGATCTTTCAGCGTATCTGGCAATCTAGATTGAATGGCTAACTCAATACGGTCACCTGTACCGACTGGCACAGTGGATTTGGTGACCACCACCGAGGGTTGTTGAACATGACCAGCAATTGACTCCGCGGCTGAGATGACATGACTGAGGTTGCACTCCCCTGTAGGTAGGGCTGGTGTGCCTACACAAATAAAGTAAGCATCAATAGTGGCATCAACGTCATCCAGCGATGCTGCAAAGTTCAACCGCGATTCAGAAACGTTATGTTGAAATAAGGTCTCTAAATAAGGCTCAAAGATAGGTAACTGGCCCTCCTGTAACAGAGCCAATTTCTTAGGGTTGACCTCAATACACACGACATCATTACCCATCTCTGCAAAGCAAACCGCGGCAGTCAATCCTACATAACCTGCACCCATGATAACTAACTTCATACTTACCTCAATAGGATCAAATAATACAAAATGGTCAATACATACTCAGACTGCGCGATTATACTGAAGTTAGCTTAGAAATGACACTGGATGCTATCCAACGAACGAATTTTAAAAGGCAGCAAATAGTCAAATACCTTGACGATAAGCCGAATCTGTAACAAAATCGCCACTTTAGAGCTCATCACCCTATCGATTATGATCAATCATGACACGATTAAGCAAGATCTCGTTGATCGTTGCTGGCCAGACCTATCCAATGCACCACCTACTCAGGATCAGCGTGTAGCTCTTCTTGAGGAAATCCCAACACTTCTTAAACAACATAATGCCTGTTTAATTGCACACTATTACGTCGATGCCGATTTGCAACAGCTCGCACGAGAGACTGGCGGCATGATTGGCGATTCACTGCAGATGGCACAATTTGGTATGACCTGTGATGCCGATACACTCATTATCTGTGGCGTCAAATTCATGGGCGAAACGGCAAAAATTCTCAGCCCTAGCAAACGTATTCTTATGCCAACCCTCGAGGCAACCTGCTCACTGGATCTTGCGTGTCCTGCCGAAGACTTCAGTGCCTTTTGTGATCAGCACCCGGAACGCACAGTGGTTGTTTACGCAAACACCTCTGCTGCCGTTAAGGCACGAGCTGACTGGGTAGTTACCTCGAGCATTGCGCTAGAGATTGTTGAATACTTAAAAGCTCAAGGTCAAAGTATTATTTGGGGACCCGATAAACACTTAGGTCATTATATCCAGCAACAAACACAGGCTGATATGCTGCTGTGGAATGCAAGCTGTGTCGTACACAATGAATTTAAAGCTTATCTACTCGAGGCAATGAAACACGAACATCCTGATGCTAAAATTCTAGTCCATCCTGAATCTCCAGCATCGGTTATTGCAATGGCTGATGTAGTCGGCTCAACCGCTCATTTACTTAAAGCGACCTATACCCTTCCAGATACAACGTTTATCGTTGCTACCGATGGCGGCATTCTAACAGAAATGCAACGCCGCTCTCCCGAAAAATACTTTATTGTTGCGCCTGCTGGCGGCAGTGGTGCAACCTGCAGAAGTTGTGGTCATTGTCCATGGATGGCACAAAATACACTATTGAGACTCAAGGCCTGTTTCAATCAAAGTGACTGTGAAATTCACCTGCCTGAAAAACTGATTCAAGCAGCACTGAAACCATTGCAGCGTATGGTAGATTTCCAAAAAAGTGGGGGCAGAGTATGATCACCACCTTAGAAAGCTCGAAAAAAAAACTAGATACTTACAACAAAGAACTGTCGATAGCCACTGAGCTTTGTATTAATACCGCATTAAAAGAAGACATCCAACAAGGGGATATCTCTGCTAAACTTATTCCACTCAACACACAAGCGCACGCGCACATTATTACACGTGATCCAGGCGTTGTTTGCGGCATAGACTGTGCCAAGCAAGTGTTTCACACCGTCGACAGAAGCTTACACATACGTCAACGCGTAAATGATGGCGACAGCGTAACACCCAATCAATGCCTGATGGAAATAACAGGCTCTGCTCGCAGCTTATTAACAGCAGAGCGAACTGCACTGAATTTCTTGCAATGTTTGTCTGCCACATCAACTATCACCGCACAACTCGTGCGAGCAATTCAACACACTTCGTGCCGAATTCTAGATACTCGCAAGACCTTACCCGGGTTACGTCTATTACAAAAGTACGCCGTGCATTGTGGCGGTGGAGAAAATCATCGACTCGGCCTATTTGATGCATTTTTACTGAAAGAAAATCATATTGCTGCCCATGGTTCAATCAAACAACTAGCTCATATTGCAAGGACACAGCACGCTGACCGGCTACTACAGATAGAGGTTGAAACATTAGAAGAATTACAAGAAGCTATCGATGCCAAAGTTGATCGTATTATGCTAGATAACTTTTCTGTTCCGATGGCTCAACAAGCCGTATCACTCACCCAAGGCCGCGTCCCTCTGGAGATCTCAGGAAACATCAACGCTGATACTCTGGTCGCCTATGCTGAGACAGGTGTCGATTATATTTCCATTGGCGCGCTCACTAAACATATTCATGCATTGGATCTTTCCATGCGACTAAACATCGATGAATAGTAATCATTGTTCCCACCAGGTCGTTATCATTGGTAGCGGTCTTGCCGGTATGTCATGCGCCTTGCATCTAGCAGAACATTTACCCGTGGCATTGATTTTTGAGGATGACCATATGTCAGGTGCAACACCCTGGGCACAGGGTGGACTGTCTGCGGTTTCAGATGAACAAGACAGTTTTGAAGAACACATCAAGGATACCTGGGAAGCCTCGGCGTACCAAGGTAAAAAAGAGACCATTGAATTATTCGCTAAACAATGCCCTCAAGAAATTGATTGGCTAATAAAACTTGGTGTACCGTTCACGAAAACTAAATCTGGTACTTATAGCTTACATCGAGAAGGTGGTCATAGTGCTAGGCGAATTTTTCATACCCACGATCATACTGGTCTTACATTAGCGGAACACTTTGCCATTCGTGTGCAGCAACACCCAAATATACAATGTTATCAGCATCACATAGCTATCAAATTAATAGCCTCTGATGGTCATGCACATGGAGTTCAAACGTGGAATAAATCTTCAAAACAATGTTATGAATTTAGATCACCACATATCGTTCTAGCTACTGGTGGTGCTGCCGGCCTTTACCCTTTAAGCACATGCCCCAATCCAGCTTATGGATCCGGGATTGCGCTTGCTCACCAAGCTGGTGCTGTTGTAGAGCACATGGAATTCACGCAATTTCATCCAACACGTTTTTTTCATGCCAAATCCCCGCCCTTTCTAATTTCAGAAGCACTACGTGGTGAAGGCGCATTACTACTGACTCAAGACGGCGAGCGATTTATGCCTCAGTACCATCCACTGGCTGAACTAGCACCAAGGGATGTCGTGTCAAGAGCCATCTACCAGACATTACAAAAGAAACAACAAGACCATGTGCTATTAGACATTCGCCATCGCTCAGAGGATGAACTATTAAAAGCCTTTCCACGAATCGCAAAACACTGCGCCGAATATAATATACATTTACACAGGGACTGTATTCCAGTCAGTCCAGCAGCACACTATACTTGTGGTGGTGTTAGGGTTAACCATTGCGGAGAAACCTCAATACGAGGTTTATATGCGATTGGTGAAACTGCCAATACTGGCCTTCATGGTGCAAATAGACTCGCGAGTAACTCACTGTCGGAATGTCTTGTCTTTGCGAGAAGAACATCGATCGCTATTAGAGAAAAAATTCCCAATGTATCCCAAAAGCCTGTAGTTAGTCTTCTCCCTAAAACAAATGACACCATGGCGAGCCAATCAGTGTGTGAAACACAGATCCAGCATATTCAGAGCATTATGCATCAATATTTGGGAATTGCGCGCAATTCAGATGGTATGCGCAAGGCATTAGCGCAATTAGAACATATTGACCAGATACTGCAAACATCGCCACACACCGGAAGTTTACACACCTCAGGGTGGAAGGCAAACCACATGATTACCATTGCCAAATTAATTGCAAATCAAGCATTAAGTAGAACAATCAGCTGTGGCGCCCACTTTATCAGCGCATCACTCAATAACTAGAATAAAATAAGAGTGATCTCATGGCCGAATCATGACTCACGATTATTTCTCTATAGACCTTATGGTAGCCCTCATGGTTATCCTTGAAAGATTCTAACTTCAAATCAAGAACATTGATCACACCACTTAAAAAAGATAAGTTAGTTAATCATTTTCCAGTGAATAGGACATTACCATGGAATCAAGGATGGCAAAAAAAATCCTCGTGCTCTTTTTAATTAGCGGGTTGATGTACCTGACGAGCAATAGCGCTAATGCTTATCTTGTGCATGTACTGGGTCACGAGACTTATGGGGATTATTCAATATCCATATCGCTGATCTTTGCATTGACGCCTTTACTATCTCTTGGAACACTCAGATCCATCACAAAGCACCTTCCTATACTATTAAAAAAAAACCCAGATCAAGCAAACATTTACTTGAAGTGGAATATTAATCTACTAATAAAATCGTTCCTGATTATCCTTTGTGTTCTGGCCATCTTTTTTCTCATCGACTCAACTGGCCACAGTCCGAGATGTATCATAGAGAAGTGCATCGAGGATCGCCATCTATTTTTTGATGTGCTTTTTATTGCCCCAGTGACTCTATTAGCGATGTGGCTCAATCGACTACTCAATGCAACACAACATCCTATCTCAGCCAAAATATTTAACACGCCGTCACTGGTTTATTTTACAGCATCAATCACTTTTATTTTCACGTTAATCAATAATACGTTTGACCATACTGAACTTATCATGGTTATTTTTATCGCATTTTTTTTACTCACACTCATTCAAAGTATCATCATATTTTTTACACTGTGTGATAGCCCGATTTCATATCGGGCCATTATGAAGGCAAGACTTGAAAAAAATCAAGGGAGTGATTTTCTAAAAAGTAGTTTAGGCATGATGCTGAATTCCATTGGATTCATAATTTTAAATCTTGAATGTCTTTTATTATTGGAATGGCTTGATCCAAACGAAGCAAATATCGGGTATTATGTCATAGTTACTAAAATAGGTGCACTATCAGCGTTGGTTGGACTATCGATGTCGTATCTATTCAACCCAATGTATTCCGGTATTAAAGACAGTAACAAGTTAGCAGAACTCGAAACTCTATTTAAATACAACGCACTTCTTGGTTTGTTGTGGTTTATGATATCGACCACCCTATTTTTCACACTTAAACCACTCATTTTTAGGTATTACTCCATAAATTTCCCTCATGCGGAGATATCAATTATCAGTTTATTTTTATTCAACTACCTAGCTAGCGGACTCAGAAAATATGAAACAATATGCCTGTATAACGACCTTAATAGGCCACTACTGTTTATTACCATCGCGCAAATTATTATTTCTGCTACAGCCTGCCTTATCCTAATACCCCGCTTTTCCTATGTCGGCGCTATAATGAGCATAATCATTAGCGAGACAATCAGCTTTATATTATCATGGGCTTTACTAAGGAAAAGACAGATTTATGTCAAGGTTTTTGGAGTCATCTAAGACTGAGCTAGAATAAATAGATATTGAATAATCGCCATTTGATTTTAATATCAAATAAGCTTGATGCATCATAGGACCAATGTTATTAGTCGTAAATGGAACTTAGGCGTTTAAATTATTGGTAAGGATGATGCCTAGCACGTCCATCTTAATCAAATGCAGGTAGGCATAACGCGATGGCGCGTTGCAGTGATGATCCCCATCAACCTTAGGATCTGAAAGAGGATATCAAGTTGAGGTTGGAGTAGTCTGTTCGATGGCTGCCGCAGGCTTAACTGCGACTATAGGCGGGAATGTTTTACAAGTAGAGAATGCAGCAGAAATTGCTATGGAACACAATCTTGGATTAACATGCGACCCTGTAAAAGGGCTAGTTCAAATCTCTTGCATTGAAAGAAACGCAATGGCAGCAGTTAAAGCAATGAATCCAGCCTTAATAGCATTAGCGGGTGATGGGAGTCACTATATATCACTTGATCAAGCTATCGAAACGATGCAACAAGTGGGTGTTTATATGCAGAGGAAGTATAAAGAAACAGCACAAGGCGGGCTAGCAACTATTTCAACGCATGTAGTGAACTGCTAAAACCAAACGATTAGTCATTTGCATCTATTGTTACTTTGACTTTGAGCTGTGTAAGCACAACCGTGTAGCTGATAAATAATAGAAGAAAACATAGAGCAGAGATACCTTCTGAAAGGTCATAATAAGCTAAGGTAAATCCTATTAGCCCCATTAAAAATGACGAAACTGCCAATGTATAAGTAGTTTGTTTGACGGAGAGGCCACACTTCCTCAATAAATGATGTATATGTTTATCATCTGCAACAAGTGGTGATTGACCAATTAGCAAACGACATATGGTCGTTATGACTAAATCAAAAATAGGAAGCGCGAGAATCCAAAGCATGATAACAGGATGAAGGTATTTTGTATGGTCATGAAATTGTGATAAATCTATGATAAACCATGCAGCAACATACCCAAGAACAGTACTCCCTGCATCACCCAAAAAAATACGTGCATGATAACTAGACTTAATTCGCAAGTTAAAGCAAAGAAATCCAACTAGAGCACCAATAAAAATCCACAATAACTGGACATCAATGAGTGAAAATATAGAGGCAGCTGATAGTGACAACCAAAAAAATTGAGATAATGACACTAGCCCCAATAGACCATCTAATCCATCCAACATATTCATTGCATTAATTAATGCAATCACACAAATAAAGGTGAGAAGCATCGAAAATACCGGCGACAACGTAATAACACCATGACCAAACAAGTTACCCAATGATGTAATTTCCAAATTACTCTGGGCAATCATGATGATGACAACTAAAAATTGAGCAATTAGCCTAATTAGTGGTGAGAGTGATTTAAGGTCATCTAAGACTCCGACGAATAAGAGAACACCAATACCCAAAAATAAGCTACGGTAGCCATCTAATGAATGAGGTATCAACATAGTCACTAGCATCGCAGCAAATACAATAGCAATCCCACCAATAAGAGGGACTTCTCCTTGGTGCTGCTTTCTAGATAGATTAGGCCTATCCACTAGCCCAATTTTTTTTGCTGCGGGGCGAAGCAAAAAAACAATAGCTATAACTAGCATAAATGTCAGTAGAGAATACGCAAAAACTGAAAAATACATTTTAAACCCGAAATATACTTGAAGAAATTTAAAGTAAAGCAAAAGGATGGAGGTAATATTCGTTCTATTTAGCTGTTACCTGTTGAATATCGTATATCTTTTCCTTGGATAGAATTTTAAACATCTCTTGAAATATGACCGTCGTAGAAAATTTATCAACAGCCATTGAACGACTCTTCATACCCATCTTTTGGCGTAATATATTGTGTGATGCAAGATTCAAGATTGCATCAGCAAGCGCATGAGCATCCTTAACATTAACAAGTAACCCATTCACACCATGCTTACAAATCTCTCGACATCCAGCAGTATTAGTAGTTATTATTGGCAATCCACATGACGCTGCTTCTAAAAGAGACATTGGCAAACCTTCACGATATGATGGCAAAATTGCGATGTCACTTTCCTGATAAATAGATGCTATATCTTCCTGGGGGCCTAACCACCGAATGTAAGCTAAATTATTCCAAGATTCTAACTGTTCACGAGTAAATGAGTTTGGATTAAAAATATGAGAATCTCCAACTAACTGTATAATGATCTCTTGATCTGAGCGCGCGTGAATAATATTTGCCGCTTCAACTAATTCACCAACACCTTTATCTTTAAGCATACGAGAAACCATAGAAACAATTACCGGCTTGGACTCTGTTCTCAAACGAGGCACGTACTTTATGGTATCAACCCCAGAGCCTAACACTAAAAATACTTTTCTTGGATGAGTTAGCTTAGATAAGTCACTGTAATCATCGTGATTTTGAGCGATTAAATAAAAATACTGAGAGAGAGTAATTACTTTAATGATGGACCTGACGAAAAAACGCACTAATCTGAAAATATCACTTTGATTGGTATAGAGAAAACCCATACCGGTGACCAGAGAATAGTGAAAAGAGCGAGCAGAAAAAGATATATATCTTGCCATCATACTCAGGAAGGATACCCGAATTGAAATAGATAGAATAACATCAGGCTTTATATTCCTCGCAACTTTAGAAAGATAACGAATAACTTTCAGAGAATAAAGCAAGCCAATAGATGAAGGACGAGAAGGTAAATCGAGTAATTTGATTCCTTTAGATTGAATGATATCTCTATGCTCATCCCTCAAGATATCCGTGACAACAAACACCTCAAAACCCTTGGCAATCAAATATTCACATAGAGCAAGCCTATGTGACAGAAAATATTGACTGTCTGCAACAACTAATAATAATCTTTTCATTTAATTGACCTGGTTATCGAGCCACGATTGGAACATCAAAATCGTCCATAACGCTGACTTCCAATCGCGTTTACCAGACTGGTGCTCACGCCAAAGTCGAGTCACATATTGATGATCTAAATAGCCCTGCTGCCTTATTAGCTCAGGATTCAACAAAGCCTCGGCCCAGTCTTTCAACTCACCTCTTAACCATTTAGAAATAGGTACTGCAAAGCCCATTTTAGGACGATCAATCAATTTTTGAGGCACATATCGATAGAGCAAATCTCTCAAGATTCGCTTTCCTATACCGTTATGTATTTTGTACTCTATAGGTAAACTCCAAGCAAACTCAAAAATACGATGATCCAGAAAAGGAATCCTTGTCTCCAGGGACACCGCCATAGCTGCTCTGTCAACTTTAGTTAAAATATCGTCAATCATATAAGTTTGTGAATCAACAAACATCATCCATTCTTTAAAAGTGAGAGAATCAAGTAAATTAGAGTAATCTCTTTT
>MDTC01039854.1_pt1 | contig 20346 bp, 27 predicted proteins | sample 811181 | NCBI WGS metagenome assembly MDTC01 (sample SAMN05326644, study PRJNA326480) | marine metagenome | isolation source: seawater | place: Pacific Ocean: North | collected 2011 | reverse complement strand
GTCCATGAACCCGTCGGAATTAGCTGCCCTCTCTGCTGTTCCACCGTGAAGGCGATGGTGCCTTTTTGATACTTCGGCATCTAATCGTCCCATTCAACTTGAGACAAATCAGCTACGAAGCGCGGGGCAGCTTCGTGCGATGCGGCGATGGTGGAAGGTTTGAGGGATTCCCAAACTTCACTCGGGTCAAACCGCCACTGTTTACCGACCTTGTAGTGTGGGATCTTGCCGCCACGGGCGAGATCAAGGATCGTTCGCTCCGAGACTTTCAGGTAGTCTGCCAGCTCCTTGGCAGTGTAAATCGTTTTCAGCATCTTAGACCTCCTTGTGTAAGTGCATGAAATCATTACTGAAAGGAGGAAGCAAAAGGCAGGTATTAGAACTCAGGGGGGCGTTCACACAAGGCGACGACGGCACGGACGGTGTCGAGAGACGTTCCCTTTTCTCCGAGGGCTTCACGCATCGCCTGACCAAAGGCTGCTTGACCAAGAGTGATGAAGCACATCATCTTGGCGCATTCGTGTGCTGAGGAATCAGAGTCGGCACCACCCAATGAAAGGCTCATCTCGGAGTACAAGTTGAAAAGCTCTTCTTTGGAAAAGCTGTCGCGCGAATCGCAGGTGAAGCGTAAATACGCTTCGACCAATCTCGATACGTTTATATTCATCTTACCCCCCGAGAACTCCTAATATAAGAGGCAAGAGTTTCGTAGTTGAAGGGAAACCCATAGGTTGGCGAAAGTACATTCTCAAAATAGTTTTGCCCAGTGATCAAAAAGGAAGAGGCAAGAATCTGCGCGTATTGTTTCATCGCTACTTGCGGATCGGGATCAAGCAGTCGGGTCAGCCGTCTTTGAATCAACAGCTCTGGACCAATAAGCTCTGCGATTTTATGTCCGTCTTCACCATAGAAAGCTGTCAGTTTGCGACTGATAACAAAAACTTTCATGAAAACGTGTTGGTACTCATCCGTCTTTTGCATTTCAAGCCAGTCTGGAATCGACAGGACTTTGGATTCCAACATATCCTGCCTTTGTAACCAGTATCTCGTCACATATACGATGAGCCAATGCCAGGGGGTGATAAAACCGCTGGACCAATCATACACTTCTGCCTGAGTGAAGCCAGCAACGCTGGCGATTTCGTCTATTGAAAGAGGCCCCGAGGCAGCCTCAATGATTCCAGAGGTTTTCTGTGCAATAATCGCAATTTGCTGCTCGGAACATGGTTGGATGGTCATTTACTCGTTGCTCCCAAAACGTGAATGAAGTTGAGCAGCAACTCCTGGGGTGCTGCGTTGAACAGGGGTTGAAGATCATCAGAGAATGTCATGTCTTCATCGTTTTGAAACATTGTGGATAGCATCTCGACGATGAATGGTGTGAAGATCACTGCAAACCCCCACACAAAGAAAGACACTGCACTCATGTCTATTTGGTTGCCCTCAAATCGAAAGCGAGTGTTTTTGAAGTCGATTACCTTCGTCAAATGCGTCACAATCGGATGCTTGTGACTCGACCAGAGACGCTTGAACGCTTCAAGCATCTCAGGATCGCCAGCGGCTTTCCGAAGGAGTTTGACAATCGGTTGATTCAAAGGGTTTGTGCCAAGAATCTTCAACATGACGACTTGAGGTGCATCTGTTGGCAGAATCGCAGCTTGATTATCCATTCGACGCTGCGCCTCAAGAAGAGCCTCCGCAAATATGGCTTGCTTATTTCCGAATAGTTGATGGACGTAGGTGTGGGAATACCCACTGCGCGCAGCGATTTCACGCAACGACACACGGCTGTATGGACCGTGGACGAATGCATCAAGTGCGTGGTCGATAATTGCGGCTTTAGCGGAGTTTGACATGGGTAAGTTCTCAAAACAGCTTACTATGAAGCGTTTAGGGGGTTTATCTCTGATATTGACTGGACAGTTGTAAACAAATAACCCGATGAAAAACGAAATGAGCAAAAAGTGACGGTTCAATGGTGAGTTTCAGCCACACAGGGCAACTCAAGCACACGAATAGACCGTGAAAAAAAATCTTACTTTTTTTATGAAACTCTTGGTTGGTCAACCCGAAGAATCCTAAAAAAGCCCGATATCGTGGGGTTTTCAGACTTAGATGGTCTAAGGCAGCTACCAGTTGTACAACCCATACCTATGAATCGTTGTAAACTGGGTATTCAAGTAGATTTTGGAGCCACATAGACTAAGTACAGGTGTAAACTCTGAGGGTACAGACTCTACGAAAAGCCAGATTCTACCTACCATATCGATCATATACGCTTGCAAAGTGAAAGCCAAAACCCGACTGAGATAGCGGACTTATGAAGTCGATACCCACCATCTCAACGCGCGCGTTGAGTGAGAAGTCAGCAGCTTAGGGTGGCTACTGTAGGTTGAAGAACGCGGTCAGCGAGTTCAAAAACATGATGGGCAACTGTTCTTGCGTTCCATCAGGCATGTCCACGGACTCACAAATCCGACTCAACCTTGCTGGGCTAAAGGCAATCAACATCGAAAACAGCGATACGGATAGAACCTTCGGGTCTGAAAACAGGGGTCCGTACTTGGACTTGAGATCAGGGTTGTCTGATACGAACCGAGTGCAGTTAGCGAGCAACCGCTCAAGTATCGGATTCTGATGCGGCGATTCCGTTGGAAACGACGGCATAAAGCGATAGCTGTAATACCCCGCAGCGTCTTCGACTTTCTTTAGCGCAAACAGGGCTTTTATAAGAAAGACAGAGAGGGATTCGTTTTCTGGCGCGGGACCAAGAGCGTCTGACAGCTCAGAGTTGATTGAGTAGCGTACAGCTCCGAAGAGTTCGGCGCGCGTCTTCCAACGCTTACGCAAGGCGGGGTGAGTGATGCCTGACTTGACGGCTATCTCTCGGACTGAAACTGAATCGCCATATTCGGCAATCATTTTACGAGCAGTAAGTAATACCTTTTCTTGGTTCTCTGCTTTCACACTACGCCAATCACGGCTTCCTCAGTAAACATTCTACAGAGAATATCGAAAATAGCCGTATTTGGTCACGTATCCGATTGGGCTGGAATTGCAATCAATCGGTTGGAGGTGGGACAGACTGCTTTGTGAGACAATGGATTACGGCGTAGAGAACTTTATTCGCGCGTGAATCCGTAAGCATCGGTCCACCTTGCTGGTACTCGAAGGTCACGCCCCGTGAATCGACCGACATGTTGCATACGTGCAGTGTGTCGAAGAATACCCTAACCGTAGACCAATCACCGTAACAGACAATGCCTGCGTAAGACTCTTCGTTGAGGTATTCAACCAAGCTGTTTGCCAGCAACACAGGATCAGTGGTGACAAACTCAGCCCCAATCCCACGCTCCAAAAGCATCTCGTAGGCAGGGTGGATCACGCTGGGCCTCTTTTGCTCTTCAGTTCCAGATAAGCGCGAAACCTGTTGTATGGGAACACGCCTACTTCGCGTGATAGCTCTATTCCGTTCTCATTGAACAGAATGGTCGTGGGAACGGATCTTACCTTATGCTCGACTGCGAGATCAGGATCCTCATCAACGTCCACCACATAAACTTCGAGGACTTCCTCAAAATCATCAGCGTACCGTTGGAGTGTCGGGTTCAACGCCTTGCAGGGGCCGCACCAAGACGCCTCAAACTTCACCAACCTGTAGTAAGGAGATCGCTGTAAAAAGACAGCCTTTAGATCATTCTGGTCTGCCATCGAGCCACCACTCCGCTTCAAGAACTTCCGACTGCACCTCATGGGCCGACGGGATCTGTGTGAATGCGTACATGCTGGCCGTCAGCGCAGTTTCTTCATCTGCACCAAGGTGTTTTGCGAGAGCATATGCGAGCTTTACTGTCCACTCGGCAACCTTTCGCTCATCCTTTCGGATGCTGGCTTCTTTGGAAGCCTCTTCGCTCATGTCTTCGGCTTTCATGATCCCAGGAGGCCCATCGTCTTCATCGTCGTCTGCGATTTTGGCGTTGTGCGCCACGATCCCGTCGATGATGTAAGTGTGTGGGTCTTCCGCGATCTCCATGATGTAGACGTTGGCTGATTTCTCAACCGCCGTCACAGAAAGCACTTCGCTAACCTGCTTCCCCGCACTACTAAAACCTAAGAGCGCGTCACCCTCTTTGATGGAGCCTGCATTGACCCAACCTGTTCGCGTCAACAGGGGGTGGGATTCTGTCACGTTGAAGGACGTGCTTTCAGTATGGAACTGAAGGTAGCTGTCCACTGGTTTGGAAGCAGTTTTCTCAACAGTGAGGGTCTTGGTCTCGCCTGTGATTTCGTCAAAGCCGATGACTTTGTTTCCGGCGACCAGTGTCTCGATAGGCGTTGATCCCGTAGCCGTCTTGACCAGCGAACCCTCAACGAAACAAGCATAGAGGTGCATTTTCGGTGCGCCAGCACCACTCGGCTTCGACTTAAACGGCTTCGAGGCACCGGCGGCGGCGGCACCGGCGGCACCCTTGGCGACTTTGTGGAAGGTGTCAGCAATACTGGCACACAAAGACTTGCTCGCCATTTCTGACGCAGTGCGTAACTGGGTCTTGGAAACCGCAGGGAGCTTTCCAGCGGAAACCATACGGTTCAAAGCCACGGCGATGCGTGGCTTGATTCCGAGATCAAGGAGGTCTTGAAGAATCATCCGAGTTTCCCCCACTGAGAAATCAACGCCTTTTGCTCAGTTTCGAGCTTGGCGTGTCGCATGGGACGGAACGTCGAGTACCCACCCCAAGACTTGCTGAGGTCTGATTCAGCTTCTTTCTTACCGGGGAAGTATTCGCTCTTATCCATCTTGCAGTGCTCCGATTCAGGGTTCTTATACTTGCAGTAGATCGACCAAGCCGTAGCCCACACCTTCGCGTCGTCGTAATCGGGGTTCTTTTCCCGAACGCTCTCGGCATATTCATCCACCTTTTTGGGGATATTTTTCGCTACGAGATCAGTCATGGTCTATTTCTTTTTGTTCTGTTTCTTGCCGCCGAACCCATCAGGCGAAACCTTCCGCTTGATCTTGTGGTCGTTATTCAACCACTTTTCTTGGTACATTTTGTTGTACTTGGCTTTGTTCTTGGACACGCCAGAGCCGTACTCGTTGTGGAGTCGGTAGCAGGTGCCTTCACCTGGGGTGCCTTTGCCTACCATGTTGGATTCGGAATAGCAGTTGGAGTTGTCTAACGCAGACGGAACCTTGTAGTTCTTATTGTTCGCGCCACCGCCGCCAGCCCAATCACCCCAAACACGACCCTTGTACTTTGCAGCCATGATTTCTTCGGCTGTCATGTCCTCGGGGAACTCGGCGTATTTTTTAATGAGGGGAAGAAGCGCAGGACGCAAATCAGGGTTTGAGTGAGCGAGCTTTACGACGCGTTTGAAAAGATTGTCAGCCATGTCAGACCTCCATTGACTATTGCGGGGGTTGGATCCCCGTTCAATGAAGGCTGGCTATAGTGAACCTATCGACGGGAAGCCTTCATCCTCGGGGGTCCAAGCCAAGACCACATGCGCTTTTGGTACGGGCGGGGATTTTTGAGCTTGTGATAAAGCCTTCGGCAGTCTTCCGTGTCTGCCATCGCTGTGTGCGCTCCCTCGATTGACCAGCCGAACCAACGTCGAATGTTGACCAAGCTGACGCTTTTGAGTCCGAGGGGTTTGAGGTGTTCTTTAGCGAGTGTCTGTGTGTCGATGAAACTAAGGTCGGTAATCTCCCCTGCCCCGACCTCGTCGAGCGCGGCACGGACGAACTTCAAATCAAATCCCACGTTGTGACCGACTACAGTGGCACCGCTCAACTTTTCAATCACGGTGTCTGCGATCTCAGTGAAAGCGGGTGCACCCTCCCACGCTTCGGGTGTAAAGCCGTTCACTTCCAACGCTTTCGGGTGAGCCGTCTCGATGTGCTGGGGAGCAACCTTGCTGACCCAACGCTCAACACGACCATCAGGGTATTCCGTGACCATCGCAATCTCGATGATCTCGGCGGCATCCGGCGCAGGCTTCAATCCTGTCGTCTCGGTATCCAAGAACACCAACTTCGATGCGGGGGCTGTTCCGAAAGTCTTGCGCCAAACAGAAAGCACCCACTGAATGCCCGTTTCGATTTGCTCCACCTCTTCGTAAGTATGTTGGCGGTCATACATGTCTACACCTCAATGCTTTTCAGCCGGTCTTCTTCTCGTTGAAGGACAGGCCAAATCTTATTCCAGTCGCTCTTATTCATGACACGACACGACATGAAGATAGGATACCCGTTGATTGAGCGTGGTAATGCTTCAGACAGGTACTCCCAAACAATCCCAAGCTCCGCACTGTATTGCGCCATGCGCGCGTCGTTGATCTTCTCAGCGGCATCAACCATGCGGTCGTGACCGCCATTTTGAAGCACCTCCCACTCATCGACTCCCATGTCATCGGGAATCTCGCTGGGCAGCTCTTTCAACTCGATCCTCGGAGGTCCAAGTCCACCGAGCATCACAGGCATGAACACTTGCCCGAGCATGTGGTCTGCACCCGCTCGACCAAGATGGCACGATGTGAATACTTGCCCACTCAACCATGCGCGTACAAACTCGCGTCGGGCTTCGTCACCCATGTCAGGGATGATTTGTTTAGGCTCGCTCATGTGTTCCTCCGAACTCGATGATGCCAGTGTTCTTGCCGTCGCTCGGCCACAGACCTTTGGTTTCCTCGCACATGAACTTGTGAAAGTCTTTCAAAGCACCGCCGTCGAAGACAAGGAGTGCGTCACAGTGAGGGCAGTCACAGGTAGCACCTTCGGCTTCAGCGAAAGAACTGATGCCTGGGATGCCGAACCCCTCATCGCAAACAGGGCAATCAAATCGAATGTCGTTTTCGTTCTTCATGTCCGGTCTACCGTCGAGAGAAAAAATCAGCCCCCCCTTGCTTCCCATTCCTTGGTTTGGTGGCTTTCGATGCCGTGCTTAATGCGATGGTAGGTCGCAGAGCGCGTCGTGATCCCATACTTGCATCCAAAGTGCCTGTCGGACATTGTGCCTAAGTCAGCGATGAAGCTACTTGAGTTGACCAGACTTTTGAATGGATTGTGAGTGGGTATGCCGCGCTCAATCCGTTCTTTCTTCACGAAGTGGAGCGGTTCGTTGAACTGTTCTGACAACGCCTCGTCACTCACCTTGCCAAACAGCTTTTCCATTTCCGGTGGCACCACCCTTGTGAACCTTGGGATACCGCGTGAGCGTCGTGCTTTCTTAACGGTTTGAACACTCACTCTAAAGCGTCGTGCCACATTGGTGTCCTTGTCTTTCCCGAGACTGTCAAGAACCTCGTCGGGCAAGAAGCTGTACTTCTCGCTGCTGGCGTGTTTCGCCGGGTTGAACCTCTTACTCTTTTTCAGTTTATTCTTTGCCATAGTTTCCTTTTGCTGGTTGAAGGGAACACCCCCTCTCAATCGGTCTGCCTTTGGGAAAATAAATCAGCCCCCCCCACATGTAGGCAAAAGTAGGGGGGGCTGATTTGACGCGTCAACGGTAGACCGAGTGATGGGTGACCAATGGTGGTCTGCTGTCGGTAGAGTAGGAGAGCAATATGTTCATGGATTACGAGACGTGGGTAGACAAGGTTTGTGCTGTCATCATGATTGGTGGAGCCGTCGCATTTGCAATCTGGTGGATGGCGTTTTTCATCCCCGAGCGAGATCGCAAGCTGTGGGAAATCAACGACTGCTACGTGGAGCGCGGCTGCAATAACCTGAGCGGCGAACACGCATTGGAATCAGCGAAAGCGTGTTGGGCGGAATGTACCGACCACACACGCGAAGAAAATAAGCGAGCAGGTCTCGCGGAACTCTAACAGGGGAAGACATGGCGAAGTCGAAGAAGAAAAAGATCAAGGTGAAGCAGCGGAAAAAGCGGATGCGGAAGAAACTCGAAGCCACATCGCTCCGTGAACGCACCGAGACACCACCACCGAAGCAGACCAAAATGGTCGTCGGCGCGAGTCGGTGATGCGGTATTCGCTTTTGGAGATCGCGCTTACGCTCACAGGGGTGCTTGCAATGATCTGGGTCGCAAGCACACTGACCAACAGCCCCCCTAAACGGTGTCAAGAAATAACACCGCCAGAAAGCCTCTACACGCCCTCTGACCGTCGCCTAATCTGCTATTAGGGCTGAGCGTCCAACCCACCGTCAGGGAACGTCACGCAGCACTCAGGGCAGCGTGAGCAGTTGTCTTCAACGTAGAGTTGATACCAGTGAGGGGGTTCTTCGGTTTGAGTCTCTACGGGTGGTTCTAAACAACCCATTAGAAACATCGCGCACAGAAGCGCGACGCTGGATTTCTTCATCCTGTGGCTCGCTTTCGCAAAATATTGAACAGCTCAGGATGATCGTCGAGGATCGATTCGCTGTTCCCTTCGGGGAGGGAGTCTACTTGTGCCATCAGCACTTTAGCGAACTCGACAGCTCCCCCGTATTCCTCAATCGCTTCTTCTGGCAAACAGAGGTCTTCAACCAAATGCCTTGCCAGCATTCTCATCCGTAGCTCTTCTCTTAGGTCAATCAGCTTTCCCATCTTCTTTATCACCTTGCAGATACCCGAACATATCCAGTTGAGCGGGTGGCTTGACGGGATAGTCACTCATGAATGAGAAGCATAACTGGACAGACCTGTTTTGGCTGTGTTCTTCGGGTTGTTCTTTCTTCTCAGCAGGCTTCATCAAGCACCTCACAATCAATAGGCGACCAGATAGGATACCCACCGAAGCCGCCTACTTTTTTTTACTGCCAAGAAATCCAGTAGGACAGGTCATTCTCAACGAACCGACAAACAAAATTCTTGAAGTGCTAATTTACCGTAGGTACTGTGGGTCATCTTCCACCCATCGACAGATGGGTTTGAGGGTTACGCCTGTTGCTATCCGTAAGGTGACCAACAGGATTGAGAGGTTGGTTGACCATAAGACCTTCCTTGAAGCACCTCACAGGGGAAACCCTGACAGGATTGGCTAAACTGTAGGAAGGTGAAGGCTCAGAGTTCCCTACAACATCGGAAAGATTGAGGGACCTTGGGGGTGTGAGATAAAAAGCCCCTATTCCTTATTGTTCTCAGGGGAATGGTTCTAAGGAACCCCTGTTACGATATAAGCTCTTATACACATAATAAGGTATAGGAGAAGAGATAAGGGATCTGCATTGACCAATAAAAACACTGAAACTTGAATACGAACTAAATCTACTCTCTAAACTTGAACCACTAACAATACTCGACTTACTACTTCTCCTAATACCGATAACGATACTGACTAAGCCCAAGCCTTTACTGCTACTGCTACCGAAGAAGAACCGACAACCTTAGATCAAACGGCTGTAAGTAGGCCGTAAACCGTTGCTCTGCCTATTAGGTATTCCCTCCGACAATGGAGTGAACCTTATGGGAATGGGAAACGTACATCCAGATGCCGTGGCTGTCCTATTATATGGGATGGGAATGGTACGTGTGGATTACCCTTTGGGAAGTTCTAAGGGACCGTCTCGCTATGTAGTCTTGAGTTTGAGAAGTCCTGGGATGACCCCTATGGGTTTGGGAATGGCTCCCACTGCCATTCGAGAAGACCTGTGGAGAGTTTTGGGTGAAGCCGCTCCTAATCGGTTGAGCTTGTCAAACCCAAACGTGATGGCTCTGTTTCAACGTAGGGATACGGAAGCCTTACTCTATTTGGCTCACGAGCTGTTGTACGAAGCCTTTGAATCCGCTGCTCCTGAATACTTGGATCAAATAGAAAAACCCGCTGGGTATCGAATCCCAGGTTGGGACGCCAAAGTTCACGGGTAATGTTTCTCCCTGTGAGGGGAGACCTGCGTTGAAATCCAAGGACGACAAAAAAATCATCCGAAATATCCGATGCCGTGCCTCGGCAGCCTGTGAAGGAAACAAACAAATTCGGGTATGGAAGAAGCCGTTGCCGATGGGAGGCTTCAACTACAGGTATAAATGCCTCACCTGTGGCAAAACATGGTTCATCTCTGTATAGGGTGTCTTGTTTTTTGGGGTGTCGGTAAGACCCATACGGAGGTGTACTTTGACAATGACGAGCGTTTATCTTTTTCATGGACCGGCTGCGGAAGACGCAGCCCTTGAAGCTGCGGAGACTTACGGAAAGATTCTGGCTGCTCTGGGTACTGATAAAGGCGTTCGTAAAGCAGACTCCCGTGAAATGATTGCGCTCCACAATGCCCCTCCTGCTTCGGATTCCTTTGGGTCGGTGGTCGTTGGACCAATGGACTTGGCGACCACGGAAGCCTCCGACGCTCTGTTGAAGGTCGTTGAGGAACCGTGCGCTTACGTGAAACCCTTTTTGTGGGCTAACGATTTGGGTGAGGTATCCAAGACCATTCGGTCAAGGTGTCACACTGTTTGGTCGTATGGGGCTGCAAAACCTGAGAGTGAGATTTCAGCCGACCTGATTGATCAAGCTCTCAGTGGTTGCGGGATCGCGACAGCGGAGCTGTTGTCGAAGCACACACCTAAAGAAACCCTCGACGCAGTGATCTCGCGTCTTTCTAAGACGGGTGTTTCTCCGAGAGTCTGGGCTTTATACAAAGCCACCTTGGGGAACGAAAGTGTCAGTGCTGTCGCGACAGCACTGATGGGCGGGGTCAGATGAATCTTGATCTCATCCACGGCAACTGTGACTTTCGCATTTCGCGTCACCGGACAGCCCTTAGAAACGCTGCTTACGCTGACGGGTTCCGTGTAGAAGAAGCAAACGGTGCCAACACAGGAGAAGTGTTGGGAGCCTTGTCGGGATCGGTATTCTTTCCCGCACCCCTGACAATCATCGTGGAGAACCCAACCAAAGACCTCGAATCGGTCTTGGAGGTTGCGCGTCAATCCAACGATGATCTGAGAATCGTCTGTATACAAAACAACACAATCCCGAAGTCCTCCAAGCTCTTGAAAGGCTTGAAGGGGGCGCGGGTTTTTCACTACCAGAACCCGACAAAGCCGTGGGAGCTTGCTCCGCACGGGGTCGAGTTCGGATTGTCGCTCGCCAAGGAGATGGGGTTTACGATCTCGCAATCCTTGATGAGTTCTCTCGTCGCGAGAGTCGGAGCAGATTTGCCCACCCTGTATTGGGAGATCAAGAAAGCTGCGATTTTGGCGGGGTTGGAATCTGCGACAACCATCGAAGCCAGCCACATCAAGCAAACGATGGCAGCCATTTCGGAAGTCAGCCCCGACGCGCTTATTGCGCCACTCGAAACGCTGTCTCCAAAAAGATTCTTGGTCGCAGCGATGCGTGTCCAAGAACATTCGGGAAAAGACCCGACCATGTGGACGTCTGCGGTTTTGTCTAAGCGAGTGCTTTTGTGGCTTGCCTTGGCGTCTGCCGTGGAGAAAAACGTCCCTCTGGAGGACGTTGCCGCCCGCCTTGAAAAAAATGTTTGGTATTTGAAAAATCAAGTCCTCAAACCCGCCAAGAGGTGGGGGTCTCAGGGGTGTGTTGCACTGCTAAGTGCCTTAGCCGCATCGGAAGTTTCCGTTCGTTCGGGAGCGGCATCGCCATTCAACCAACTGGTTTTCCGGGTGGTCTCAGCGATGCAAGAAAGGCGTGGGCATCGGTAGTCCATTGATTGCTTCCCCATCTCGGAAGCACCACCCAATTTGAGGAGGATGAAAACACATGGGAAACAGTTATGAGTTCTTTCCCGAAGGAGCCGATGGACGCAAAGTACGCGTATTTTCATTGAGCGAATCCTTCGTGGAAGCCTATAAAACCGAAACACCTGCTTGGGGTCCAACGGGATATTTCACGTTCAAGCGCACCTATGCTCGCACCAAGACTGACGGAACTACCGAAGAGTGGTGGGAGACTTGTCGCCGAGTCATCGAAGGGACTTTCAACGTCCAGAAGATTCACTGTAGGAAGCTCGGCTTGCCTTGGAATGAACCCAAGGCTCAGAAATCCGCGCAGGAAATGTACGACCGCATGTTCGCTTTCAAGTGGACCCCCCCTGGTCGTGGGTTGTGGACGATGGGGACGGATATCGTCTACGAGAAAGGTTCGGCTTGCTTAAACAACTGTGCTTTCGTCTCCACCAAGGACATTGATACGGATTTTGCAGCCCCTTTCACTTTCCTGATGGACATGTCCATGCTGGGTGTCGGTGTCGGTGGTGATTGCAAAGGTGCTGGTAAGGTCAAGATTCAGCAGCCTCGTATGCGCGTTGAGCCGTACGTGGTGGAAGATTCCCGTGAAGGTTGGGTTGAGTTGATCCGCACGGTCCTCAATTCGTTTGTAGGTAAGGGTTATTACCCGAAGAACATCGACTGGTCGCAGGTTCGCCCCGAAGGAACACCCATCAAGGGTTTCGGTGGCGTGGCGTCTGGTCCTCAGCCAATGGTTGAGTTGGTCAACGATCTCACTGATTTGCTGATGCCCAAGAAAGAGGGGGAGACTTACCGTATTGGAACGTCTCAGATCGTGGACATTTTCAACATGGTTGGAAAATGCGTCGTCGCTGGCGGCGTTCGGCGTACCGCTGAGATCATGTTCGGCGATCCCGACGACATGGAGTTTAGGAGCCTAAAGGATCCATCAGAACTCAACCGACTCTGCATGGAGCAAGCGAACCATGAGCAAGGCTCACCTGAATGGACTTCGCTCCAAGAGCAGATCGCGAACCACCCGCTTCGGACACACCGATGGGCATCGAATAACTCGATTTTCGGTACGGTTGGCATGGACTACTCCAAGCTGACTGATGCCATCGCTGCTAACGGCGAGCCTGGAATCGTCTGGTTGGACGCAATGCGTGGCTACGGTCGGATGAAAGACCCCCGTAACGACAAGGACCATCGCGTCATGGGATCAAACCCGTGCAGCGAACAAAGCCTTGAGAGCTACGAGCTGTGTTGCCTGGTAGAAACCTTCCCCGCACATCACGATTCGTTGGAAGATTACCAACGAACTCTGAAGATGGCTTACCTGTACGCCAAGAGCGTGACGTTGATCCCGACACACGACCAGCGAACCAATGCGGTGATGATGAGAAATCGTCGTATCGGCTGCTCGCAGTCGGGAATCATTCAAGCCATCAATAAGCTCGGACGACGCGAATACCTGCGGTGGTGCGATGAGGGCTACAACTACATTCAGTCGTTGGACAATACCTATTCTGACTGGTTGTGTGTCCCTGCATCTAAGAAGACGACCAGTGTGAAGCCAAGCGGCACTGTGAGCCTACTCTGTGGCGCCACACCGGGCATCCACTATCCACACAGCGAGTATTACATTCGGAACATTCGCTTGATGAAGACGAGTCCGCTTGTCCAAGCCTGCAAGGATGCGGGCTACCCGATTGAAGACTGCGCGTATCAACCCGGTTCGTTGGTTGTCAGTTTCCCCGTTCATGAAAAGCACTTCTCAAAGGCGAAGAACGACGTGACCATCTGGGAGCAGTTCGCCAACGCAGCAGACCTTCAACGCCATTGGGCTGACAACCAAGTCAGCATCACAGTGACGTTCAAGCAATCTGAGTCTGAAGACATCGCGACATGTTTGTCGGTGTATGAGGATCAACTAAAGTCGATTTCTCTGTTACCGCTGTCTGAGCACGGATACGTTCAAGCCCCCTACATCGCGATTACCAAGGAAGAGTTTGAAAGCATGTCAGCAGGGATCACGTCTTTGAACCTCAATCAAGCTCAGCACGAAGCGGACGACAAGTTCTGCGACGGCGACACCTGTACGGTGAACTTCGATAATTGAGGGGGTGTCCTATAGTCATTTGCGTCGGTATTACGGGTAAGATTGCTCGGAGGCGTAAATGGCTAAGGACGAAGAGTCGATAATCGATTATGCGACAGGCATGGCGACCATTGAGAATGGTGTCGTACATATAGATGGTCGCAATCTCCCTGAAATGCTTGCACCGTTTGTCGGGAAAAAGGTCAAGCTGATCCTCTCCCACAAGCCTGAAAAGGGTGACAAGATGCCACCCTTTTTGTGGATGGTTCATGAAACAGGCGAATTGAAGCGGTTTGGTGATGAGTGGCAGATTGGAGATAAGCCTTTCAATCTGAGGCTCCTACCCGGCTATCGTTCGGTGGCGTCCGTCATTGATATGGACTTCAAGATCATGGACCCCGTTGAAATGTTGGGGAGCAAGGACTTTAGAGCCGACGAAAAGAAGAGCATCATCGAAACTGAGAAGCGTCTGAGGCAGTCTCTCGACAGGTTGGCGGGTGTTCTTGGAGATATGGTCGGAGATCGTAAATGATGTTCTTTTCAGGGACGGTAGACCGCGTGATTTTCGCGGACGAGTCCCAACCGTTTTACATTTTCAAGCTCGATTTGGATCAGGGTGGAAAAGCCACCTTCAAAGGTCCCGTGATCGGAACCCCTCCAAGCTCTGGTTCGTGGATGGGGATCAAAGGCGAGTGGGTCAACGACGTCAAGCATGGCTCGCAGGTCAAAATCTTACAGGCTCCAGCTTTCGACGGTAGTTGGTCTGAGGAAAGAGTCATCAAGGCTTTGTCTACCAACGGGGTCAGCGGGCTAACCCTGCGTCGCTTGGTGACAGACTTGGCTCCGAGTGGTGAGAGTTTGTTTGATGTGCTGTCCGACGAAAAAGCTCTGATGAAGCACGGCAAGATGACGGAGTTTGAAGCTGCCCACCTCAGTCGGACATGGTATCGCACGCGCATGTTCTACGACACGATTCCAGTATTGCTTGATCTGGGGTTCAACGGCGGTGAAGTCTCCAAGCTATTCAAGGCGTTTGGTACGGATTGTATTGAGGTTTTGACTGAAAACCCTTGGGCAATCGCCGATGTGGGGTTCACTGTTGGTCGAGCCGACGGCTTAGCAAAAAGTTTGGGCGTGCCCATCGAGTCTCCTTATCGAGCGCAGGGTGTAGCTGTCAGTGCAGTTCGTGAGGCGTGTAAGTCTGGGCACACTTTTCTTACTTTGGGTCAAGTGGTCGCGGAAATGGAGTCACGCTGTCCGAGTGTTTCGCGCACAGACATTTCGCTGGCGTTGGTTGAAGCCCATAAGAAAGGCTCACTCGTCATCGACCGCGAGTTGGGTGACAAGCTGATTTACAGCCCGGACATGCACAAGTTTGAGACGCGTTCTGCCGAACGGTTGAAAGAGATGCTGGCAACACCATCCAAGTCTTTGACTGTGCCCTGTGCCATGGGCGTGCTGGATATGCTTCCTAAACGGTGGAACCAAAAGAGCTTTGAGAAGAAGATCAGTAAGTTGGTCGTCGAAGCTGCCGATGAGCTTCAGTTTGAGTTGACCGAAGACCAGCGGATTGGGGTAGAAAATGCTTTGCGTTCACCGATCTCAGTGTTTTCAGGTTTGCCTGGCACGGGCAAGACTACTTCTTTGAAGGTCTTGGTGAAGGTTCTCCAACGTCTTGGTTTTCGGACTACGCCGACCAAGAGCGACCCGCCAGACGTACTGCTTTTGGCACCAACAGGGATCGCAGCGAAGCGAATGGCGAATCTCACAGGCGTTGAAGCCTACACCGTTCATCGAGCGTTGGGGGGCAAGCCCAAGGATACCAAGAGCCGAGACAGCTCTTATGAGGGGATTGTCGGTGATGCCGTTGATGGAGATAGTCAGGCTCGCGGTTCTTGGGGTTCGTGGACTTACGGCGTAGATAGTCGCCACCCTGCACAGTTCGTGGTCGTGGATGAAAGCTCGATGTTGGACATTGAGGCTCTGGCTCGGATTGTGGGTGCGCTGCGCGAAGATGCCCACTTGGTTCTGATGGGGGATCACGCACAGCTTCCGTCTGTGGGTCCGGGCAACGTGCTTCGTGATCTCGTTGAGGCTGATATTCCCAAGGTGCGTTTGACTGAGATTTTCAGACAGGCTGAGACCAGCGACATTGTACGAGCTGCCCATGCGATTCACGGTGGAGACATGCCTGAGATCGAAAAGGATTTCAGTCTGATCCCGGTGAGCAACGAAGACAACGCGTTGGAAGTCGTAAAGCGCGCTGTCCAAAAGCTCTACGACAAGGAAGCCAATTTCCAAGTTCTGTCTCCGCGACATGCAGGTACAGCGGGGGTGACGAACCTCAACTCAGAGTTGAGGGACATGCTCAACCCTTCGGGATCAGGATCACGCCAGCTTCGGGTTGCCAGTGGCTATATCCGCGAAGGCGACCGAGTGATGATTACGGCAAATGACTACGCCCTCGGCATCTACAATGGCGATGTGGGCAAGGTGTCCGAGATCGATTTGAAGCGGAAGCTCGTACGCGTGAAGATTCATGGACCCGTTTCAACCTACGTTGAAATGGACACCAAGACGGCTAACAGGCTGCTTCGCTTGGCTTACGCGCAGACCATTCACAAATCACAGGGGCAGGAATACGACATTATCATCATGCCCATTCTCGGTTCTTTTGGCAGGCAACTTCAACGCAACCTGATTTACACGGCGGTGACCAGAGCGAAAAAGAAAGTCGCCTTGATTGGAGAGGTTTCAGCATTGAATAGGGCGGTGCAATCAAACAAGGAGAGTTTGAGAAACAGCGCACTCGGGACGAGAATCGCGACGACCCCGACCAAAAAGGAATCGTAGCGGTAAGCCACATTGACACAACCCCTGGACGGGAGGACAAAATGGAAACTGAGACCAAAAACAAGAGTCGTCGCAAGACGCCAGTACGGAAGGCGCGAAAGAAAGCCACGCCAGTTCAAGCCACGCCAGTGGACGTGAAAGTGACGGTGGGCAAAAAGGCACACACTTCCAAGAGCCTGTTGATGCAGGTGAAGGACAAAATGAAGATCACAAAGGTGACTGCCACACGCGCTGTGAAGACCAAGCGTGGGGATCACTTCGTCGCTTTTTCGAGCGAGTGGGATTCTGTGCGGGACGACTCTGAGCATGGCGTCATCGACGAAAACACGTCGAGCGGCATGGATATGAATGAAGCCACGATTGCATTGACAATCCTTCAGTTCAAGGCAGACACCGCCGCCATTGAAGGCGCGTATCTGGCTGGCGACATTACGATTCAGGATCGCGACCATGAGATTCGCGGTCTTCGGTCTCGCTATGGAGCCAAGCTCAAGGAGTTGACGAATGAGTGAGACCTTTGATTTCAGCACTGCGTACATTGATACCATTTATGATGAGGTGTCAGATATGTATGTGGGGCTGGACGACGACCCCATCCGATATGGTCCCAAGAGGGTCAACGGAAAGGTCGCCGCCGCAAAGCGGTTGGTCAGCCGGTGCACAGAGATTGAGATTTCCTTGTCCCGTGATCTGACCAACCTGAATCGCACTCTTCGTGCCGCTCAAGCTGAGTTGGATCTGTCTCTTCAACATATGTTGACGAACGATCCAGAGGTTCGAGCGGGTCGCTCAGTCAAGGATCGCGAAGCCATCGCAGGCATGAAGCTGATGGATGAAACCACATTGGTTCGCAAAATCGAGCAAGCCTGTGAAGAGGTGAAGTCTGCAATCACTGTCGTGAAGACACAGAAAGCAGACTTGAAGGACACGCAGGGCAGACTGCGAGATCAAATCCGCTTGATTGGGGAAGAGATTGCACTCGGTGCCATGTGGGGTTCGGCAACACCTGACGCATCGGCTAAACCCGTCCAGTCGTTTCAAGGTCCAACATCGAGCAAGTCAGGATCACTGGTCGATGAGGTTGTGGCAGACGTGGATGACTTGTCTGGTCTTCTCGATGAAGAGGACAGTGTTGAAACACCGCAGGAAGACGCGGACGAGTTGGGGTTGATGGTCAATGGGGCAGCGACAGACGAGCAAGCAGATGAAGCCTTGGACGCTTTGGAATCCGCCCCCGCCAACGGTGCGGGTAACGTACCTGTCATTGGACTCAATGACGACGACCTTGAGGGTCTTTTATCGGAAGATTGGTAAGGGGGGACCTTTTGAAACCCCTTGCAGTAAGAACACCACGGGCAATGTAACTTTCACTCAAACTTGAACCCGCCCGTAAGGAGAAGAGAATGGTAGACGGAATCATTGGCTTTGGCCAGAATGACAGCGCAGTCACGCGCAAGAACAGCAATTTCAAGGGAGAGACTGGTAAGAAGTACCGCTTGTCTTTCGTTTGGTGGAATACGGATGACGAGGGTAACCCCGACTTTTCCAACGCCAGCCCTAACATGGTCGCGAAGAACCGCGTCTACGTGAAGGGTGCGGGCTACATTATCCCCAAGGGCAACGAGTTCAACGACCTTGCTGGCAGCGCACCGCGCCCCGCCATCGCAACGGTTGTCGCCAAGTGGCCCCTCGACCGCTCGGGCAACCTCGACAAGAACGCCGTGAAGAATGGTGAGGTCGAAGTCCTTACTTGGATTTTCAGCAAGGACAAGTACGCTGACCTCAAGGATCAGCACATGGAGTTCCACCTTGGCGAGCACGACATTCTCGTCACCTGCAAGGACACCAACTTCCAGAAGATGAGTTTTAGTGCGAAGAAAGGCAACATTTACCGCACGCTTCTCGAAGGCGGGAAGCCAGTGGCAAATCAGGTGAAGGAGCAGGCTGAAACGCTCGCCGCCAACATTTATGACGCCATCGGTCGCACCATGACAGTGGATCAGGTGAAGGAGAAGTTGGGCATGGAAACCAGCGCACCAACCATCTCCAATGACGTGGTTGGCGACTTGGACGACGCTCTCGACGACGCTCTCGACGAACTGTAGAGGTCGCCATGCGGGTTCTCGGACTCGACCCCTCCCTTTCAAACTTCGGGTGGGCAATCCATAACGACAGTGCGGATGGGCTTGCTCGATGTGAAGCGAGGGGTCGGTTCAAGACCACTTCAAAGACGCTCTTTGTAGATCGATACATTGATCTACGGGAGCGTCTTTTTGATCTTGTGGTTCAAGCCAACCCCGACAAGGTGGGGATCGAGTACCCCGTCTTCAACGACCTTTGGAGTGAGGGCATGTACGGACTCTTTCTGTACTGTTGTGAAGCCCTCAAATCAGCCAAGGTCGATGTAGTCTTCTTTAGCCCCGGTCAGATTAAATCCGCCGCTGCCGATCTCTTGGATCGTCCAAAAGGTTGGAAGATGGTGAAGGCTGACATGTGCGAAGCAGCGAAGTCAGACGCAGGTGGTAAGGGGCGTTGGAACCACAACGAAGCAGATGCTTACCTGTGCGCGCGTCACGCCGCGCGTTTTTGGCGTGTCCATTCAGGTCTTCTTTCAGTAGATGACTTGACTGACAAGGAAGCAAAACAATTCAACCGAATACACACATTCATACGGGGAAAGAAAGCGGGTCGAACGGTGAAGTCAGGCATTTTGCACCGTGCTGATGAGCGGTTCTTTCTGTGGAGCGAGGAACACAATGGCAAAGAAGAAGCAAGCTGAGAAGAGCAAGGGGACGTCCGCGCTGGAAAAAGCGAGGGCAGCAATCAAAAAGAGCATGAAGGGGCGTGATGATGAGGTCCAGTTGGACGTTCAACAGTTGCGACAGAGCGCACCCCATTTCCCAAGCGGGTCGGTCATCATTGACTACCTGATTGGTGGGAAGCCCAACGTACACGGGATCGCGCCGTGTCCTGGCATCCCCCGCGAACGCATTTTCAACCTGTACGGCAACCCTGGGGCTGGCAAGACGACACTTGCTCTCACCGCCGCCGCATCCATCTGTGAGTTGGGTGGGACGTGCTGTTATATCGATTGGGAGAATGAGGTCGAGCCACGGTACGCTGAGATTCTTGGTGTCCCTGTGACTGACACCGACCGATTCATGTTGGTCCAGCCCACGACGCTTGAGGACGGTATCCGCTACGCCGCGATTATGGCGAAAGAGGGCGTTGACCTTATTGTTCTCGATTCGGTTGGAGCGGGTGTTCCAGAGGCTTGGTTTACCAACGACGACACGCCTGGCAAGGGTCGGATTGGACTTGTGGCGAGCATTTGGAGTCAAGAGCTTCCCAAGCTCAAATCGATTTGCTCCAAGACGGGCACCGCTATCATCGGGATCAGCCAGCTTCGGACGAACTTGAATATCACAGGTTACGGTGGTCCCAAAGACGCGGCTCAAGGTGGCAAGGCGTGGAAGTTCTATTCGGCTACGCGCATGATGCTGTCTCGTATTCAGGGCTTGAAAGAAAAGGTTCATGACCCGCTGACAGGCAAGATTGAGGAACAGGTCATTGGTCAACGTGTGAAGGCGCGGCTCGACAAGTGCAAGGTTTCAGACGCTATGAACCGGACTGCGGTGTTTGTCTTGCGGTCAGGCTTCGGCATTGATGATGATGCATCCATCATCGAGATCGCGTTGGCACACAACATCATCACTCGTGCTGGAGCTTGGTACTCTTGGGTCGCTCCAGACGGGTCTGAGG
>MDTC01116421.1_pt1 | contig 20348 bp, 22 predicted proteins | sample 811181 | NCBI WGS metagenome assembly MDTC01 (sample SAMN05326644, study PRJNA326480) | marine metagenome | isolation source: seawater | place: Pacific Ocean: North | collected 2011 | reverse complement strand
TGCTAGATAATGCATCCGGAAAGTATATCTGTTTTGTTGATGACGATGATATGGTGTCTGATAATTACATTGAGAAAATTCTTAAGGTTATCAAAACACACCCGGATGTTGACTCGATAGGATTTACTGGAATGTTCTACACCAATGGCACTCCTCTAATGCATTTTAAACATGCAAATGAATATGGTGGTCACTATAAAGACTTTAAAGGCGTTCAGCATAGACCTATAAACCATCTTAATCCAGTAAGACTTGAGATTGCAAAACAAATAAAGTTTACAGAAAAGAATTTCGGAGAAGACTCTGATTATTGTGATGCTCTTTTTGATTCTAAGTTAATTAAAAAAGAAGTCATTATAGATGATACTTTGTATCATTACTTATGGAGTCCTGAAGAGTCCCGAACACATGTAAATGTAAATAGTGCTATACCCGGAGTTACTGACGTATGAAAAAGGTAATTGCTTTTAGTTTATGGGGAAACGCCCCAATGTATAATGTTGGTGCTATAAAGAATGCTAGTCTTGTTCAGATGGTATATGGTAATTCTTGGACATCTCGGTTTTATTTAGCAGACGATGTTCCACAGGAAACAATAGAAGAGTTGAATAAAGTTCCAAATACAGAATGTATTATGATGGGATCCCCGAATGATTGGTATGGGACTTTCTGGAGATTTCTTGCTATAGATGATACTGATATCGCTATGTTTAGAGATACAGATTCAAGAATAACAGACAGAGAGTATGCTGCCGTGAAGCAATGGTTGGATAATGATGAATCAGTACATATAATGAGAGATCACCCATATCATTCTGAAACCATACTTGCTGGTATGTGGGGATGTAAATCAAAGGATCTTATTAATCTTATTAATGAGTTTCAATATAAAAATAACGATTTGCCTACGGTTACTACATTGAAGGAATCTATTGCTCATTGGACTCGATATAAGATTATTGAAGCAACTACAGAGGGTGGAGTGCATAACTACAAAGGCAACGATCAGCAATATCTGAGAGAGGTTGTATATCCATGCGTGTATAAATCTTCTTTTATACATGATTCATTTCCATCGTACAATCCGTGGTCTAATAGAATGAACGACGGCGGGAATATAAGAGCAGAGATGTTCGGATCAGCCGAATTAAACACCGGATTCCCATCATTGAGAAAACGAAAAGATACCTTAACTATGGGGAAGAGTATAAATGATATTATTGATTGGAATGATTTTGTCGGCCAGGTTTATGACGAGAATGACATACCAAATGAAGAATACGCACTACTTATAAAAAATACAAGTAAAAAAATTCACCCGAGTTGAAACACAAGACAAGGTAACTACATATGAACAAAGATAAATTATGCGTGGTTTCTGTTGGAATTGACGGAAGAGAACCATATTCGCAGTTCACAAAAATTCTTCAACAGCAGTCAATTGAAAATGGTTATGATGCAATGGTGTGGACAAATGATTTTCCACCCGGTAGTCCTACTCATGATCAAGTTCCTTATGCATTTAAACCTTTTGCAATTCAAGCGGCACGGGATGCAGGATATACTAAAATCCTTTGGATGGATTCTAAATGTTATATTCTTTCTCAAGTAACTCCTATAGAAGAAGCACTAGAGAAAGATGGATATTGGTTTGTGGAAGATGGTATGACTGTCGGTGAGTGGTCTAAAGATTCTGCCCTCCCTCTTTTTGGTATAACCAGAGAAGAAGGATTCGGTATGAACGTAATCGCAGCAAAACATTTTGCTTTAAATTTTGAACATAAAATTGCTAGGGATTTCTTTGATGCCTATATGGGGTATGCAGTAGATAACGATGGTGAAGCATATATTGGTCCGTGGACAAACGAAAACGGAGAAGCATCGACAGATAAAAGAGTCAGGGGACACAGACATGATCAGGTGTGTGGTAGTGTAGTACGACATAAACTTGGTATGAAACTATCACCAAATAATGTTGTGGATTGGAGAGACGGATGGAAATACAAAGATGAACCAAATCCACACGGTACATTTGATCCTCTAATTCTTTTTGATGGGTATTTGCACGGCACAGCATTAAATTGTACATGTCCTATTTGTTCAGAAGTAAATCCTAAGATTATAAGCGGAGAAATTGTTCCTCCACCCTGTTTTTGGAGACAATAGTAATGACTAACAATAACCTAATTAAATCAGATACATACTTGAGTGAGAACCTTTAGACGATTTGAAATGAAGGAGATTCGTAATGGAAAAAGTGGTTATCACAGGCGCACTTGGATATATTGGAACAGAACTCTGTAAAGTATATTCAGGTGAAGCACGATTTAAAAATGTTGTAGCAGTTGATACTAGATTTGTATCAGAGCGAGTTAAGCAACTCAGGGATTGGGGTATTGACTTTATTCAATGTTCCATCTTAGATGAAGAGTGTATGAAGGATATAGTATCTGATGCTAATGTTGTTATTCATCTTGCAGGTGTAACAGATGTTGCGTACACTAAGACTGAATCCAATCCAGAGCAAGATGCACTGATTAAAGCCACGGCAATTGATGGCACTAGAAATATCATCAATAACATTACAGATGAATGTAAATTAATCTTTCCTTCCACGCATGTAATCTACGAAGGTTTTGAACAAACAAAACTTGATATTTTAGAAACAGAAGAACCATGTCCCGTTCTTTCTTATGCCAAAGGTAAGGTACAATCTGAAATAGACTTAAGCAACTCGAATAAAAATTATGTTATACTTCGTCTTGCAACTGTTTGTGGTTTCTCGACAGATACAATGCGTATAAACATTATGCCTAATCTGTTTTCCAAGATTGCATCGCAACAAGGAACTATCAAATTGTTTTCGGGTGGAGTTCAACTGAAAAGTTTAGTTCCGCTTTTGGATGTTGTCCATTGTATTAAGTTTATGTCAGACAATAAAGATATCAGCAGAGAAACATTTCATCTTTCAAAAGAGAGCATGACTGTTAAAGATGTTGCCAAGATTTGTAAGAAATATAATCCAAAATTAAACATCATAGAAACTGATGATGAAATTCCAAACCTCGGTTACACAATTTCAAATGAGAAACTATTGACTACTGGATTCAAATTCAAATACAGCATTGAAGAATGTATCAAGGAGATGATTCAGAGTTGGTCAGAAAAAAAAACTAGTCCAGATCTAGAGTATATCGATAGGGGTGGTAAAGAATATGTTGATGACCGTGGAAGAATTTTGAATTATGAATTGACTGAACCAATCAATCTAATTGGAATGATTGATTCAAAGAAGGGAACTGTGAGAGCCAATCACTATCACCCAATTCAAGAACAGAAATGTCTTTTGGTTGAGGGACAATACATCAGCGTAATCAAAGACTTGTCTGTTCCAAATGCACCGATTGAAACTAGAGTTATCAACAGAGGTGATGTTGCTGTTATCAAACCTAATGTCGCACACACTATGGTATTCACGGAGGATTCTGTGTTTTTGAATTTGGTTAGAGGTGAAAGGGAACATGAAAATTATGGCATAACACATACCATTCCCTACCAGTTAGTTGATGATGAGATGAGAGATAGACTTTTATCCACATACAAAACTGCTTGTCGTTCTTGTGGTAATATTCATCTGGAGAGATGTGTGTCATTGGGGACTTCTCCTCTTGCGAACAATCTTGTAGATTCAACAGACGAACAAGTAGTTACACATCCATTAGAAATGAACTATTGTCCTAAGTGTCACAACTGTCAATTATCCGTTGTTGTTCCTCCAGAAGAAATGTTTGACAACTACCTGTATGTTTCTTCTACTTCCTCTAAGTTTGTGAAGCACTTTGAAGATGCTGCCGAAAAATACATTCAAGAATTTGACCTAAACGAAAATAGTTTTGTTGTTGATGTCGGAAGCAACGATGGTGTTGCATTGAAACCTTTGAAGAAGGGTGGGATTAAAGTTCTTGGTATAGAACCTGCAAAGAATCTTGCCATGAAGGCAAACGAAGAGGAAATTCCCACATACAATGATTATTTTGACAAAGATATAGTCGATGACTTGGTTTCTAAATACGGGAAAGCAAATCTAGTAACTGCATCAAATGTTTTCGCACACTCTGACAAACTGCATGAGATGGCAACAAATGCGTTTAATCTTTTAGATGAAAATGGTTCGTTTGTTGTTGAGGTTCAATATTTGCTATCCACATTGAAAGATTTAACATTCGATAATATCTATCACGAACATACCAATTATTGGTCGGTGACATCTATCAGTAACTTCTTTGCTAACATGGGACTTGGTGTATACAAAGTAGAATATGTAGATACTCATGGTGGTTCTATTAGAGTGTACGTTAAAAGAAAGAATGAATCTGATATTGATTCAAGCGTGAAAGAGTTCATGCTAAATGAGAAAGAGTATGGTATGACTAACCTCCCCACATATAAATATTTTGGTGAAGAGGTTTACAAGATGAAAACGAATGTAAGAAACAACATTAATAAGTTGAAAGAGAAGGGTCTTCGTATTGCCGGTTATGCCGCTCCTGCGAAGGCAACCACTGCTTTGAACTTTTTCGGGATTGATAATACGGATATCGAATATGTGGTGGAAGACAACTTACTGAAACGAGATAAGTTTATTCCTTGTGTAAATATTCCTATTAAAGATAAAGTTTATTGTATGGAAAATTTACCAGATGTTATTATTGTATTGGCTTGGAATTTCTTTGATTATATAAAAGAGCAGAATCAAGATTTGATTGATGCTGGTTGTCAATTTATAAACATGAATGACCTAATGGAAAGATAGGATATGTTAGAGAGGTTAATATGAGAATATTATTGATACAGGAAAATGGACACCACGACAAGAATAGAAAATTTCGAGAGTGTTTTAGTTTACAGAGATCATTTTCTAAGTTAGGTCATGATTGTGATGTGTGGGGGAATCGTCATGCAAATTTTAACGACACTCCAGATTGGGAATCCTATGATTGGATAATAAATCTAGAACAATACGACACCGGGTGGGTTCCGTCTTTGTCACACGTTCGCACACCTAAGAAGATATTCTGGAGTATCGATGCACATGTTCAAGGAACCGAGTCTCAAGAAAAGATTTTCCGTGATGGTGGGTATGATCACTTCTTACATTCTATAAAGGATTTTGTCACAGAAGACTATCACACTTGGTTTCCGACCGCGTTCGATGATTCTTTAATAAAACCAATGGACATCGAAAAAACTATCGATATTGGTTTTTGCGGTAACTATGTTAACAGAAAACCAATACTACAATATCTAGAATCTACACATGGGTTACATTTAGATATTTTTGTAATAGGTGACGATATGGTAAAGGCAATCAATTCATATAAATGTCACTTCAACCTGAATATTGCGAATGATATAAATTATAGATCGTGGGAGACGATTGGGTGCAGAACACTTCTCCTTACAAATTATAATTACCAATACGAAGAACTCGGATTTAAACATGGCGTGAACTGTTTGATGTACAAGAATCCGGAAGAGTTGATAGATCTCATAAATAGAGTAAAGCATGATGATATTGATGTGAGTGAAATTGCAAATCGCGGATACGAGTTGTCCAAGAAAAACACTATCGATGATAGAGTTAAATTTTTATTAAAAGAGTTTAAATAATGTATTACGATAAAGCAAAAGGTAATGTTTATAGTCAAAACGGTGAAGATGGTGTTTTGAATGTACTGACACAAGAACTAGGAATCGAACCTTCAACTATGTGGTGTGTTGATGTGGGTGCTTATGATGGAATTGCATATAGCAATGTTCGTCGGTTTATAGATATGGGTGCCAATGCTGTTATGATTGAACCGTCCATAGTTGGTGGAATCGGCGAGTCAAAATTTGAAACTCTTGTAGACTTACCAAATCAATTTCCAAATGTTACTGCTTTTAATTATGCTGTGATTCCTCTATCATACACAGACGAGAAAAAAGAACTAATACTCAGACAAGTAGAAGAAAATGATACTAAATGGGGAAAGCATAGAGAAGAAAAACTAGAGGGAATGGACCTCGATACGATTCTAAGCAAGACTGAAATCCCAGAAGACTATGATATACTAAACATAGACACGGATGCATGTGATCATGAAATATGGGAAGGTCACACTAAGTATAAACCCAAGATTATAATTATTGAAATCGACAGTTCAATCCTGCCTAATTCTACAAAAGAAGTTGGTGGTATCTCTTCCTTTTCTTATAGTCTTGCCCTTGCAAAAGAAAAAGAATATTCATTAGTCTGTCATACAGGAAATATGATTTATGTTAGGGATGATTTGGTTGAGAGTTTATCAATTCCACCTGAACGTGTAAACAATGTAGAATTATTTAATAGGAGATGGATATGACGAATATCGTAGTCAAGGAAAACTATTCACAAGCAAATCAAGATTTGTTTGTGTTGTCTATGCTAAAAGAAAAAAGAAATGGTGTTTATGTTGAGATTGGAGCAGGAGATCCGCAACAGTATAGTAATACATTTATTTTGGAGAATGGTTACGACTGGACAGGCCTTTCTTTTGAACTAATGGAACATGCCGTAGAGATGTTCAACGAAAGAAGAACCAACAAATGCATTTGTGGTAATGCTACTGTATTAGACTATGGTGCTATATTTCAAGAATATAATATTCCGAAGCAGATTGATTATTTGTCTCTAGACATAGAACCACCAGAACAAACCCTTTCTGCTTTAAAAAAACTCCCACTGGATGAATATAGATTTTCTGTTATCACGTTTGAACATGAATTGCATTATGCTGGTACTCATGTTAGAGATGAATCAAGAAAAATATTTAAGGAATATGGATATGAATTAATTGCATCGGATGTTAAACATTTTGGATATCCATATGAAGATTGGTATGTTGATCCTAATGTGATTAGTAATGACACGTATTCAGAATTTATATCAACTAGCGTTGAATATTCGGATATGTTTAACGGACACCGAATGTATGATCAACTTGGACATAGGTTGAAAATTAATTAAAGCGACACGAACATGTTTGATGAATTAAGACCAAACGCAACATATCCCACATATCCTCCATACCACACAGGAAAGTATTTGGAAGAATATTTCTTTGACTATTATCAAAGGAGTATAGATGATGTTAGTAGCAATCTTGAGTACCTTCCTATATTCTGGACAAATTGCTATGTGAACGGTGTGCAGCAAGGGTGGGGGGATCAAGTAGACATTTCATATATGCAGGTATTAATCAATCAATTAAATCCTAGTGGTAAGTATTTTACTGTATGTCAACATGATGATGCCCCGATGAACATCTTACCACAAAATACTGTGGTATTTTCTGCTGGTGGAAATGTAGTTAGACCATATACAATCCCCATTCCCCTGATATGCGGCAGACTACCAGAGCAACCAAAACTAGAAAAAGAATACCTCGCATCTTTCGTAGGTTCCACTACACACAACATAAGAAATTCAATGATAGACTCTCTTAAAGATCACTCTGATGTTTACCTATCAACTGGTGGATGGAATCCTGAAGTCAAAGATGAACAGTTACAGGATTTTATTACAGCATCATTGAAAAGTAAATTTGTGCTATGCCCGCGAGGGTATGGTGCATCTAGTTTTAGATTGTATGAGGCAATGCAGTTGGATGCGGTCCCTGTTTATATCAGTGATCGGTTTTGGTTGCCTTGGCAATATGAGTTGAACTGGGAAGAGTTTTCGGTTCTCATCACAGAGGATCAGATCCCTGACATATATACTATACTGTCTTCGATTGATGATGATACTTATCAAAAAATGAAACAGAAAATTAATGAACTGTATGAAAATTACTTTACTATGGAAGGGATGTCTGCTAAGATATTGCAGATAGTGGAGCGAATAGAATGAACAAGAAAACACCTAAAGACAAAACAATTACTCTTTGTATGATCGTGAAGGACGAGTCTCACATCATCGAGGAGTGTCTCGAATCCATGATTCCATATATTGATCGGTATGATATTACTGATACAGGATCCACTGATGGAACTCCTGATCTGATTAAAAAGGTAATGGATAAGCACTCGGTTCCCGGTGAGGTATACCTTTCCGACTGGAAGGGGTTTGGTGATCACGGAGGGAAAACGGGAAGTCGAACAGAGTCTCTAAGAAACTGTGACGGAAAAGCCGATTATGCTTGGGTAATCGATGCCGATGATTACATTCAAGGTAACTTTCAATTTCCCGAGAATATGACTCATGATTCGTATAGTATCAGAATCGCAAGAGAAGATTTCACTTGGTGGCGTTCGCAGATCTTTAAGACTGGTATGGGTTGGAAGTACGTCGGAGTCCTACATGAGTACGCCGAATGTGGAGATAACCCACAACCAGTTACTGATAGAATCTTCGGAGACTATTCGATCACTGCAAGAACACTTGGTGCTAGAAATGTAGGTATCAGCACTGAAGAGAAGTATAAGAAGGATGCAGCGGCGCTAGAAGAAGCGATGAAGGACGAACCCGACAATGCTAGGTATCAGTTTTATCTTGCACAAAGTTACTTTGACTCTCAGCAATTTGAAAAGTCTAAAGAAGCATACCTCAGAAGGGCAGAGATGGGTGGATGGGAAGAGGAAGTTTACTACGCACACTTCCGTGTTGGTATTCTGAATGCTATTCTGAACAAACCATGGCCTGAGATTCAACAAGCGTTCTTGGAGGCATATAATGCCAGACCTCTTCGTGCCGAACCACTGTATCAGATCGCTAGACTGTATCGACAAGTTCACAATAAACCAATTCTCGCCTATACCTTTGCAAAAATGGCTCTAGAAATTCCATACCCCCAACAGGACATCCTCTTCATAAGTGAAGATGTTTATAAGTGGCAACTTCTAGACGAACTGGGTTCTACTGCTTACTATGCAGGAAAACCACACATCGGATATGCTGCATGTAAGAGACTCCTTGATGAAAATCTTGCACCACCAGCACACCGTGATCGGATCATGGAAAACTTCAAGCAATACGAAAGGGTTGTGCTAGAGATTCAAGCACAAAATGCCCAACAAGAGATGGCAAGAAAAGAAGAAGAAAAGCGTGTGAAAAAAGAAGAGAAAGAAGCGAAGAAACTTGCTCCAAAGAAACCCACCAAGACGGAATCCGTAAAGACTGGATATAAGAAGCGAGTAAAGAGATAAAGATTCGCATATATACTATGTAACTCTGGAGATCTACAATGTCCGCAAAGCACGACATCACCGCAAATCAAGGTGAAACTCTAAACTTTCATATTCTATACACCGACAATGACGGTGCTGGTGTTGACTTAACCAACTACACAGCAGAACTGAAGGTTAAAAGATCCACCAAGGGAACTCAGGTATTGCACCTTTCCTCAATAGCAGCAGGACAAGGAACAGGAATAACAGCAGGAGTTACAGGTGCGTCTTATGGTATGACTGGTGGTATTTCACTGAACAGGAGTGCAGGAAACAGTGGCGCACAGACAGGTGGTATTCTAGTAATCGCCGGTGCAACTGCAATGTCCTTTGTTCCTGAAGGAAGACACCTGTATGATCTAGAACTGAAGACACCACAAGGCAGCAAAGTTAGACTCATCGAGGGTAGATTTGAAAGTGATTCGGAGATCACGAAATGAAAGTAAAAGTAACAGAGACAGACTATAAAAAGACCTCTACTAGAATGATAGACATCAAGCATTCTAGTAGTATTTCTTATTCTGTCCAGACGGTTACTATCAAGTCTACACCGAGAACTAAAATTTTATTTGTTTGAGGAATATAATTTGCTATGAGTAGAATGGACTTTCCATCAACTAATCTGGTTGCAGGAACCACCACCCATACTGTTGGAAACAACACATGGAGTTGGAATGGTTATGCTTGGACAAAAGATTGTTGTGGTTATGGTCCGACAGGTTCTACGGGATCTGTGGGAGCAACTGGAGCAAATGGGGTTACTGGTGCAACTGGAGCAAATGGGGTTACGGGTGCAACTGGTGGTGCTTTAGGTCCAAATCCATACACTACAATTATTGGTGCTTTGTCTGCTGTTGGTAGTAAAGGACAACTGAAGAAGGGTAGCAGTTCTTCGGTGCATATCCATAAGTTTGATGATGCAAATGCCGATCTTAGAGATTATTGGAACAGTACGGGCAGTTCTGGATATTTGTATATTATAGACGAAGATGATCCGAGTCAGTATGTTTTGTTCAACTACACATCAACTCCAACATATAACGGAACGTATTATAACTTTCAGGGAACCACCGAAGCGGAGGTCGGTCACTGGAACGCAACCCAGATTGGTGTTGCTGTAAGAAATTGTAGGGTTTACTATATTCCTTATGGAGTTATTACATTTAATGGGTTAGATGGAGTAGTAGATACTACTTCTCTTGTTCTACCTGTTCGGGGAATCTCTGCTAGTAATGGTGCTACGTTTGACGGTGAAGTACATTTCCTTTCAGGTATATCCTCTGCTAAAGGAATCACTGCTCAAGATTTAAGTGTTTTAGGACCTTTAACTGCAACCACTATTGGTGGAACAGTCATCACCGCAAGTTCATACTTTTCCGGAACTCTTGTTGGTAACGCAACCAACTCTCTTGCATGTTCTGGTAATGCTGTAACTTCAACTAGCACAACTAATATTACCATATCTGCAAGTAGCACTGATGCGGAGTTGAGTGTTCCGTTGGTTGATACTCTTGGCGGTGGATCTGCAAACTCTCTTGTTAAGGTAGATGGTGGTGCAGGTAATAACGGGTTTAGATACAATCCCGGAACAGACTTACTAACCCTTGGCGGAGTATCTGCTGGGCACGGTGCAACCTTTGGTGGTGCTATTAATCTTTCGTCCTCTGGTATAAGATTCTCTGACGGAACTACACAAGCAACTGCTACTGTAACGGGTTCCTATACGGGACAGATTGAGACTGCCGCAGATAAAACCTATACGTTAGATCCGAAGGTTGCAACAGCAAGGACAGTCACTGGGTTCTATATCAAGTCTGCGTCTGGTACGGTGACTGCTACCCTGAAGAACGGATCAGACACAATCAAAGCAGCAAGTGTAAGTTCTTCGAGTGGAGATCAGACATCACTTGCAAACACTTCTGTTTCTGCTGACGCTGTTCTAACCATAGTGACTTCTAGTAATTCATCTGCTCTTGATGTAATCTTTAACGTGGAGTATACCACAGAGATATGAATTCTAAATGGTTATTCTTTCCTACACAGTCCGCCTCTGATCCGCAGTACATTTATACTGCTGTTACTGATAATACTGTAGCACGAGGAACCCCGCAGCCAGGGTCTAGAAAACAGGAATCTACTGGGACCGAGAGTGGAGATCTTGCTGATCAGTTCTCGCCGTTTTCTACTAATACACAATACCAGTTGTTTGGTACAGATTCGATCCGATTCAGAATACAAAACTCGGATACCAGTTCATCTGATTATGGCACAAAAACTGATATCAGTAATAATATAACTTCTGCTACATTGACTGTTGGATCTAATACTTATACCGCAGAATCTATTAATGTGGGTGGTACTAATGCTAGACCTAGAATTGAAATGAACTCAAGTGGAGGCGCTGCCAATACTTTTTGGTATGCTAATAATCTAGATGATACCGACGATATAACTATTACCGTTACATTAACTTTCTAACAAGGAACACCCAATGATTAATATCCAACACTACGCTGCACTTATTGCCGATGTCAACAAGATGCAATCAAGACTTGAAGCCATCTCATATAACTTCAAGGAAGTTGAAGCGAAGACAGACCTAGACACTCAACTGATTGATGCTTTGATCGCTACTGCAACAGGTCTTCTAGCAAATGCAGAAACAATCAAAGACATTGAATATGATCCAACTCCAGAAGATGATGGTGTTGATGGCCTAACACTCGCCAAGTAATTACAATAAACTAATCGGGGTTTGTAGGGGGTTGCACCGTGCGCCCCCGGCCCCACTTTTTTTAAAGGAGACAGTCATGGGATTAGTATTTAACAGACAACGAAAAACAAAAGTAGAATCTAAGCATTATTATCATACTACACTCTTGTATGGCGATAAAGAAGTTGATATACTGTTGACACACAACGATGTTAAGCGGGGAATGTATCGAGCAAGTCGTAACTTGGAAGACATTCCTAGAAGATGGTATGACAGTATTTTATTTTGGAGATAAACGGTGGAATTGAAATTTTATAAGATGTTTGCAAACGTAATTAGTCCTAAAGCACAGACAGATCATTCTGCCTGTTTTGATATACACGCTCACTTAAGAGGACCTCTTACGGGTGAAGACAAAATTCCAGAGTTCAAAACTATCCGAGTGATGGATAGTAACAACGGACTCCACGAAGCGGAACAGGATATTACATGGCACAGTGATCATCCTGACGTTTCGTTTAATGTACCCCCTTACAGCAGGTCATTGATTCCGACTGGATTGATTTTTGATATTGAACCCGAGATGTCGGTTCGTATTCATCCTCGATCCGGACTTTGTTGGAAGCACGGATTGACAATCATTAACGCAGAAGGTATAATTGATTCTGATTACAAGGAAGAAGTTTTTATTCCGGTGTGGAATACAACTAATGTTCCGTTTAGAATCAATCATGGTGATCGAATTGCTCAGGGTGAGTTGTTTGAGAATATTCAAATTCGATCCCTTGAAGTAAACGATAGACCAGGACACACTACTGATCGTAAGGGTGGATTCGGATCCACAGGAGTATAAAATGAACAGAGAAGAACTACTAAAACATCATGATAAACTGACCGCAACAGCAAAAGAAATCATGAAGCAAAAGAATCATGATTACGCAGGAGAAAAGGGAGACAGTCCCTTTGCAAACTTCCAGCGTACTGAACTAATGGGTGTGTGTTCTACGGAACAAGGATTCCTTGTCAGAGTTATTGACAAGGTTTCAAGACTAAGTACGTTTGTAAGTGCGGGTGAACTCAAGGTAGACAATGAGGGGTATGATGATGCTATCTTAGATATCATTAACTACATGATTTTGTTTTCTGCTTTCGTTGAAGACAAGAACGAAAAGAATACTCCAAGGCGTAGTCCACACGAATACAAAGAAAAATGAATGAGCAGATCTTCATACAGATAGCATCATATAGAGACTCTGAACTGATCCCAACAATTCAGGATTGTATTTGTAAAGCAGACAACAAAGATAATTTGGTGTTTTCTGTAGCATGGCAGAATTGTGACGAAGAGATCAAGAGAGTTCAGCCCCAACTTGATTCATTAAAGAAGCAAGTTACCATAAAGGAAATCTCAATCCCGTGGAACAAGAGTCAAGGTGCGTGCTGGGCAAGAAACCAATTACAACAACAGTATGATGGTGAAGCATACACACTTCATCTAGATTCACACCACAGATTTGCTCGGGGATGGGATACTTATCTGAAAGAGCAGTTGCATAATCTGATTACCCTTGGTTATGAGAAGCCTCTACTTACTGCATATCTTAATGGTTATGAACCAGACGACATTAAACCATGTGGTTCTACCGACAGACTCGTACAAGTTCCCGCAGAACTTAAGTTGGGTCATATTTCTAAGGGGGGGATACCAAACCTAAGATCCCCACATATTGAAAATTTTCAAAACTTTAATACACCTGTCATTGGGTATATGTATTCAGGTCATTTTTGTTTTACTCTTGGTGCATTTGCAGAGGAAGTACAACACGATCCTGACTTGTATTTTTTAGGGGAAGAATCTAGTATAGCACTTCGTGCATACACACATGGATATGATATATTTCATCCTATAAAAAATGTTGTGTGGCATGCCTATTGTAGAGAATATCGTGGACATAGGCACTGGGACGATCATGATGAGTGGTGGAAACAGGATGATGAATCTGTTCGTCGATGTAAAGTTCTTTTTGGTGTAGAAGAAGGCAATATCAATTTTGGTAAGTATGGTCTTGGGACTGTTAGATCTAGAGAAGATTATTTTAGACAAAGTGGGTTCGATTATAAACGCGGATGTGAAGTTCTTAAGAATGGTAAATGCCTTTACAATAATATTATGATAATAAATAACGAAGTCGCAGGCACCCATGATATGAATGATGTTGATTTTATTTGTTGTGTTGTGCATGATGAAAACTCAAATGAATTGCAGAGGATCGATGTAACACGACATTCACATCCTGAGTTGTGGGGGGATCAGGGACGGTGCCAGATTAATTTTCAATTCCAAAGCGACAATGTGCCTGTATCGTTCGTTTCCTGGCCTTGTCTTAAAAACGGCGATTGGGTATATCGACAAGAATCTGATTTTACGGGTTGATTTCTTCTCGAAACATGCTATACTTATGTCGAGGTAAAACATGAGTGAATACTATACAAATGTAGAGATGCGAGGTAACAATATATTGCTTCGCGGGATCAGAGACGGTGTTGCTTTTAGTGATCGCATACCCTTTATGCCAACATTATATCTTCCTAGTAACAAGAAGACAGAGCATCAGACGCTGGAAGGCAAGTATGTCGAACCTATAATGCCTGGTAGTATATCTGATTGCCGAGAGTTCATTAACAAATACAAGAATGTTAAGGGGTTCGATCTCTATGGAAACACAGAATACATTTATCAGTTTATCGCCCAGCATCAACTAGGCGAAGTTGACTATGATATGTCCAATATCAAGATTGCTACGTTTGATATCGAAACCACATGCGAAAACGGATTTCCTGATATAGAAACAGTAGATGAGCAAGTGATTGCTATCACCTGCAACATCAACGGGAAAACTGTTGTATATGGTTTGGGTGACTTTGATGTCCCCGAAGAACACTATTGCTTTGATTCTGAAGAAGAACTCTTGCTTTCGTTTCTCGATATGTGGCACAAAGAATCTCCAGATATTGTTACTGGTTGGAATGTAAAGTTCTTTGATATACCCTATCTGGTAAACAGACTCTCTCGCATTTTGCCTAAGTCAGAGGTAAACAAGTTGTCTCCGTGGGGAGTCATCAAACAACGTAGTGTTGTTAAGATGAACAGAGAACATATTGTGTATGAGTTGGTAGGTATCTCTACGCTTGACTATTATGACCTTTACCGCACGTTCACATATGTAAATCAAGAATCGTATCGACTAGATCATATCGCCCATGTTGAACTCGGTGAGAGAAAACTTTCATACGCGGAGTTTGATAGTATTTCTGACTTCTACAAGAAAGATTTTCAGAAGTTTATTGAGTACAATGTAAAAGATGTTGAACTAATTATTAAACTTGAAGAGAAGATGAAACTGCTTGAACTTGCAATTGCTCTTGCATATTCTGCAAAGGTTAATTTCAAGGATGTCTTTAGTCAGGTTAGAACGTGGGATGCGATCATCTATCATTATCTCGACGAGCATAATATTGTGATCCCACAGAAGAAACATCTAGACAAGGGAGAACAGTATGCAGGCGCGTATGTCAAAGATCCTATTGTTGGTATGCATGACTGGGTTGTTTCGTTTGACTTGAACAGTCTCTATCCCCACCTGATCATGCAGTACAACATCAGTCCTGAGACGAAGGTTGATACGGGAGATGATCGGTTTGGTATAGGCGTGGACAACCTCCTCAAGTCCAATCCAGAAATGTACCATAAAGGGTGTCAGGAGAAACTACAACACTTCAAGTCTATGAACTATTCAGTCGCCGCAAACGGAACATGTTACACCAAAAAGCATCAGGGATTTCTTCCTGCACTCATGGAAAAGATGTATGAAGAACGTAGCATGTACAAGAAGAAGATGATCGAGTGTCAAAAGCGACAGCAAGCAGGAGAAAATCTAGAGAACGAGATTGCAAAATACAACAACTTTCAGTTGGTTCGTAAGATTCAGTTGAACTCTGCTTATGGTGCGATTGGTAACCAGTACTTCCGGTACTTCGATGTCGAGATGGCAGAAGCAATTACGCTGTCAGGTCAGTTGAGTATTCGATGGATTCAAAGATCTCTTAACAGATTTTTAAACAAGACAGTGGGTACAGAGGATTATGATTATGTTGTTGCATCTGATACAGATTCTGTTTATCTTCGCCTTGGTAATCTGGTGGATAAAGTATGTCCTCAGAAATCCAAGTCCGAGGTGGTTGGATTTCTGGACAAAGCCTCCGAAGAGGTGATAACACCATTCATTGAGAAAGAATATAACGAACTCGCTACCATGATGAATGCGTATAGCAACAAGATGGTGATGGGTAGAGAAGTCATAGCGGACAAGGGTATTTGGACTGCCAAGAAAAGGTACATGTTGAATGTCCATGACTCGGAAGGTGTTCGTTATACAGAACCAAAACTCAAGATCATGGGAATTGAAACCACAAGAAGTTCTACCCCACAAGTTGTTCGTGGTGAACTGAAGGGTATGATTGATCTTATAATGAACACAGATGAAGATACTGTTATTGAACGAATTGATGAGTTCAAGAACAAATTCTTGACACTTCAGCCAGAAGACATTTCATTTCCACGGGGTGTCTCTGGACTAGATAAGTATAAGGACTCGACTCATATTTATAGAAAGTCAACCCCCATTGCAGTGAAGGGTGCGTTGATATATAATTATCATATAGAGCAAAAAGGACTTGGTAAAAAGTATAGACTCATTTATGAGGGCGATAAGATCAAGTTTGTTTATCTCAAAAAACCAAATCCAATGGGAGGAGCAATGGGGAATGATCAAGTTATATCGTTTCCTAGTTCACTTCCTAAAGAATTTGATTTACAGGAATTTATTGACTACGAAACACAATTTCAAAAGACATTTCTAGATCCACTGAAAACTATATTGGATAGTATCGGGTGGAGTCACGAGAAGTCTACTACATTAGAGGAGTTCTTTTCATGAAGACACTATCATTAGCATTAACAGAACAAAATATTTTACGGGAAGAGTTATCAAATTTACTAGAGAAGTATATTGCGAGGTCGCGGGAAATGACAAAGGATCCAATCTGCACCGCCGATATTCTTAATGACACTCTTAGTAAGTGTGAGGCTTTACGAGAAATTTTATCAAAGATTGAGAAGGGTTGATTATGAGTGATTTTCTAAAAACACTAATTAAAGATTCAGGAAATGAATATGCAGGAATTGCATCGGAAGGAATCGAGGGGAGTGATGTCACTGGTTTTATTGACACTGGTTCTTATGCATTTAACGCTCTTCTGTCGGGTTCGCTTTATGGTGGAATCCCCAATAACAAAATCATGGCACTCGCTGGGGAATCTGCAACAGGAAAAACATACTTCGCACTGGGGATGTGTAAGAAGTTTCTTGATGATAACCCAGACGGTGTTGTTCTATACTTCGATACCGAACAAGCAATTACATCTGGTATGATTTCTGAACGCGGTATGGATCCCGATAGGGTTGCTGTATTTCCAGTTGCTACAGTCGAGACTTTTCGTCATCAAGCAATTAGTATAGTTGATAAGTACATTGAAACTAAGGATAGCAAACCTGTCTTTGTTGTTCTTGATTCGCTTGGAATGCTTTCTACCGAGAAAGAAATGAATGATACTGCTGAAGGAAAGTCCACCCGCGACATGACTAGGGCGCAAGTGATCAAAGCAACTTTCCGTGTGCTTACTCTTAAGTTGGGTAAGGCGGGTATTCCTCTTGTTCTGACAAACCACACATATCAAGTTGTCGGTGCATACGTTCCGATGAAGGAGATGGGCGGTGGTTCTGGGTTGAAGTATGCCGCTTCTACTATTGTATATCTTTCAAAGAAGAAAGACAAAGATGGCACTGACATTATTGGTAATATTATTCGATGTAAACTATTCAAAGGTAGGTTTACTAAAGAAAACAAAGAAGTTCAGGTGCAACTCAATTATGATACAGGATTAAATCCATATTATGGGTTGACAGATCTTGCAATTAAGTATAACATATTCAAGAAGGTGTCAACAAGAATTGAACTACCTGACGGAAAGACTGCGTTTGAAAAACAAATCAACGCTAATGCAGAAAAGTATTTCACACAAGAAGTGATGGACAAACTAGAGGAAGCAGCCTCTAAAGAATTCAAGTATGGGAGCAACTCAGATGACGACGAAGTATGAATATAATGACGCCGAAGAAATGATTGGAATGACAGGACATGTGCCTGTAAAACTAATGGACGGTAAATACAAAGGCGTTACTGTCGAGTATGGTCACATTAAATTTGAAGAAGTAGTGGATGGTGGTATGAAGTGTGATTTTAGATTTAATATTATTGATTGTCCTGATACATTCACAAAAGAAAACCTAACTGAACACAACACAGAGTTTGTAAATGTTCTTGGTGATATTCTTTTGGATGTTCTTAGCAAGGAAATCGAAGAGGTAGGAGATGACTTCTTGCGAGGTGAGGGAACTGCGTGAAAACCCTAGAACATATAATTCTACAGAACCTTCTGTACAATGATGAGTATTCACGCCGAGTCATACCTTTCATAGAACCTGAGTATTTTCACGATCACACCGAGAAGTCGGTGTTTAAAGTTCTTAAGAGTTTTATATTGAACTATAATAACCTCCCTACCAAGGAGGCTCTTATGATCGACATCGATAAGAATAGTTCAATGAACGAACAACAGTTCAAGGACTGTACTGAACTTATCGACTCGTTGGAAAATAATGAGGATACAAATTCAGAATGGCTCACGGAGGAAACAGAGGGGTTCTGTAAGAACAAAGCAGTCTATAATGCTATCATGGAATCTATTCATATCATCGATGGTAAGTCTACGACGAAAGCAGACACCGCGATCCCTGAGATTCTATCAGAAGCGTTGTCTGTCTCGTTCGACACGCACATCGGACACGACTATATTGCAGACGCTGATGAGCGATTTAGGTTCTATCATAAAGTAGAAAAGAAAGTTCCATTTGATCTTGAGTTTTTCAACACGATCACTGCTGGAGGGACACCTCAGAAGACTCTCAACATTGTGATGGCAGGAACAGGAGTTGGTAAGTCTTTGTTCATGTGTCACCATGCTGCAAATTGTTTGACACAGAATCTAAATGTTCTTTATATTACATGTGAGATGGCAGAGGAGAGGATTGCAGAACGCATAGATGCTAATCTGATGGATGTTACTATGGATACTCTTAAAGAACTACCAAAGCAGATGTATGACAAGAAGTTGGAATCTGCAACAGGTGGTATGTCAGGCACTCTAATCATAAAAGAATATCCTACTGCAACAGCAAATGCCAATCACTTTAGAATTCTATTGGACGAACTTGCAATCAAGAAGAAGTTTGTTCCTGATGTTATCTTTATTGATTATCTCAACATCTGTGCTTCTTCTAGAATTAAGCCTGGATCTAACACAAACACATATCAGTATGTCAAGTCGATTGCAGAAGAACTAAGAGGAATGGCTGTGGAATACAATGTACCCGTGTTCTCTGCAACACAAACAAATAGACAGGGATATTCCAGTACAGACGTTGGACTTGAAGATACATCTGAATCTTTTGGACTCCCTGCGACTGCTGACTTCATGTTCGCACTCATATCCACGGAAGAACTAGACGAGAATAATCAAGTATTAGTAAAACAACTCAAAAATAGGTATAACGACACAGTTGCAAATCGTAAGTTTTTATTGCAAATTGATAGATCAAAAATGAAATTATCTGATGTCGAGCAGGTTGAGTTGACAGAATCTAACCAAACAGAAACTACATTGGGATCTGGGTTTGATGGTAATAACTTTGAATCTAAGTTTGCTTCATCCAAAGAGAAGTTTACAACATGGAATATATAAGATGAGTTCGTTCATAGATAAAAAATTCATTAACATGGTATCGCCGCAACTACAGAGATTCAAGTGGAAGAAAGAAAACCTTGCTAACTGTAGGTGTCCGGTGTGTGGAGATTCTAGTAAAAACCAAACTAAGGCTAGAGGATTCTTTTATCAGAAAAATAATGATTTTTTTTACAAGTGTCATAATTGTAATTATGGAAGTAACCTATATAATTTTTTAGATAAGGTATCACCTTCTCTGTGCAAAGAGTACGCTCTGGAACGATTTAGAGGAGGTGAAGATGGAAAATCAAATTACAAGAAACCAGAGAGAGAAGAGTTGTTCAGATTTAATTCTAAGCCAAAATTTAAAAGTAAGTCAAAATTACTAAAGGGTGTTCCGTGTGTGAAAGATTTACCTAACGATCATCCAGTCGTTAGATTTGTTAACATGAGACAAATACCAAAACAACATTGGGATAAGTTATAC
>MDTC01234762.1_pt1 | contig 20357 bp, 21 predicted proteins | sample 811181 | NCBI WGS metagenome assembly MDTC01 (sample SAMN05326644, study PRJNA326480) | marine metagenome | isolation source: seawater | place: Pacific Ocean: North | collected 2011 | reverse complement strand
TTTTTTATCAATTTTTGCGCCGTTTTGTTCTACTTTTGAAAGGACATGAACTAGCGGGTATTCTATATCATTTAAAAGTTGTTCTTGAACCGGTTGACCTTTCAATAATATTGATAGAGTATTAAAAAGTCTGAGAGTAATGTCAGCATCTTCAGCAGCATAATTAGTTGCAATATCTAATTTAACTTGAGAGAAATTTATTTGTTTAGAAGCAGTTCCTGTTACATCAGTATATTTGGTAGTTGTGTAATTTAAGTAATAAGATGCGAGTCGATCCATTCCGTGTCTTGTTGCTGTGCTGTTGAGTACATATGACATCAACATAGTATCTGCTAAAAATTTCGTTATCTTAATACCGTGTCTCATTAGTATTGGTATATCAAATTTCAGGTTTTGTCCTACAGCTTTATCTTGATTTTCTTCAATAACAGGTCCTAAAGTTTTGGTTATATAATCTATTGGCAGTTGTTTAGGGCAGTCATCATAGTCATGGCCAATTGGTATATAACACCCCTCATTCTCTTTTACCGATAAAGAAATCCCGAGAAGTTTTGCGGAAACAGTTTCAACAGAATCTGTTTCAGTGTCTATTGCAAAGGCCTTAGATTTTTTTATCTTAGAAATCCAAGTATTGAGTTCAGATTTTGTTAAAACAGTATCATATTTGCTATTTTTGAGGGGTCTCTCTTCTTCTTTTTCTTTTTTAAGAACCGAAAATTCTAGCTCCTCAAAGATTCTATTTAAATCCTCCTCATTAGGATTGAGTTTTAACAGGTCCTCAAACTCTAAATTCAAATTAACATTTTCTTTCAATGAGACTAGTTCAACGTTTCTTTCAAGGTCTTTCAAACTATTTCTTAAATTTTCACCAACAACTCCTTTAATTGAATCAGCATTTTTAATTACTCCATCTAAATTGTCGTATTCGTTTAGCCACTTTGCTGCTGTTTTTTGGCCAACTTTTGGAACTCCAGGAATGTTATCAGATGCATCACCAACTAGTGCAAGCATATCTCTAATTTGGTGTGGTTTAACGCCAAATTTTTGAAATACTTTTTTTTCGTCAAAAATTTCATGCTTCATTGTATTCATTAGAGTTGTGTTTGGATCTTCAACAAGTTGCATTAAATCTTTATCTAAGGAAGATATAACGCATTTGAATTTTGCATTTTTTGCCATTTTAGAAATTGTTGCTATAACATCATCTGCTTCAACACCTTTAATTTCAATTAGTGGGAATCCTATTGCTTTGCAAATTGCTTTCACTGGCTCTAATTGCAAACGAAGCTCATCTGGCATTGGCGGTCTGTTAGCTTTGTATTTAGAATAAATTTCGTTTCTGAAAGTTTTTCCTTTTGCATCAAAAATAACAATTATTGGCGAGCCTTCACTGTCTTTTTTTAGGTTCATCAACATATTTGTAACGCCTTTGACTGCCCCAGTAGGTCTTCCAGTTGATGTGCTCAGTGGTGGCATTGCATGGTAAGCTCTATACAAATATGAGGAGCCATCAATTATAAAAATTCTATCTTTCATTTTACGCTTTTCTTATAATATATTATGACTGTTGTTTTTCTATAATGGAAAAATATTAAATAAAATGTATAAAAAAGTTCTAGTATTTATAAAAAAAATATATCAAGACTACTTTGAAATAGGAATAGCTTTTTCTGGATTTTTGATAATTTTGCTAGCAGTTGCGATGGATAAATATTTATTCTTGCAAGCATGTCCTTTATGCATACTTACAAGATATGTTTTTGGCTTAGTTATTCTTGCTGCCTTTTTTTCTATATTGACTAACAATAAATATGTTAAATTTATATTAATTGGCTCTTCTTCATTAATTGGTTTATTAGTTACTTCGAGACAGATTTATATTCAAAATATGTCAATTGAAGATATTGCTAAATTGTCAGGCTGCAGCATGCCATTTAATATCCAAGTTGAGTATTTTGGAATTGTTGAGGCTGTAACAAAAACTTTAGCTGGCGGCCCTAGCTGCGCCGAAGATGGTTGGAGATTTATATTTAATTTTGCAGAATGGGGATTTGTATTTTTTTTAATATACTTTTTTACAAGTGTTCATAGGTTTATAAAAATACCTTAAATATTCATTATTTGTAGTTAAACTACAGAAATAATCGTTAAAAAATCCTTTAAATATAATGTTTTTCTGTTTTGTTGACTTTTTTATCAGTATATTTTTTACTACGCTACATAATTAGTAAAAATATAGCTAACAATATCAATATTATAGGTACATAATAAACTCCTCTACATATATAATTATTCCCCCCAAGTACCTATAATATTTGTTAGTTATAAATGAACATAGAATCACAAACCTCTAAAGCACTTGATCTCTCGACCGAGGAGCTTATTGAAGCTGCTATTAATAACAAAGAGGGTGTCATCGCATCTAATGGAGCTTTTTCAACAAATACTGGGGATAGAACAGGAAGAAGTCCAAATGATAGATTTATTGTCAAAGAGCCTGGAACAGATAACTTAATTGACTGGGGTGAAATCAATAAACCATTTGATGAAGTTAAATTTGATAATCTTTGGAATAAAGTTGACGCATATTTAGCAGAGAATGATAGGTACGTCTCAAAAGTTCATGTTGGATCACATATAGATAACTATTTACCAGTTCGTATCACAACGCAAACAGCATGGCATTCTTTGTTTGCAAGACTAATATTTGTCTGTCCAGATAATTATAATTCATCGAATAAAAAAGAGTGGAATATTTTAAGTGCTGCTAATTTTGTATGCTCTCCTGAAGAAGATGGTACTAATTCTGAAAGTTGCGTAATTATAAACTTTGCAAAAAGAAAAGTAATAATTGCGGGAATGAAATATGCAGGTGAGATGAAAAAATCTATGTTTTCTGTTCAAAATTTTTTACTACCAGAAAAAGATGTCCTGCCAATGCACTGTTCAGCAAATGTAAATTCTGATGGCGATGTAACTTTATTTTTTGGTCTTTCAGGAACAGGAAAAACTACACTATCTGCAGATCCTAATTGTTCATTAATTGGAGATGACGAACATGGCTGGAGCAAAGGATCAGTTTTTAATTTTGAAGGTGGTTGTTATGCAAAAACAATAGATCTAACAGAAGAAAATGAGCCAGTAATATATAAAGCAATTAAACATGGCAGTGTTATTGAAAATGTGTATCTAGACTCTGAAATGAATCCAGACTACTCAAACACTTCTTTGTCAGAAAATGGAAGATGTTGTTATCCAAGATCCCACATAAAAGACGCAGTACCAGAAAACTCTGCTGGTGAGCCGAAAACAGTTATTTTTCTGACATGTGATTTAATGGGATTGATTCCACCCGTCTCAATACTTTCAAAAGAGGCAGCTGCGTATCACTTTTTAAGTGGTTACACAGCAAAAGTTGGATCTACTGAGGTCGGTTCTGACTCTGAAATAGAATCTACTTTTTCAACTTGCTTTGGTGCCCCCTTCTTTCCGAGACCAGCAAATGAATATGCAGACTTACTTATGAGAAGAATAGAAGAATTCGATTCAAGAGTTTTCTTGGTTAATACTGGGTGGACTGGCGGTCCATACGGGATTGGCTCAAGATTTAAAATTCCAACTACAAGAAGAATTGTTAATGCTATCCAAAATGGAGAGTTAAATAATGTAGAAACTTCATTGATCCCCGGGCTGAATCTTAAAGTTCCTTTAAAAATTAATGGGGTTGATACTGATTTACTCAATCCTGTTAAAACATGGAAAAATATGAATGAATATGATGAATATCTAAATCAATTGATTTCTAAATTTAAGGAAAACTTTAAACGTTTTAATGCAAGTCCTGAAATAGTAAAAGCTGGTCCAGGGTTTAATGACTAATGAAACATTAAAAAGCAGATTAGAGATATTAAAGAAATCTGGTTTCTTTGATGAATTAGTTATCCAAAGAGGCATTGAAAAAGAATTTTTCAGAGTTAATGAACAAGGATTCATTTCGAATAGATCCCATCCAAAAACATTGGGCTCAGCCCTAACGAATAAATATATAACAACAGATTTCGCAGAAGCTCAACTTGAATTAGTAACACCTGAATTTGAAGATATAAATGATCTATATGATTTTTTATATTCAATTCATTCATTTGTTGCAAAAAATATTGATAGTGATGAAATGCTTTGGCCTTTTTCAATGCCACCAAAAATTAAGGATGAATCCGAGATAAATCTTGGTTACTATCATCAAAGTAATATTGGCTTGTTAAAACATGTATATAGAAGAGGCTTGAAAGTTAGATATGGTCCAATAATGCAATGCGTTTCAGGCATGCATTATAACTTTTCAATAAAACCAGAATCATTAGCTATTTTAAATGAATCAAATACTCAAGAAGATATAGATAATACTTATCTTGGCATAATAAGAAACTTCAAAAGATTATTTTGGTTTGTTTTATTAGAATTTGGCGAAACAAATGTTGTTGACAAATCTTTTGTGAGAAATAGACCTCACAATCTTGAAGAATTAAATTCACAGGATATGTATCTTAAACATGCTACATCATTACGGATGAGTGAAATAGGCTATCAAAGCAAAGCACAAAAAAATTTAAATATTAAGTACAACTCCCTACCAAATTTTCTAAAAAAAATTAAAGGTGCTATTACAGATCCTTTTTCAGAATTTGAACACAAAGGATTAATGGACCGTGATAAAGAATTGCATCAAATTTCAAATGGTATTATTCAAATTGAAAATGAATATTATGACTGTATTAGACCGAAAAGGTCAGCTCATAAAAATATTAGACCATATGAATTATTAAAAAATTATGGCATTGAATACCTTGAGATAAGAGGTATTGATATTTCACCTCATGACATAACCGGCATTTCAGTTCAACAGATTAAATTTATTGATCTTTTATTAATATATTGTCTAATCATGGGAAGTCCAAAAATATCTGATGATGAGAAAAAAAGTATTGATTCCAATGACTCAAAAGTTATATATGGAGGAAGAAATCCTGATACTAAAATCAACATAAAGGGTAAATATATAGATATACAAAGTGCTAGAAAAAATATTTATGAAGATTTGAAGCTTATGACAATGTTTTATGAAAATACTGGAGAACTTCAAGACGCATTAGAATGGGTCTCAAGTAGAAAAAAGGGGGAAATCCCAAAAAAAGGTTTTCATAAAAATGGCATAAAAAATGCCAAAAAAAATACTGAAATTCTGAGAGGTGACATGTCAAAAGATTTAAATGGTATTAAAAAAGAAGCAGCGTTATCATTGAAAAAGTTAAATAATATTTCAACAAATACCAAAGAAGAGATGAATGAGTTTGTAAGAAGATATAATTCAAAATTATAAGGAGTAATATATGAAAGCATTGCAATGCGTGGAGCTTGGAGGACCAGATAAATTACAAGTAAATGAAATTCAAGATCCTAAGGTTTTGCCAGGGCATGTCTTAGTAGAAAATAAAGCTGGAAGCGTAAACTTTCCTGACGTTCTGATGATTCAAGGACTATATCAGTTCCAACCTGAGTTACCATTTGTTCCTGGCGGAGAATCATCTGGAATCATATCAGCAGTTGGCGAGGGCGTGGAAAGCCTAACTGTTGGAGATAGAGTCTTTGCAATGACTGGCATTGGTGCATTTGCAGAAAAAATTCTTGTCCCTGAAACAGCAGCTGTAAAGATACCTCAAGGAATGAGTTTTGAAACCGCTGCAGCATTACCTATGACGTATGGAACTTCTTTATATGCTCTTAAGCAAAGAGCTGAATTAAAAGAGGATGAAACTCTTTTGGTTCTTGGCGCAGCTGGTGGCGTAGGTCTTGCTACTGTAGAGCTGGGCAAGGCATTTGGAGCAAAAGTAATAGCAGCAGCGTCAACAGATGATAAGATTAATCTCTGTAAGCAACATGGTGCTGATGAGGGTTTTATATATCCATCTGGAGAGCTCAATAAAGATCAACAAAAAGAGCTTTCTTCAAAGATTAAAGAATTAACGGATGGTGCAGGCGCTAATGTAGTCTATGATCCAATTGGGAGTACATACTCAGAACCTTGTATAAGAGCTACCGCATGGGACGGCAGATATCTTGTAATTGGATTTGCAGCTGGACAAATTCCAAAGATACCTACAAACCTTGCGCTTTTAAAAGGAATGAAGATCATAGGTGTTTTTTGGGGTGCATGGGTTGGCATGTTTCCGGAAGAAAATAAAAAAAATTTTGAAAAGCTTTTCCAGCTTCATTCTGAAGGTAAAATTAATCCTGAAGTCTCTGACTGTTTTTCATTAGATAATGGAGCAAGAGCAATAGCTCATCTAAAAGATAGAAAAGCTAAAGGAAAAGTAATAATTAAAATTTGAAATGTACTTTACGCGAATACTTTTTATTGCATTTTTATTTATAGTTGTATCTTGCGGAAATGGTTCATCCTCAGATATGAGTTCAACAAATAATCCAATTGACTCACAGACTTACCCTACTCACCCTTTTATTTGGGATGTTGTAACTCCAGAAACCGTTGGAATGAACTCTTCATATCTTGATTCTGCTTTAGATTATGCTTTTCGGGATGGCTCTTATACTCAAGCTGTGGTTGTAATAAAAGATGGGAAATTAATTGCCGAAAGATATAGGGGTATAACAGATAATGAAGCTTATAATCTAGCATCTGAATTAGGTGAAAGCTCTGCTTTTTATAAAAACTTGTATGCCCAACGTGATCAGAATAGTTTTATTAGCTCATGGTCTACTGCAAAATCATTTACCAGTTTTCTTGTTGGAATTGCAATTGAATCCGGCTCAATAGACTCAATTGATGATTTTGTTTCTGAATATATAACTGAATGGACCTCAGATGACAGATCTACAATAACAATTAAGAACCTTTTGGATATGAGGTCAGGCTTAGTACCTAAATGCTATGATCCAAATATCCAAGATTTGAGTGAATGCGTGAACGCAGCCGACTCAAGTTCTGGTGGTAATATTGTCTATGTCAATGATCAGATGTCAGGTTGTATAAACCGGAATTTAGCTGATGATGGATATCATCCATGGTATGAAAATGGTTCGAGTATTTATACAAGAGGTGCCTTTCAATATTCAAATTGCGATACGATGGTATTAGGAGAAATACTTTTCAGATCTACAGGTCAAGATCTTCAAACCTTTGCAGAATATAATCTATTTTCAAAGATTGGCATAAGTGCATTTTGGTGGAGAGACTATACAAATTTTGGTCAATCTAATGGAAATTATTTGGCTTACTGCTGTCTGGACAGCACAGCAAGAGATTTTGCTAAATTTGGGCACATGCTTTTACTTGGTGGTATCTGGGAGGAGAGTAACCAAAAATATAGTTCTTATGTTGAATTAATTAAAAATTTACAATCATATGGGCTTCAGTTTTGGACAATATGTGCAAGACCTCAATCTAATTGTGAAGAGTCAATCATCTCAACCATTGGTTTCGATGGACAATATATTACAATAGATTTTGTTAGAAATATAATTGTCGTTAGAGCCAGCCTTTACACTCCAATTCAAAATTTATCTGAAGACAGAAAAATGAAACTTAATCCTAACAACTTATCTCAATCAAATTGGATAGCCACAGTTCCTAATGCAATCGGAGCTTCCTTGAGGAATGAAAGTCCGAACATTAGTACTTTTTATAGCCTTATTTTAAATGCAATTAATTAGAAGTTACTGACTGGTAAGTTAAAGAAAGTCTTGAAACGTCAAACGGAGGTCGGAATACTCCTGCAAATTCACCCTTAGGATTTAGCAATATAATATTATTTACATGATTATCTAAATGAGAATGGTTCATCCTGTCCTCTCCAGGCATAACATTATTTACCGAAAGTTGTGTTGCTAAATTTAATAACATTGGTCGAGTGTTTGAGACACCAATAAAAGAGTCATTAAAACCCTTTGCATATTTATTAATTTGTTCCGGTGTATCTCTTTCTGGATCAATAGACACAAGAACCCATTGCTTGTCATGTAATGGATAGTTTTTTTCTTTTAATACTTTTATCAGCTTTGACATTTGATACATTGATGTTGGGCATTCGTCTGGACATCTTGTGAAGCCAAAATACATTAAAGTCCATTTTCCAATTAAATCCGATTTTTTGAATTCAACATTATCTGAAGTAAAAAATTTAAAATCAGATATTTCCTTTGGAACATCGAATAGAAAAAGTCCATTAATTAAAAGCTCGTTAGTGCTTAGAACTCTTGGTGATGTTAATTTATTAATAAAAAGAGCCAAAATAGTAAAAATAAAAATAATAATTATTAAAATATTTTTTTTAACAGTCATTGGCCCTGTATTATAAAATGATCTAATAACAACGCTAAAAAAATTAGAAAAATGTAGTATATTGAAAACTGAAATGTTCTCATTGCATCTTCATCGCTATCACTATAATAAAGACTTACAGAGTAATATAAAAATACAGAGCTTAGTATCAATGCAGACACAAGATATATTAATCCTGACATTAATACTACGTAGGGCAATAGAGAAACTATAAACAGTATGACTGTATAAAGTACTATCTGAAGTTTTGTAAATGCAATGCCGTGGGTAACGGGTAACATTGGTATAGATTCTTTTGCATATTCGTCTTTCCTATATATTGCTAATGCCCAAAAATGTGGAGGTGTCCAAACAAATATAATTAATACCAGTAATAAAGCATAAGGATCAATTGTATTTGAGACTGACGACCATCCTAATAAAGGTGGGGCCGCTCCTGCTAGTCCACCTATTACTATGTTTTGTGGGGTTGCTCTTTTTAAATAAATTGTATAAATGAAGGCATATCCAATTAAAGAAGCTATTGTAAGAATCATTGTCAAAGTGTTTACAAAAACATACAAAACAAGTGCTCCCAATACGCCGATCACGATTGCAAATAATGAGGCATGTAAGGGAGATAAATTTCCTTTAGGCAGAGGTCTTTGATCAGTCCTTGTCATTGATGCATCTGATTTTCGATCAATTACCTGATTAATTGCTGCTGCAGAAGCTGCGCATAGTGCAATACCGCTCAATGAAATTAATAAATAACTATATGAAGTTACTGATTTTTCAGCCAATAGCATGCCAACGAAAGCACAAATTAGCATCATGTAAACTACATTTGGCTTACATAGTTCATAGTAACTTCTTAAGAGAGTCATTTCTTCCAAGCAAGATAGTTAACTGTAAATGTTGCTAATAATAGGCATGCTGCAAATAAATTATGTGCGATTGCTACATAAAGAGGAAGAACATATACAACATTAATTATTCCTAAAGTGATTTGTGTAAGAAGCAATATTCCAAGAGTCGAAGCAAGGGGCGCTGCATCAGAAAACCACAATCTGGACATAAGAATCAAGAAAACAAATGTTACTAGTAAAGCAGAAACCCTATGAGAATAATGAATTGCAACTCTAGCTGGATTATCTAAGAGTCCATATAGATAATTTGGGCCAACCTCTTGATTTAAATTAAAGCCGTTTCTAAAATCCATTTCAGGTAAATATGAGCCTTGGCAAGTTGGAAAATCCGCACAAGCTAAAGACGCATAATTAGTACTTGTCCAAACTCCTAAAAATATTTGCAAAATTAATGCAATAAATGCTATTCCTGCAACTACTTTTAGATTAGAGATATTTATCTTATTAAATATTTGAAAATTTCTAGACTTTAAATATATAAAATAAAAAAGTGTTAATGTTGTGAAGCCGCCAAATAAATGCAAAGTAACTATTATTGGCAATAACTTCAAGCTTACAGTCAGATAACCAAATAATCCTTGGCAGCATATAAATAATAATAGAAATGAAGACCAACCTTTAATTGATCGATCATTTGTTTTTTTAAATGCTAAAAAAACTAATAATATAGCCAAAAGGCCAAGAGCTGCAGCAAAATATCTATGGACAACTTCTGGGATAGCTTTATTGATATCGTAGGGAAACAAAGGATATCTGCCTTCTGCTATTGCGATATCAGCTTCATTAATAGGGAACACCACAAAACCATAACATCCTGGCCAATCTGGACAACCAAGTCCAGCATCTACAAGTCGAGTCCAAGCACCTAATGCTATTACAACAAAAGCAAAGCAAACTCCGAATAAAGATAAATTTTTGATTCTATTCATTAAATTAACACCTTTAAGTCTTTTAAAATTAGTTTAGGGTCTGTATCTGATGTGAAGTACATTACGGCCCTTCCATATGGATCAATTACGAATATTGGATTTTCAGTATTAAAATCCAATAAAGAATTCCTTTGTAAAACATTCAATAAAACTCCATTTTTATCCTCAACAATTTCAATACGAGGATACTGTAACTTAATTTCTTTTAAATTATTTTCAAGAAGTTTATTTGAATAAAATAAAACACGTTTTAACTTATTAATGTCTCTATTTAAAGCAACATTTAGTTGTCTTGCTAAATATATAGATTCTTCGCTTTGTTCTATATTTGTAACATATACCGATAAGATCCATTTGCCGTCTTCAAATTGGATTAAGTCCTGTTTTCCTTCTCCGTTTTTAAAATCATTTAAATCAAAATAACTCTTAAAAAAGACTCCATTATTTTTTGTGCCATCTGGAGACATGCCTGATATGAAATATAGAGAAGAAAATGTGACCACCATTATTGGCGTTAATAAAAGAGCTGCAAGTAAAAATTTATTTCTCATTTTTTTTGTATCCATACCAAATATACATTCCACATAAAACTATAAACATCAAGAACCATTGTGCTGAATAACCATAATGTTTAATTGGTGTCATATTTGTTGGTTTAATTTTAATATATTCTAGGCTATATCTGCTTGTTGGATCTGATAATAGTATTAACGGGTATAACGTTTCATTGTACTCTTTTGAAATAACTTCAAGATTTTTTGTTTGTGAAATTTTGGGCCATATACTTGAAATCATTTCGTTTGAAAGGACAAGTCCGAGTTCTGGGGATTCTAAAATTCCAGTAACTTTTTCTTCTAAATTTTCTAATTCAATATTGGGTAAATCATCCAAATTTCTATTTCGTTTAATCCATCCTCTGTCTACAAGAATAAGCTGATCTGTTTTGATTAATCTAAGTGGAGTTAGAACTTTATACCCAGCTATACCTTGATTGATAACATTATCAACAAGAATTTGTTTTGAGTTATCCCATGTTCCATTTACATAAACTCTATCCCATTTTTTTGAATTTTTATTTAAAGGTTTTGGACTAATAATAGAATTCTTTTCAAATTCGTTTAATAAAATTGTTTTTGCTTGTCCTCTATCAATTTGCCACAATCCTAAAGTAAAAAAAAGAATTGAAAAAAAAACAAAAAAAATTGTAATTCTTGCTCCAGGATTAAATTTATTCTTTTTCATATCTATTAAGGTATATATACATTAAAATTTTAATATGGTTACAACTTTAATTTATATCATTATTCCATTATTACTACTTTCTCTTGCTGGCGGTCTTTTTTTTCTACTCGTAGATAAAGGTGAGTCAGGAAGAAAAAGAACAGTCTATTTACTTGGTCTAAGGGTTTTCTTTGCGACAGTTTTAATCATTTTAATTGCAATTGGTTTATATACAGGTGAGCTTGGTAATAGTGTTCCTTGGGATTATTCCTAGCTATAAAATATAAACAAACAGAAACAGCATTAACCAAACAACATCTACAAAATGCCAGTACCAGGATGCAGCCTCAAAACCAAAATGATCATGCTGTTCGAAATGGCCTGCAAAGACCGATCTTGCCAGCATAATTCCTAACATAAAGCCACCCATCATGACATGAAAACCGTGGAAACCAGTTAGCATAAAAAATGTAGAGCCATAAATGCCTGAGTTTAACTTAAGGCCATAATGAGCATAGGCTTCGTAATATTCAAGGGCCTGTAACCCAACAAAAATTAAAGCTAAGAAAACTGTGATGCCAAGATAGACATTAAATTTTTTTCTATTGCCCTTTTTTAAACCAAGATGTGCCAAGTGAACAGTCCAAGATGAGCTTAAAAGAACTATTGTATTCCAAAGAGGTAGCCATTGAAGTGCTTTACTCCATCCTGGCCATGCCATACTTTTATCAGCTAAATCATATTCATTTCCTTGATCAGGAGTTGTCATAACTGGCCATGTGGATTCAAACGCTGGCCAAAGTTCAATAGCGGTAATTGCAGCTCCTTTCGAACCTTCACCAGCTAACCAAGGAACTGCTAAAGATCTTACGTAAAATAATGCACCAAAAAATGCTGCAAAAAACATCACCTCAGAAAATATAAACCAAGCCATTCCGTAAACGTAAGATTGTTTTAATTGATTAGAATCGAGGCCAGCTAGGTGCTCTTTGATTACCTGCCTGAACCAAAAGAACATTGTAAAAAATAAACATGCAAATCCTAAATATAATATGTATACCGAGTTACTGGTAGGGTCATCTAAACTATTAATTGTGCTAGAAGCTCCCATGACCAAAAGAAACAAAGAAACAGCCATAAAAATTGGAAATCTACTTTGGTCTGGTACGTAATAACTTCCCCCACTCATTTTTATTTACTCTACTTCCATCTGGTGATGGGCTAGTACCTCATTATCATAGTCAGTTATGTCAAAAATTGTATATGACAAAATTATGTTCTTTATATTTGAAGGAAGTTCATTTGAAACTAATAGTTTTACGGGAAGAAACGCCTCTTCACCTGGCATTAATTCTTGTTGTTCAAAACAAAAACATTCTAATTTTTTTAAATGTGCTGCAGCATTAGATGGAGCTACACTTGGAACTGCTTGCGCAGTCATTTTTTTATTAGTAGTATTTTTTACATAAAAAGTTGCGCCATGGTACTTCCCAGTCTCAATTTTCATTACTTGCTCAGATGGTTTAAATGTCCAAGGCATATTTTCATTGTTTGTTGATATAAATTGTATTGCAATGATTCTTCCATCCTCAGTAACAAAGTCTTCTGAATATTCAGATTGAAAAACTTTTCCATTTATGCCAGTCACTTCACAAAAAATATCATATAAAGGCACAAGCGCAAAACCAAAAGCAAACATTAATGGCACAGCCACAACTAATTTTATTAATGTTTTTTTTGCTTCTTTTTTCATTAATCAACCTTTGGTGGTGTTGAGAATGTATGATACGGTGCTGGTGATGCTACCGTCCATTCAAGACCTTTAGCTCCGTCCCAAACTTGACCGGTTGCTTTTTTACCACCCATTACAGTTTTGACAACTATAAACAAAAATAATAATTGTGAGAAGCCAAATAAAAATGCTCCAACGCTTGATACCATATTCCAATCGGCAAAAACTAGAGAATAGTCAGGATATCTTCTTGGCATCCCGGCTAATCCAATAAAATGCTGCGGAAAGAACGTAACATTAACACCTATAAACGATAACCAGAAATGGAGCTTACCTAATCTTTCGTCATACATATTTCCAGACCACTTTGGAATCCAATAATAAACAGCGGCCATTATAGAAAAAATTGCGCCTGGAACTAATACATAATGAAAATGTGCTACTACAAAATATGTATCATGATATTGAAAATCAGCTGGAACAATAGCTAACATTAATCCAGATAAACCACCAATGGTGAATAACACAACGAATGCTATTGCGAAAAGCATTGGAGTCTCGAATGTTAATGATCCTCTGAACATTGTTGCCACCCAATTAAAAACTTTCACACCAGTAGGAACTGCAATAAGCATAGTTGCCCACATAAAAAATATTTCAGCAGCCAATGGGAGGCCGACTGTAAACATATGATGAGCCCATACTACGAAGGAAAGTATAGCTATCGATAGCATTGCCCAAACCATTGAAGAATAACCAAAGAGCTGTTTTCTTGAGAAAGTTTCTATAATATGCGAGACGATGCCGAATGCTGGTAAAATCATAATATACACTTCAGGATGTCCAAAAAACCAAAAAATATGCTGAAATAGAACAGGATCTCCACCTCCGGCAGCATTAAAAAAACTAGTTCCAAAATGAATATCCATCAACATCATTGTCACTGCTCCGGCTAAAACCGGCATCACTGCAATTAATAAATATGCTGTAATTAACCAAGACCACACAAATAGCGGCATTTTCATCAAACTAACACCTGGTGCTCTCATATTCATTATAGTTACTACTACATTAATGGCGCCCATAATTGATGAAGCGCCCATAATGTGTACAGAAAATATGAAATATGTAACGCTTGGAGGAGCATAAGTTGTTGAAAGTGGTGCATAGAATGTCCATCCGAAATTTGGAGCTCCTCCCTCCATGAACAATGAGGAAAGAAGAATAAAAAATGCAAAGGGCAATATCCAAAAACTAAGATTATTCATCCTTGGCAATGCCATATCAGGTGCCCCAATCATCATTGGGACTAACCAGTTAGCTAATCCAACAAATGCAGGCATTACACCACCAAAAATCATGATAAGACCGTGAAGAGTTATCATTTGATTGTAAAATTCTGGCTCAACGATTTGCATTCCTGGTTGGAAGAGTTCTGCCCTAATTACCATAGCCATTGCTCCACCAATCAAAAACATAGCGAAACTAAACCATAAATATAATGTTCCTATATCTTTATGGTTAGTTGTAAAAAGCCATCTATTGATGCCTTTAGCTGGACCATGATCATGATGGTCATGATGATTTTCAATTACTGCACTCATACTACCTTTCCTATTTTAAATTTTTGGCTCTTTATAATCCACAATATCTTTTGGAACTACAATTTCACCATCGCCTTTCTCAGCATTGCCCCATGACTGCCTTGTATAGGTAATCACAGCAGCAAGTTCTACTTCTGATAGATAACTAAAGGAGTTCATTGCCGCCCCCTGAACACCCTCCATTAATATTTCAATGTTTCTTTCTTTATCATTCATAACAATGTCGCTTCCAGCAAGTGCTGGGAATATTCCTGTTATACCTTGTCCAGATGTTTGGTGACAAGCGACACAATTTAACTCATAAATACCTTCACCTCTATCAACTAATTCTGAAGCAGTCCAATCTTTTGTTGTTAACTCTGCAAGCTTTATTGCTTGTTGTTTTTTATTGTAAACCCACTCATCGTATTCAGCTTGTTCTACAACCTTAACTACAATGGGCATAAAGCCGTGATTTTTCCCACATAATTCAGTGCATTTACCTCTGTATATTCCTGGCTTATCAACAACAGTCCATGCGGTATTAACAAATCCAGGAATAGCATCTTGTTTAATTGCAAATGCAGGCAACCACCAGGAATGAATAACATCATTAGCTGTGATTAGAAATCTCACTTTTTTTCCAGCTGGTATTACTACCATCTCATCAACTTCCTGTAAATAATTTTCACCCTTAGGTACTAAGTTATATATTTCATCAAGATCTGTTGATAGATTAGAGAAAAAAGTTACATCGTCCTCAAGGTACCTATACTGCCACTTCCATTGATATCCAGTAACTTGAATATTAATATCGCCAGCTTCATCATCATAAATTTTAACTAGAGTTTTTGATGCAGGAACCGCCATTGCTATTAAAATTAAAAATGGGATTATTGTCCAAGCTATTTCTAGTTTATGATTCTCATGAAATTTTGCAGGTATAGGATTTTTCTTTTTAGTATGTGCCCACATTGAGTAGAACATAACACCGAAGACAACAGCACCTATTGCCACACATATCCAAAAGATAAGCATATGTAATTCGAAAACTTCATTGCTGATATCGGTGCTGCCTCTAGTCATATTTAAAGCAAACCAATCGGCGTACACAGCTGGTGAAGAAATCAGAAACCCTGCAGTTATTACTTTTTTCTTTATGTTATCAAAAAATTTTAAGAACATTATTCGCCTATTGTTAAGTGTGTCTTATAAAAATAAAATTCAGTTATAGTACATTATAAGCTATTTATATATATAGAACCAAGCAAAAATATATTTTTTTGCATTGTATGATATATGCTTGAAGTGTTAATTTCTATCTCTGTTTTTTTTTGAAATCTTCAATATTTATTACTTTAATTTCACTTTTCTTTTCTTTTTCATTTTCCCTTGGTCTTTTTTCAACAAAATTACAGCTAACACAATAAATTTCGTCATCAGAAGGATTCAGGGCAATCGTATCTTTTAATTTACATTCTGGACAAATTGCACCAGCAATAAACTGAACAAAGCGCTTCACTCTCTCATATCCTCAAGATCTTTAATAACACTTTTAGTTTCTGGAAAAACTCCAAACCATTTTTCAAAGGAATATGCAGCTTGGTAGACTAGCATTCCCATACCATCAAATACGTTCTTTGATTTTTCATTAGCCCATTTACAAAAATGAGTTTCCGTTAATGAATAATTTAAATCATAAAAATAAGTATTTTTATTTAATAATAAATCTTTTATTGGTTCAAAGTTACCAGTAAGTCCAGCAGATGATCCATTTATTACAACGTCAAATGGATTAACTTGATTTTCTATAGAAGCCGTTATTTTGGCCATATTAGAGAATTTTCTAATTAAACGATCTGCTTTCTCTTTAGTTCTATTTAATATGGTTATGCTTTTTGTATTGCTTTGAGCTACTCTGTAAAGAATACTCTCAATTGCAGCACCTGCACCAATTATTAGAACGTTTTTATTTTTTAAATTAAAACCTTTCGAGTTTATATCTCTTATAAAGCCTTTTCCGTCTGTAGAGTAAAAATAAAGTTCTTCATCCAATTTAACAATAGTATTTACAGCGTTCACATATTTAGCCTCAACAGAAATTACACCAGTTAAGTTTGCTGCATTTTTTTTATAAGGTAAGGTAACATTTACACCTTTAGAATATCTGTCAGAAAAAAATTCCTTTATGAAACTATCAAAATCATTTGCTTCAACTTTATATGGTAAATATTCAATATTTATGTTTTCCTTTCTTGAAAATCTAGAATGAATAAAGGGTGATAAAGAATGCTCAATTGGATATCCGACAACTCCTAATTTATACTTTTTACTCATTCCAATCTTTGTTTATAATTTTTATGAGTTTGTTTTCCATAGATTTGTGCTCTTTAGTTTTTTTATATACCCATTTTGCGTTGGAAGGAAGTGATGCGAGAATAGAATCAATTCGGCCATTTGATTGAAGACCAAATGCAGTTCCTCTATCATAAATCAAATTAAACTCAGCATACCTTCCTCTTCTAATTAATTGAAATTCTTTTTCCGATGCTGTGTATTTAAGCTGTTTTCTTTTTGAAACTATAGCTAAATACGTTTCTAAATATGTTTTAGCCACACGATTTAGCATATCTAAGCTATCTTCTATGCTCATACTTGATAAATTATCAAAAAAAATACCTCCAATCCCTCTTCTTTCCTTTCTATGGGGTAAATAGAAGTAATTATTGCAATTATCTGAAAATTTTTTGTAAAAATTCTTATTGTAGCTATTCAAAAGTTTTTTAGAAGCCGTATGCCAATTAACAATATCTTCTTTAATTGGAAAAAATGGAGTTAAATCATATCCACCTCCTATCCACCAGTCATTTATTATTCCTTTTTTATCCAAAATTCCAAATAAACGCACATTCATATGACTAGTTGGTACATATGGATTTTTAGGATGAGATATTACAGATACGCCCATAGCTCTATAACCATAATTAACTTTTTTTGATAGTTTTTTTGCAAGAGCGCTATCAGGCATTTTCTTACCTATAATGGATGAGAAATTCACTGCGCAATTATCAAAAAAACTTCCATCAGAAATAACAAAAGTTTTACCTCCTCCTCCTTCAGTTCTTTTCCATATATCAGATACAAATTTCGCTTTATTTGAAGATTCAACTAACTTAAAGTTCTTTTTAATTTTAGAATGGATATTTTGAAAAGATTTTTCTAAGTTTTTAATCATATTAAGCTCTTACAATTGATCTAGATTCTAGATCAATAATCGTAGAAGGTGATTTATTTACTCCTAGTACTTCATCATAATATGCCATTTCATCAGATACAAAAAAATCAAGAATCTCTTTAGGATTATTTAAATTAGCGAAGCCAGATATATTTGCTGATGTAGATACAATATGACCAGAATATCTATTAAATAAATGCTTTAAAGGTAAGTGATTACTTACTCTTAATGCTATTTTACCAGTATCATTTTTCAAATGTGCTGGAAGTTTATCATTGTATTTAATTAAAAAAGTATATGGTCCTGGCCAATGTTTTTGTAAATAGTTTTTATCTCTTTCATTAATATGTTCTAAATATTGGTCAAATGATTTCAAGGACTTTATTAGCAAAATAAATTTTTTATCTTTATTTCTTTTTTTAATTTTAAAAATAAGATCTACTGCTGATTCATTGAATGAATCACAACCCATCCCCCAAATAGACTCAGTTGGATGAATAAGAATTTTTCCGCTATTTAACCACTCTACAGATGAGTGTATGTCAAGAATTTTTTTGTTCAATTATGAATTAAGCTTTTTATCTTTTTCTAAAACTTCAGATCTCATGTTCTTTTTAAATTCTACTAATTTCTTTGAAAGATCTTCATCGCTAGTTGCAAGGATTTGAACGGCTAAGATTGCGCTATTTTTTGCTCCACTCTTTCCAACAGCTACAGTTGCAACTGGAACACCTGGCGGCATCATGGCAGTAGACAACAACGAGTCTATACCTCCCATACCTCCTGATTCAATTGGAATACCTATAACAGGCTTTGTTGAGTGAGCAGCTACAGCCCCAGCAAGATGCGCTGCCATTCCAGCAGCTGCAATAAAAACCTTGCATCCATTTTCTTCAGATTTTTTAATTAATTCCATAACATCATGTGGTGTTCTATGAGCAGACATAACGTTTTTGGTATATTTAACACTAAAATCATCTAATATTGAAAAACTGGCTTCAACAACAGGTAAATCTGAGTCTGATCCCATAATTATAGCTACTTGAACTGTTTCATTTGACATATTTATATACTCTTAAATAATTAACTGGATTATAATCAATCTCAAAATTATAATGAAAAAAGACAAAAATGGCTAAAAAATTGAAAATTTTAATTTTTCCTGATCCCAGATTGAGAAAAGTTGCTGAAAATGTAACAAAATTCGACAAATGTCTAGAAAATTTAGCTCATGACATGCTTGAAACTATGTACGATGCAAATGGTATAGGTTTAGCAGCTACTCAAGTTGATCAACATATAAGACTTGTTGTTATGGACTTGTCTGAGGAAAGAAACGAGCCAAGAATATTCGTAAATCCTATGTATGAGGTTATTGAAGGACATAATATGTATGAATTTGAAGAGGGGTGTTTATCAATACCAGGATTTAATGAAGTTATAGCCAGACCGGATAAAATTAAACTTATTTGGCAAAACTTAAAGGGAGAAACTCTGCATGACACACCGGAAGGAATGCTTACAGTTTGTATACAGCACGAAATTGATCACTTAGATGGCAAATTAATGGTTGATTATGTTAGCGCATTAAAAAGGGATCGTATAAAAAGTAAACTTTTAAAAGAATTTAAAAGATTTTAGCTGATTTAAAAAGAGATTATGAATATTTTATTTGCTGGAACGCCCTCTAACGCTGCAAAAATACTAAATAATTTAGCAAAAATGGATGCTTTTAATATTAAAGGTGTTTTAACGCAACCGGACAAACGCTATAAGAGAGGTGCAGATCTAATAGAGTCTCCTGTTGCGGTTGTTGCTAAAAAATTGAAATTGGATGTTTTTAAACCAAAAAATCTTAATTCAAGTAATACTAAAGAGAGTTTAGGATCATTAAATATAGATTTTCTTGTAGTAATAGCCTACGGAAAAATAATTCCATCATGGCTTCTTAATTTGCCAAACAAGTCACCTATTAATGTACATTTCTCAATATTGCCCAAATATAGAGGAGCATCTCCAATACAATCTGCATTATTAAATGGAGACAAAATTACTGGTATTACAATCATAAGAATGTCCGAAATTTTAGATGCTGGAGATATAATCTCGACAATAAATGTAAGAATAGATTTAATGGACAATAGGTCAACACTCGAAGAGAAATTAACAAATATGTGTATTTCTGAGTTACCAAAGACACTAAGTTTAATTAAATCAAATAAAGTTCAGTTCAAAAAACAAAGACATTCAAACGCTTCATATTGTGTAAAAATTTTAAAATCTAATTCAATAATTGATTTCAATGAAGAATCTGAAAAGATTATTAACAAATATCGCGCCTATTTTGGTTGGCCTGAACTCTCTTTTATATACAAGGATATAAACATTAAAAT
>MDTC01099148.1_pt1 | contig 20358 bp, 22 predicted proteins | sample 811181 | NCBI WGS metagenome assembly MDTC01 (sample SAMN05326644, study PRJNA326480) | marine metagenome | isolation source: seawater | place: Pacific Ocean: North | collected 2011 | reverse complement strand
TTAGTTAGATCGTAAGGTGTCATTTCAACCATTACATTATCGCCTGCTAAAACTCTTATTCTATTCTTTCTTAATTTTCCAGCTGTGTGAGCTAGAATTTCATGGTTATTTTCTAATTTAACACGGAACATGGCATTTGGTAAAAGTTCTGTAACTTTACCTTTAAATTCTAATGTTTCTTGTTTAGCCAATTATTTTTCCTTATGTTTTAATCTTATTTTAATAGAATTTGCATGACCTTCTAGATTTTCATATTTTGCTAGATTTATAACCGATGTACCTAATCTTTCAATGCCTGATTTAGTCATTTTTATCACTGAATATCTTTTTAAAAAATCATACGCTGAAAGACCAGAAGAGAACCTTGCAGAACCAGAGGTAGGTAAAACGTGGTTAGGCCCAGCTAAATAATCGCCGACAGCTTCTGGAGAATATTCTCCTAGAAACACTGATCCAACATTGTGAACATTTTTTAAAATTCTATCTGCATTTTTTGTAAGTATTTCTAAATGCTCTGGTGCAATTAAATTTATAATATCGGTTAATGTTTTTTTATTAGTGACTAGTATTGACAAACCAAAATTTTTTAAACTTTTAGATGCTATATCTTTTTTAGGTAAATTTTTTAATTGTTCTAATAAAAAATAGTTAATTTGCTTAATAATTTTTATGTCATTGGCTAATACAATCGATTGAGAAGTTTCATCATGCTCTGCTTGAGCTATGAGATCAGCAGCTATCCAATCAGGTTTAGATAATTTATCTGCAACGATAGTTATTTCAGAAGGTCCTGCAATCATATCAATACCGACATCTCCAAATACTTGTTTTTTTGCACTAGCTACAAAAGCATTTCCTGGTCCTACTATTTTATCTACTCTTTGGATTGTTTTAGTCCCGTAGGCCATTGCAGCAATAGCTTGAGCGCCTCCTATTTTATAAATTTCTTTTACTTTGCATTTTTGGGCAGCATAAATTACAGCAGGATTATATAATCTGTTCATAGCTGGTGTTGTCATATAAATTTCTTTAACTCCAGCAACTAGAGCTGGGATACAATTCATTAAAACAGAACTTGGATAGCTAGCCTTACCACCAGGAACATAAACTCCTACTTTGTTTAATGCACTCGACTTATACGCAAAAGTATTTTTATACTTATCTTTTAAATAATAAGAAGATAATTTTTGTCTTTTATGAAAATTAAAAATTCTATTAAAGGCTAAATCAATTGAAATTTTAGTTTTTTTATCCAGTTTTCTTATTATTATTTTTTTTTCCAAAGGTGAGAATTTAATATTCTTTAGTGAAATATTTTTTTGTTTTGAATACTTTTTTTCGTAATTAACTAAAGCTACATCTTTATTTTTTTTTATATCCTGAATTATATTTTTAACCTTGAGGTCAATTTTGGGATTTTGTAGTTTTCTCTTTTGCAAGATAACATCTAATTTTGCCAAAAAGTTACTTTGATTAGCTTTAATTAATTTTAACATTATAAAAAATCATGTTTAGGTTGTGTTTTAGTTTCCCAAGGTGATCCCTGATCGTCTAAGGTTACATCAATTACTTCTGTTTTAATCTTAATTATTGAATCTCCCGAAAAAATTAATTTAATTTCATAGCTTTTATCAGTCAATAAATTGCTTTCAATAGTTAAAAAATCTAAAAAATTTTTATCGTTTTTTATGTTAATATTTTTTGAAAAAACACTCATAACGTTATCAAACTTTAATACTGTTCTTATTCTCTTGTTTTTTCTAAAAACACCTTTTTCAACATCTTCCCACATAAATCTATTTAATTGGATTAAAAAAATTCTGTTATTTTTCAAATTAGCGATATCTTTAACAGATACAATTGCGTCCTGTAAATGAGCGGCAATGACTCTTAGATCATCATCAGAAGTTGCTAGTAATTTTAAATTTTTAACTTCCATTTAAACTCTGCTTATAGATGCTTTGCATTTTTTTAATTTTTTTTCTAAGTTTTCATAACCACGATCTAAATGATAGATTCTATTAATAATTGTTTTATTTTCTGCGATTAATGCCGCCAGGACTAGACTAACTGATGCTCTTAGATCAGTTGCCATAACTTCAGCGCCTGATAGATTTGTAGAACCTGAGATAAGTGCTACATTATTCTTCGTAATAATTTTTGCACCCATTCTTCTTAGCTCTGGTACATGCATAAATCTATTCTCAAATATGTTCTCAGTTATTTTGGACGTCCCTGAAGCTGTTAACATTAAAACCATTATTTGGGCCTGTAAATCAGTCGGAAATCCAGGATAGGGTTCTGTTTTAATATTTATGCTATTTAGTTTGCCCGACTCAAAAATAATAATTTTATTTTTTTCCGTCCTAATTTTAACGCCTATTTTTTTTAATAATTTTATTTCAGTCTTTATAATTTTAGGTTTTATTTTTGTAAGAGTAACCTTTTTTCCTGATAAAGCTGCAGCGATTATATAGGTGCCAAGCTCAATCCTATCAAAAATTATTTCATGACCTACGCTTCTTAAGTCTTTAGTTCCAATTATTACAATCTTTCTTTTGCCAATAAAATTAATCTTACAACCCATTTTTTTTAAGAAAATTATCATGTCTTGGATCTCGGGTTCTATGGCACAATTAGAAATAATTGTTTTGCCGCTAGCACTTACCGCGGCAAGAATAGCATTTTCTGTTGCACCAACAGAAATGGTAGGAAATTTAATTATAGCCCCTATTAACCCACGTTTAGCAGATGCGTATATATACCCATTTTTAATTTTTATTTTAGCTCCAAGTTTTTCTAAAGCAAACAAGTGTAAATTGACAGGCCTCGTGCCAATAGCACATCCGCCGGGAAGAGAGACTTTTGCTTTTTTGTATTTTGCTAATAATGGGCCTAAAACCAATACTCCTGCCCTCATAGTTTTAAGAAGATTATAAGGTGCTACAGTTTTTAATTTTTTATTAGTTGAGACTTTCAAAGTATTAAATTTTTTTGATATTTCTATATTTAATCCAATAAATTTTAATAAGTTTATCATTGTATAAACATCTTGAACTAAAGGTACATTTTTTAAGATAATATTTTCATTAGTTAAAAGAGTTGCGGCTAAAATAGGCAGTGCAGCATTTTTAGACCCAGAAATTTTTATTGAACCTAATAATTTTTTTTTCCCTTTGATGATAAGTTTTTGCATCAATAAAATTGAACTTAAACTTTAGGTAAAGTTACGCCTTTTTGCTTCATATACTTGCCTTTTCGATTAGCATAAGTGACTTGTGGTTTTTCATTGCCCTTAATAAAAACAAACTGTGCAACACCTTCGTTTGCATATATCTTCGCAGGCAATGGTGTTGTGTTGGAAAATTCTAATGTAACATGTCCTTCCCAGCCAGGTTCAAGCGGAGTCACGTTTACGATTATTCCGCATCGTGCATATGTTGATTTGCCAAGACAAATAACAAGTACATTTTCAGGTATTTTAAAGTATTCCATAGTTCTAGCTAGAGCAAATGAATTGGGGGGTATAATACATGTTTTACCAATTTTTGTAACAAAACTATCTTTTTTAAAAACTTTAGGGTCAACTACACCTGAGTTAACATTTGTAAAAATTTTAAACTCATTTGAGACTCTTGCATCATACCCATAAGAAGATAGTCCAAAAGATATCTTACCCTTTCTAACTTGTTTTGAAACAAATGGCTTGATCATGGCATTTTCTTTTGCCATTTTTTTTATCCACCTATCAGATTGAACTGTCATTTTTTTTTAGTTTTTTCTTTAAATTTTTTTCTTTTCTTTAAATTTGTTCGTAAAGCGATTTCACGCTTTACAAACCGAGCATCTTTTTTTACGGGTGCTCTTTTCATCTGCGTTTAAACTAGTCTTTATCAGGATTTGTTAGATCTTCAAGAGTAATAGGTTTGTCAATATCGTGCATTCTTTTTTCTTCTTTTTGCAAATCAACGCCTTTACGAGCTCTTTTTTCTTCAATACGAGCTTTTCTTTTGGCTTCTTTCTTCATTGCTTTTTCGCCTCTGGTAGATTTATAGTCGTAATGAATTCCCATTTTAACTCCTGCATTTTTTCCCAATTTTACTTTGAAGATTGAATTTATGCAAGTCTCTAATAAAATAGAAATTCTAATTTTACGAGAAGCTCATTCAGCACGGTGAGCTGAGTGTTTCTATGATGGGGAAAAAAGCTATCCGGCTGATTCGAAATATAGCACTGTGTTTATTTTATTTTTTTAAGTAGAATAAAAATGGTCGACAATCCTACAGCAACTAAAACGTCATAAAGAGGTGAAGCATTAGGAAAGCCATAATTCCATAAAATTACTAATATTAACCAAGCAGTCCAATTAAGAAAATCTTTCTTTGATTTTTTCATTTTTATTTAAATTATACACCCAGTTTCATTACAATTTTTACTAGATTCTATCAGTTTGTGAAAATCGATTGCTTTCAAACTACTAATCATTAGTGTTTTATAAATATTTAAATAACAGTTCAAACTATTAGATAATTCTTTGGCTTCATTTTTCATTCCTAGCCTTGAAAAATTTAATAACATAATAGAATTTCCGTTGGGGATATTATTGTCGCTAATATCTATTGGCTCATGAAAGAGGTCGTTATCAGTAATAATATTTTTTTGAAAGATAGATTTTTCTTTTACATAAAAAAGATCAATAGTTTTTTTACACAAATCTCGAGCTTTAAATAAATAATTAGGCTTTAAAGTTTGGTCTGAAAGATCTAACAACATTGCAATAGCATAAGCATAATCCTCTAAAAAAACCGAAGTTTTTGAGTTTGTATGAAAAAGTTTATTATCTTTAAAGAATAATTTTTCTAAGTTATCATAAAATTTTTCTGCTTCTTGTAAATAATTTTTATTAGGTAATATTTTTTCTACAGAAATCAAAGCACTAATCCAAAGACAATTTAAATCAAGCTGAATTTTATTGTCAAAAAATGGTTTGTTTTTTAATTTTCTTAATTCTTTTAATTTATTAATTATTGTTTCCGGCGGAGCTTTGATTTCTTTTAAAATTATTTTGTTTTCCCAGTTTCCGCCTGGTTTTACATCAAAATATTTTTCAATGTCTTCAATCTCTTTCAGTTGAGCATAACTGAAGGTGTAATATTTTCCCTCCTCACCATCACTATCAGCATCAAAAGCTGAACCTATTAAATTATACTCAGAGTTTAAAAAACTTTCATGCATAAAATCAATGGTTTGAATGATTTTTTTTTGAAAATAATCATTTTTATTAATTTTAAGAAATTTTGATATTAAAAGAATAAATTGAGCATTGTCATAAAGCATTTTTTCAAAATGTGGGATTAACCAATTCTCATCTACGGTATATCTTGAGAGACCTCCTTCTACATGATCATAAATTCCCTGGGAACAAAGTTGTTTTAAAATTAATTCAACGGGCTCTAGATAACTTGAATTTTTTGTTTTGGTAAAAAAATATAAAAGAGTATCGTAAATATTAAAAATTGGAAATTTAGGAGCACCTTTGTACCCTCCTTTCTCTTTATCCAAATTAACAATAATATTTTGTATAATGCTTTCTAAGTCTTGATCTAAGACAGATGATTTTCTCAACTCTAAACTTTTTGAAATAATTGGAGATTGTTTAATTATTTCCTCTCTTTGTAATTTGTAAACTTCTCCTACTTTTGAAATAACTTCTTTAAATGAAGGCAGACCATAAGACGATATTTTTGGAAAATAAGTTCCCGCCATGAAAGGTATAGCATTTTCATCAAGAAACATTGTTAAAGGCCATCCGCCACCTGACTGATTAAAAAGTTGAAAAGAGCTTTGAAAAATATAATCGATATCTGGTCTTTCTTCTCGATCTACTTTGATATTTAAAAAATATTTATTCATAAGATCAGCTGTTTCTTGATCTTCAAAACTTTCATGCGCCATAACATGACACCAATGGCAACTTGCATATCCAACACTTAGAAGAATAGGAATTTTTTTCTTCTTTGCAACTTCCAAAACTTCTTTTGACCACACCTGCCAATTAACTGGATTTTCTTTGTGCTGCTGAAGATATGGGCTTAGATCTTTGAATAAGTTATTTTTATCTATCTCTAACATTGAAAAAAAATTTTTTTATTATTAAAGAAGATAAAATAAAAATTATAAACATACTTATTGGTACATAGATTTCTTTACTTAAAATTAAATTTATTAAGCTAAAATTATTAGACTCTTTTATAAACTGATTGATGCCAGCTCCAACAGTATTAAAAATAAAAACTCCAGGAATAAATCCTAAAAAGCTTGAAAAAAAATAATTTATTTTTTTCATTTTAAAAATTACTGGCAGGGCATTTTGTAAACAAAACGGAATACCTAACCCTCCTGTTAGTCTAAATATAAAATAATAATAAAATTCATTTTTTTGAAAGAGATTGATATATTTTGAAAACTTTTTTTCTAATAATTTATTAATTAGGTCTGTGAAAAAAAAACTTACTATTGTGTACAATAGCAAAGCGCCGAAAGAGATAGAAATAACTGATATAAAAGTTCCAACCCATTTACCAAATAAAATTCCTGAAATTAACAAAAGAGGAGAACCAAATCCGAGTAGTGCAACCCACACAACAGCAAATATAAAGAATATCAATAAGTTAAGATAAATTTTATCTCCAATAAAACTATCTATATTTGCTTGTAGCTCTTTATAGTATGAGAAATCATTCAACCTACTGATTTCTATTTGTAAAATTACAAAATATAAAAATATAAACAAAATCAATAAATAAGAAATTCCTAAAAATAGTTTAAGTTTTATGCTCATTATTTACATGTACAATAGAAGTTAATTAGATTATATAACTTTAAATATTTATGAAAAGAACTTATCAACCCAGTAACTTAGTAAGAAAACGAAGGCATGGTTTTAAAGCCAGAATGGCTACTAAAAATGGTCGTAAATTAATTGCAAGACGAAGAGCTAAAGGACGAAAAACCATCTCAACTTAATTTTAATGATTAAGCTTGAAAGTTTAAAAAAAAATAATCACTTCAAATTAGTGTTAAAAGAAAAAAAGGTGCATACTGATTTTTTTTCTATTTTTGCTGCAAAAAATTTTATTCCAAATAAAAATAAAAATTTATTACATATTAGTTTTGTGATGAAAAAAAAAATTGGAAACGCTGCAAAAAGAAACAGAATTAGGCGTAAATTAAAAGCTATAGTTCATAAGCTTTTAAAAATAAAAGGTGCAATTAATTCCAATTATACTTATATAGTTTTTGGAAAATCAAAAGCCTATGAAAAAAACCATAAAATACTATTTCCAGCAATGCAAAAAAGCTTTGATAAATTTTAGAAACATGATTGAAAATTTTTTAATTTTTTTAGCTATAGTTTTAATTAAATTTTATAATTTTTTTATTTCCCCTATGCTTGGTGTCAAATGTAGATTTCTACCTACTTGCTCTGAATACTGTCAAGAGTCACTGGAAAAACATGGATTAATTAAAGGTGGTTTTTATAGTTTAAAAAGAATTTCAAGATGCCATCCACTTAGAATTTTAGGCGCTGGAGATGGAATAGATTTAGTTCCTAAAAAAAATCCTAAATTGAAAGAACTGAATTAAATGGAAAATAAAAATGTTTTTATAGCAGTAGCGTTGTCTATGTCTGTATTACTTTTTTGGTCAGCTTTTGTTGATCCGCCTGAACCTAATGTTGAACAAACAGAAATAGTTAAAAATGAAAAAATAGAAAACAAAAAATTAGATAGTGGTATTGTTCCGAGTATTAATGAGAGCAGCACTGAACAGGTAATCTCAAGACGAGATTCTATAAAAAAAACAAATCGTATTTTACTGGAAAATCAAAAGATTAAAGGATCGATTTCACTTGAGGGTGCTGTAATTGATGATCTTTCGTTCAAAAATTATAAGGAAAATCTTGAATCTAATAAGACTGTTGTGTTTCTAAGCCCTAAAGAAACAACTGATGGATATTTTATAGAATCTGGTTGGGCAAGCGTTGGAAATAAAATTAAAGTTCCAACTAACAAAAGTATTTGGAAAGTGGTGGGCAATAAAGTTCTTTCAAATAATAATCCTATTATTTTGGAATGGAACAATGGCTCTAATCTTATATTTAGAAAAAAAATAACTTTAGACGATAATTACCTTTTTAAAATTATCCAGGAGATTGAAAATAAGTCATCTGAAAGAATTGAACTATATCCATACGCTCAAATAACAAGAAATAATAAGCCAAAAGATTTGCAAGATTTTTTTATTCTACACGAAGGATTTATTGGGGTTTTAGATGAAGAATTAAAAGAGGATGGTTATAAAGATATTGAAGAAAAAAAAATTACGAGAGAAGCAGACAAAGGTTGGATTGGTATAACTGATAAATACTGGATGACAGCATTAGTTCCTGAATCAGGAGAGAGCTTCAAATCAACTTTTTTATACCAAGATGCTTACAAGGCTAATTTTTTATTAAATAAACCAAAAATAATTGAGCCATCCTCAAAAATAAACAATGAAATCAAAGTTTTTGTAGCAGCTAAAGAGGTTCAAACTATAGATGCTTATGCCGCAAATGAAAAAATAGAAAAATTAGACTTAATTATTGATTGGGGTTGGTTTTACTTCTTCACAAAGCCGCTCTTTTTTGTAGCTGACTATTTTTTTAAATTATCTGGAAATTTTGGCGTTGCAATCATTATAATTACGCTAATTATAAGATTAACTTTTTTTCCACTTGCAAACTATTCTTTTAAATCAATGGCAAAAATGAAGGCCCTTCAGCCAGAAATGGCTAGACTTAAAGATTTGCACAAAGACGACAAAGTCAAGTTACAGCAGGCAATGATGGCTCTGTATAAAAAAGAACAAATTAATCCTGCCTCAGGATGCTTGCCTGTTTTAATACAAATTCCATTCTTTTTTGCGATTTATAAAATGCTTTTTATATCTTTAGAAATGCGCCACCAACCTTTTTTTGGATGGATAAAAGACTTATCTGCACAGGACCCAACTTCAATGTTTAATTTATTCGGACTAATACCTTGGGATCCACCAAGTTTTTTAGTCATTGGGATTTGGCCAATACTTATGGGCCTAACTATGTTTGTTCAACAAAAACTAAATCCAGCTCCAACAGATCCTATACAAGCAAAAATTTTTATGTTCTTCCCAATATTCTTAACCGTAATTTTGGCATCTTTTCCATCAGGACTAGTTCTTTATTGGACTGTAAATAATATTTTAACTATTGCTCAACAATGGTTCATTATGAAAAGAACAAAAGTTAAAACAAATTAGATGGCTGTTAAAGAAGAATATTTAGAAAGTTTAAAATCATTTTGGCCTAAAAATGCCCCTGATATTTCTCAAGTACCTAAGTACGTAAATAAATATAAAAAAGAAAAGATAGTTATAAAGTGTGGGGGAAAAGTTTTAATAGATCCAGATTTGTTTGATAATTTTATAGAAGATATATCTGTGCTTTATAAATTAAGCTTAAAAGTTATAATTATTCATGGTGGTGGACCAAGAATAAAAAAAGAACTAGCAAAATTAAATATTGAAAGCAAATTTATTAACGGCCTTAGAGTTACAGACAGTCAAACTATGGAAGTTGTAGAAAAGGCTCTAGTAGATTTTAATTCTGAAATAATTGATAAGTTAAGAAAAAAAAATTGTAAATCTGAAGGTTTGAATGTTGGTACAAATAATGTTGTAATTGTTGAACAAGAAAATAAAGATCTTGGTTTTGTAGGAAAGCCAAAAAAAATATTTAGTGATAAAATTCATGAAGTTTTTGATAAAAATGTAATACCTGTTTTGTCACCTATGGGTAAAGATGATAATAATCAGAAATATAATATAAATGCAGATACGGCAGCAGCAGCTGTTGCGAAGAGTTTAAAATCTAGAAGATTGCTTCTTATGACTGACGTCGAAGGAGTTTATGATGAAAATAAAAATCTAATTGATGAAATTAAACCAAATGAAGCAAAAAATCTAATTGACAAAAAAATAGTTCAAGGTGGAATGATTCCAAAACTTTTAAATTCGATAGATGCTATTGAAAATGGAGTAAAGGGTGTGGTCATTATTGACGGAAGAAAACTTCATTCTATACTTTATGAAATTTTTTCTGACGAAGGTGCTGGAACACTTATAAGAAAATGAATAAATTAAAAAAAATAAAATACTGGCTCTTTGATTTAGATAATACGCTTTACTCGGGAAACACCAAAGTATTTGACCAAGTAGATAAGAAAATGTCTCTTTTTATATCTAAAAAGCTTGATCTTAGTATAGAAGAAGCAAAAAAAATTCAAAAAAACTATTTTCATGAGTACAATACAACACTCAATGGAATGATTAAAAACCATCAAATTGATGCTGAGGAGTTTCTTGATTTTGTTCACGATGTTGATTTAAATTTTCTTGAAAAAGATCTAAATTTGCATAAAGAATTGGCCAGTCTGGTAGGCAAAAAATACATATTTACCAATGGATCTAGGGCTCATGCAAGTAATGTTACTAAAAGAATAGGCATAGAAAATCTTTTTGATGGAGTTTTTGATATAGTTGACTCAGATTTTGTACCCAAACCGTCGATTGAGCCTTACAAAAAAATTATTCAAAAATATGGAATCGTTCCCGAATATTGTATATTTATAGAAGATATAGCGAGAAATTTAAAACCTGCTCATGAATTAGGAATGAAAACTGTGTGGATTAAAAATGATGAACCTTGGGCAGCAGAGTTTTCTAATGAGAATTTTATCAACTATAAAACAGACAACTTGTCAGAATTTTTGAGAAAAATAAATGAACAATAAAGATATTGAAAAAATTATAGAAGAAGCGTGGAGCAAAAAAGAGCAGATTAATAAAAACTCAGATCAAAAAGTTATTGATGTGATCAATCAATTAATCAAAGATCTGGACTCTGGAAAAGTTAGAGTTGCAGAAAAAATTGATGGCAGCTGGACTACACACCAGTATTTAAAAAAAGCAATAATGTTAAGTTTTAGAATCTATGAGATGGAAGCTTTAAGTGGTCCTTATAGCAGCTGGTATGATAAATCTCATTTACTAAAAGGTAAAACAGCAGGCTGGACCAAAGAAGATCACGCTAAAGCAGGATTTAGAATGGTTCCAAATTCACCAGTAAGAAAAGGATCTTTTATAGGAAAAAATGTTGTGCTAATGCCATGTTTTATAAACATTGGTACTTATATTGACGAAGGAACAATGATGGATACTTTCTCAAGAGCAGGTAGTTGCTGTCAGATAGGTAAAAATTGTCATATCTCAGCTGGATCTGGTGTAGGAGGTGTTTTAGAGCCAGCTCAAGCTTTACCAACAATCATTGAGGACAACGTATTTCTCGGGGCTATGTCTGAAGTTGTAGAAGGAGTAATTGTTGGAGAGGGTTCTGTAATCAGTATGGGAATGTTTATTGGTCAATCTACAAAAATTGTTAATAGACAATCTGGAGAGATTACATTTGGCAAAATTCCCCCTTACTCGGTAGTTGTTCCAGGCTCATTACCTGACAAAAAAAATCCAAATGCACCATCACTAAATTGCGCTGTCATTATTAAACAAGTTGATGAAAAAACTAGAAGCAAAACTTCAATTAATGATTTGCTAAGAGATTAATGAAAAATTTTAATGAATTGCAATTATCAAAAGACCTTATAAGTTTTCCTAGTGTAACTCCTGTTGATGCTGGAGCGATAAATTATATTTCTAAAAAACTAAAACAATTGGGATTTAATTGTAGAATTTTAGAATTTAAAGACAGTAAAAATCCAACAATTAAAAATCTATATGCCAGATTAGGTAACAAACAGCCAAACTTATGTTATGCTGGTCACACAGATGTTGTTCCTCCTGGCAATATAAACGATTGGACTGTTAATCCCTTCAAACCTAGAGTTATAAAAAATCATTTAATTGGTAGAGGAGCCAACGATATGAAAAGCTCAATTGCTTGCTTTATATCTGCTGTTAATAATTTTGTAAAAAAAAATAAAAAAATAAATGGGTCTATTAGTTTTTTAATTACAGGAGATGAGGAAGCTCAAGCTGTAAATGGTACAAGAAAAGTAGTCGACTATTTAATTAAAAAGAAAGAAAAAATTGACTTTTGTATTGTTGGCGAACCAACAAATCCTAAAAAATTGGGAGAAATGATTAAGATAGGCAGAAGAGGAAGCTTATCTTGCAACTTAGAAATTCATGGAACTCAAGGCCATGTTGCTTATCCTCACTTATCAGAGAATCCAATTAATAGTTTAATTTCTATATGCAAAAAACTTAAAGAAAAACCTTTGGATAGAGGAAACAAACATTTTCAAGCTTCTAACCTAGAATTTACAGCTATAAATGTAGACAACCGAGCGCACAATGTCATTCCAGCTAGAGCTAAAACTCAATTTAATATCAGATACAATAACTATCATACGTCAAGAAGCTTAAAAAAAAAAATAATTTCAGTAGTTCAATCGATTTGCAAAAAAAATAAAATCAAATATAAAATAGAATTTTTGGTTACTGGAGACTCTTTTTTAACTCAGCCTGGAGCAACTACTCAAATGGCTAGGAAAATAATTAAAAAAATTACAAAAATTAATCCAGTTTTTTCTACTACCGGTGGAACATCAGACGCAAGATTTATAAAAAAAATAGCTCCCTGTCTTGAATTTGGCTTAGTCAATAAAACAATGCATAAAGTTGATGAATGTGTTTCTTTGCCAGATTTAAAAAAATTAACAAAAATTTATTACCAGATTTTAGAAAATTACTTCGGTTAAAATATAATGGGGAATATAAAGAACTTTGATAAAATTGTTCTATCTATTTTAATATGTTTAATTTTTATCTCATACTTGACCGGTTTTATAGTCACAGAAAATTCTGCTGGTGGCGCAATTTTTGATGTTGAGTTTGTTAAAAGAAACATTTTAGCATTTAAAAATAATACTTTCCTTGAAGCAATAAAACTAACTGCTACTCAAGATCGTGAAATATATATGAGTACAAGGTCACCGGGTTTTTATGTATTTAATAAATACCTTAACCCTTTTGTTTCAAACCTGCTTTTTTTTCAAGGATACATAACTGTATTCTCCTTGCTTATACCTGTCCTTTTATTTCTGAATTTAAAAATTAAGTTTAAAGATACAAATATTTATTTCTTAATATTAATTTCATCATTAATACTTTTAAGTCCTTACTTGAGAACTAGTGCTTTTTGGGGGCTGGAGGAGAACTTTGGAATTGTGATGGTTGGTTTTTCAGCTTTATTTTTACAGCTTTACAATGATCATAGATTTAAAAAATATAGTATTGTTTTTTTAATATGTTTAGCTTTATTTAGTTCACTTTGTGTTTATTCTGATCAAAAACTAATAATTATACCATTCTTATCGCTAATATTTGTGCTGATCTCTGAAAAAAAAAATTATGAAAAAATTTTACTAATATCCTTATATGTTATTTTTTCTATACCATTTATTTACTTAATAAAATTATGGGGCAATATAGCTCCAACTGGTGATGCTGTTATAAGACAAATTGATGTATTAAGTATAAATTTAAACTATCATCATATAGGTTTCAGCATCTCTATTATTGCTTTTTATCTTTTTCCTTTTTTTTTTTCTTTTAGAAGACAAAAAAGAAAACTTACGTAATTTTTTTAAAAATAAAACAAATTACTTATTAATAATTATTTTTATTTTTTATTTAGCTTACTTTTTATCTTATTATAATTTAGAAAATATGTACTATCTTGGCGGGGGCGTGTTTCAAAAATTAGTAGGAATACTATTTAGTTCTCTTCTTTTACAAAAAATTGCCTTAAGTTTTATTTTTATATTTTCATGGATTTTAATTTTAATATTCACTCAAAGAAACTTTTTAAATTTTCTTGTTTTAACTATATTACCATTATTGTCGATATATATTTCACCGGCGATATTTCAAGAATACTTTGATCCTCTTATTTTCTTTTTAATTTTAGTTTATCTAAAAAAAGAATTTTCATTTAGTGCTGGTAGATGTATTTTTTTATTTTCATATTTTACTTTGTTTCTGCTTTCAGCTATTTTTTATTATTCATAATTTAATATTTAATTTCTTATCTAGTATTTCTCAAAAATCTAATAACTCTTATTAGTTCAAAGATAATAACTAGGCTGTTGAAAGAAAAAAAATTAATATTAGATTCATTTCTTATTTTATATTTTACAGGAATAAAAAATAAAGACTTATTATTTTTAATAAAATAGAACATCAGTTCTAAATCTAAAAAAAATTTTCTAGATACAAAATTAATTTTTTTTAAATTATAAAAACTTTTAAATCCTTTAAGACCTGCTTGAGTATCTATTTTTTCTTTATTAAAATTAAGAGAAAAATTAATAATTTTACTTATTAAGTTACCAATCAGTAATCTAGAGAATTGATAAAGTGAAAAACTTTTGTTTGTAATTTTGCTTTTTTCATGTCTTCGATCAATTGAGATAAAGCTATAGCCCTCTCTCATTTTTTTTATTAACACATGAAATTTATCAAAATATGGAAGATCACAGTCTATCAATATTATATTTTTTGACCTTGCTTTTTTTATGCCTTGCCTAACGGCAAAAGATTTTCCCTGATTAACTTTTATATCAATTATTTTTATTGATTTTCTTTTTATGCTTTTCAACTTGATTAAGGTATTGTCTCTGCTTCCATCGTTAATTAAAATAATTTCATTTTTAATTTTAATACTTTGTAGCTTTTTTATTAATAATCTAATATTTTTATCAATAAATTTTTCAGCATTGTAACATGGGACTATTATTGATATCGAATTCATTTTTAATTAATTATTATAGTTATAATGTTTTTAATTTATTATCAAAATACTAATAACCAGTTTTAGTAAAGTTTAACTATGGGTGCTCAAGTTTCAATAATTCTTCCAAACTATAATAGTTCTAAAACTATTATCCCTACAATTAATTCTATTTTAAAACAATCTTACAAAAATTGGGAACTTTTTATTGTTGATGACTGTTCAAATATTGAAACAAAAAAAAATTTGTCTAAATTTAATAAAATAAAAAAAATAAAGATTTTTTATTTAAAAAAAAATAAGGGTGCGGCATACTGCAGAAATCTTGCTATTAAAAAATCTAAATCAAATTACTTGGCATTTATTGATTCTGATGATTTATGGAAAAAAAATAAATTAAAACTTCAAATTAATTTTATGAAAAAACATAATCATCTTTTTACATATACTCATTATAAAACTTTTAAGGTTAAATATCCTATGAGAAAAAATATTACTACTGCTAATAAATTTAATTTTGAGTCTTTCGTAAGAAATACTTCTATAGCAACAAGCACAATGGTCGTAAAAAGATCAATAACAAATAATATAAAATTTGCAAACACAAAAATTTGTGAAGATTATTTTTTCAAATGTCATTTATTAAAAAAAATTCAATATGCGTATTGTTGCCCCTACTACCTAACTGAATATCAAATTAGAAAAAATTCTTTGCAAAGTAGTCGCATTAGAAATTTATACTGGATATGGAAAATTAATAAAAATTTAAATAACTTCAATTTTTTCAAAAACTTAGTGTCTGTTTTTTTTATATCTTTAAATTCAATTAAAAAATATGGTTTTAGATAAAAAATCTTAATAAGAAACTTTTGATAGGTACAAACCTTTCGCTGGTGCTGGTGGCGCACAATTAGCTCTTTTTTTTGATTCAATTATATTTTTAAACTTTCTTAAATTCCACTTATCTTCTCCAACGTATTTTATACACCCTACCATAGACCTGACCTGTTGCTGCAAAAAAGATTTTGATTTAAATTTTATAATTATTTTTTCACCTGATTTTTTAACTTTAACTTCCTCTAGCGTCTTAATAGCTGACTTAGCATTACACGATGAAGCTCTAAAAGTTGAAAAATCTTTTTTTCCTTTTAATAAATTGCCCGCTTTTTTCATTAACTTTAAGTTTAATTTATTTTTAATGTGCCATGCTCGATTAAAATCTAGAGATAGTGGTGCTACACGATTTATTATTAAATATTTATACTCTCTTTTTTTTGCACTGTATCTAGTGTGAAAATTTAATTGTCGATTTTGAATTTTTAAAATAGATATTTTTTTTTTATTTAAAAAAAAATTGATTGAGTTTAAAAAGAGGTGCTTATTATTAATTTTTGAATTAAGTATAAAGTGTGCTGATTGTGCAGTAGCGTGAACGCCAGAGTCTGTTCTGCCAGAACCAAAAAGTATAATTTTTTCTTTTAAAATTTTAGTTAGAATTTTCTCAATTGTTTGCTGTACAGAGATTCCATTTTTTTGTTTTTGCCAGCCCACAAATTTTGTACCATCATATTCAATTATAATTTGATAATTAAACATTATTTAATTACATCACCTATATTGAAGTTCATTCCTAGCAAAAAGTCTTTTAATAATAACTTTTTCTTTCCTTCTCTTTGTAATTCTGTAATTTTTATAGATTGATTTTTACATGCTATTGTAAAATTTTTATCAAGAATAGTTCCTGGTACACCTTTATTCTCAAATATTGATGCTCGCCATATTTTGTATCTTATTTTTCTATACTCAAACCATGCTCCAGGATTAGGATTGAGACCATTAATTTTTCCAATAATATTTTCAGCGCTATGCTCCCAATCTATCTTGGCCTCACTTTTTTTTATTTTTTTTGCGTAAGTAACATGGTCGTATTCTTGCTCTAAAAATTTAACTCGATTTTCAAAGATATCGTCTAAAGCTTTAACAATATTATCAGAACCAATTTTTGATAATTTTTCTGAAACTTCACCGCTTGTTTCGTAGGGATTAATCTTTATTTTTATTTTCTTCATTACGGGACCGGAATCTAATTCTTCAGTAATTTGCATTATACTTACGCCTGTTTCTTTATCTAAATTTATAATTGCTCTTTGTATAGGTGCTGCCCCCCTCCACTTAGGAAGTAAAGAGGCGTGAATATTAATAAATCCTTTTTTTGGTATATTGAGAAAATTTTTGGGTATCAATTGACCATAAGCAACGACAACAACAATGTCTGGATTTAAATCTTTAAAAAAATTTAATTCTTCATCAGTGTTTAAGTTTTCAGGACTACGTAAAGATAATTTTAGGTCTTCGGCTTTTTTTTGGATTGGTGAAAGATTTAATTTATGACCTCGATTAGATGCGCTTGGAGGTTGAGTGTAAACACAAGAAATTTTATATGAAGATTTTGCTAATGCTTCTAATGAAGGAATTGAGAACTGAGGAGTTCCCATAAAAATTATTTTATGTAACATTAGTTTAATTAGCTTAAACTACAATTCTTTCTAACGTTTTTTTTTGTTTTGAAAGTTTTTTAACGATAAAATTTTTTTTCAGCTTTGATAAGTAGTCAATAAATAAAATTCCTTCTAAATGGTCCATTTCATGTTGAATACAAGTTGCTAATAAACCTTCAGCTTTTAATTCCTTTTTTTGACCATTGTAGTCTAAATAATTAATATGACATTTATCAGGCCTGTCTACCTCTGCAAACTGACCTGGCACGGATAAGCAGCCTTCTTCATAGGTAGAATTATTTTTTGATTTCACAATTACTTTTGGGTTGACAAAATAAAGTGGTTTTTTTTTTTCTTCTTTTGATAAATCGATTACAATGACTCTTTTTGGAACTCCAACTTGAATAGCAGCCAATCCAATACCAGGAGCGGAATACATTGTTTCAAGCATATCGTCCATTAACCTTCTTATTTTATCATTAACTTCTTCAACATCTTGGGATACTTGTCGAAGAAAAGGATCTGGTTCAGTTAAAATTTTTTTAATTGTCATAACAACTTATTATATTAGATTTTATTTCTTTCTGGAAGTGTTGACGTTAAAATTTTATTGCTTAATTTTTTTAGACCCGACTTTAGTAATAAATGATTGATAAAATAAATAGTTTGCTCATCTAAGTCTGAAATTTCATCTTCCCCAACTAGCTCTAAGATTCTTAGTAAAAGCAATCCAATTTCATTATTTTTTCCAAAATTTATTAGCTCCATTGGGGGTGGGTTATTTTTTGAAATTTGTTTGTCAATGAGTTCTGTGGGAACAACTATGCCATCAGATTGTAAAGATTCAAAAAGCATGATGTCTTTTAAAGAAATTTTATATTTCTTATTTTTTTTAATCTTTTTATAAATATTTTGAATTTCTTTTTCTACTTTTTTTTTGGAAATATTATCCTCTGTATAAAAAGTTAGTATTCTTGAAGTATGATACTTTTTATTATTATACTTGATTTTTCCAAGTTCTATTTTTTTTTCGTAAATAACATTTTCAGTTACTAACTGTTCATATACGGGTGGTATTTGATCTTGATCTAGATTTCTTAATTCTTTATCAAGATAATTTTTCGACAAATTAACCAGTTTGTCTTTTTTTAATAGATCGTTTAGTAGAAAAATATATTTTAATTTTGTTTCCGTATTATCTGATAAAAGAATCTTTTGGTAAACTAAAGCTCTGGCGCTTATAGAATCAAGCGCAGAATAAACGACATCTGTGTTTAAAAAGTCATTGAAATTAAATTTTATATTTTTATAAATTTCAAGAATATATGAAATAGGTAAACTACCATTGTTGGCTGCAATTTCTAATTCTTTAATTTGATCCTTATTTTCAAGATTATCTATTTTAAATAAATTTGCAGCCGTTAAGTACTGCCATATTTTTTTATTTGTTTTTTTATTTGGTGAGTATGAAAAATTTGGAATAGTTATAGAAGATAAGTAAAAATTTAATAAACTTGTATCATCAATTTTGTTGTCTAACTTTTCATCTAGCCCCAAAAGATAATTAATTTTTTTGTCGAAAAATTTATTAGACAATTTTTGTTCTCTAAGTAAATCAAGTGTAAGTTGGGCTTCATCTTTTTTATTGTTTTTAATCAGACAGATAATTTTAAATTGATCTAAGTATGGATCTTTTATATCTTTGCTTATAAGTTTTATACTTTGGCACGCGTTGCTTAAATTTGCTTTTGCAATATTTTCATCAACTAAATATTTAATAACTTTTTTTTTGTTTGGAAATTCGTTGTTTCTATTTAAAAAAGTAGCAATTAAATCTTCTTTTTCATTTTTAATAAGCCAATCAAACTTATAATTTATAAACTCTTCATCAGTCATATTTTGCCCGGGCAGTTTAGCAATAGTAAACAAAGTATTAATAAATATTTCCTCAGAAAAATCTGAAAGTTTAATTTTATTGATTCTTTCTATTGTGTCCTTAACTCTAGTTCCCTCTGAATTAACCCACATGTCCAAAGTTAAATTATTTTCTGCTGGATCAAATATTCCATAAACTAAATTACTATTAGTTCCTAAAGTGTTTGAATTAATGCTAATTTCTTTGGGTGATTCTGCGTTAATTTTAATTTTTGACTCGGCTTGTTTAAGAATAATATCTTTAGATTTGTCTGTGTTTGAGTTTATTTTTAAGTTTTCTTTTTTCCAAATATCGACACTGTCTTCTGAAAGAAGTGGTGAAAAAAAAAAAATTAAAATTAATGAAAAAAAAAATTCTTTATTTAAGTTTAATAGTTTCATTAATAATATTTTTTTTAATATCTTGCTTTGGGGCTGGAAAATTAAACTTACTTAATAAAAATAAGAGCAATAAAAAAGCTGAAATATATAAAAAAAAATTCAATATTTTTTTTTTAGTTGAAACTCTCGAGCTAAAGCGACTGTTGTAATTTAATTGCATAGTATTAAAATATATTTAAACTGAATAAATAAGACAAATTTATGATAAATCAAATTATAAATCAGGAAATTAATTGAAAAAAAACCTTACTTTAACTGGAATGATGGGTGTTGGTAAGTCAACGATTGGAAAATCTCTCTCAAAACACCTTTCAATGGATTTTGTTGATATAGACAAGATTATTGAAAAGAAACTAAAACTGACTATTCAAAAAATTTTTGAACAAAAAGGAGAGTTATTTTTTAGAGAATTGGAAGAAAAAATTACCCTCGAAGAAATTAAAAAAAACAATAAAATAATATCATTGGGTGGTGGCGCTTTTATGAACGAAAAAATCAGAAAATATATTCTTTTAAATACAAAAAGTTTTTGGCTTAATTTAAGTACAGACTTAATTGCAGAAAGACTTAGTAACTCAAAAAAAAGACCCTTATTATCTGGTGGTGGTATTAAATTAACTTTGGAAAAAATTTTTACTCAAAGAAAAAGTACTT
>MDTC01252603.1_pt1 | contig 20377 bp, 18 predicted proteins | sample 811181 | NCBI WGS metagenome assembly MDTC01 (sample SAMN05326644, study PRJNA326480) | marine metagenome | isolation source: seawater | place: Pacific Ocean: North | collected 2011 | reverse complement strand
GTTGGTGCTTGTGTTATTGGAAAAAATGAATAAAATGAAAAAGAAAGCAATAATAGTTTCTGGATATTTTAATCCAATACACAAAGGCCATATAGAATACTTTAATAATGCAAAAAAATTAGCAGATGAGCTTTTTGTAATTGTAAACTCTGACTATCAGCGTTTATTGAAAGGAAGTAAAAAATTTCAAGAGGAAGATGAGAGAATGTTTATTGTATCAAATATTAAGGCTGTTGATAAGGTAATTCTTTCAATAGATAAAGATCGTACAGTTTGTAAAACACTAAAACATATATTTAAAAACTATTCAACTGAATATGTGTTGGTTTTTGCGAATGGAGGCGATCAGAACAATGACACAATTCCCGAGCGTTCAATTTGTGAAAAGGTTGGGATTACACTTATTGATGGTCTAGGAGATAAGGTTCAATCAAGTAGTTGGTTATTAAAAAATTATGAGAAAAATGAGTAAAGTTGCATTTATTACGGGTATAACAGGACAAGATGGTGCATACCTTGCAGAATTTCTATTAAACAAGGGCTATATCGTTCATGGTCTAAAACGAAGAACTTCTTTATTTAATACAGAAAGGATTAACCATATATACGAAGATCCGCACAACTCAAACACAAAATTCTTTCTTCATTTTGGAGATATGACAGATTCCACAAACCTGATTCGTTTAGTACAAGAAATCCAACCAGACGAAATCTACAATTTAGCAGCCATGTCGCATGTTCGTGTATCTTTTGATATTCCAGAATATGTTGCTGATACTGATGGTATTGGCACCTTAAGACTTTTGGAGGCAATTAGAATATGCGGTTTGGAAAACAAAACAAGAATTTATCAGGCCTCCACCTCAGAGTTGTTTGGAAAAGTTCAAGAAGTTCCGCAAACTGAAAAAACTCCCTTTTATCCAAGGTCTCCATATGGTGTTGCCAAAATGTATGCGTATTGGATTACAGTCAATTATAGAGAAGCCTATAATTTATTCGCCTGCAACGGCATTCTGTTTAATCACGAGTCGCCTATTAGAGGTGAGACATTTGTAACTCGAAAAATCACCCGGGCTATCTCAAGAATAGCCCTTGGGCTTCAGGATAAATTCTATATCGGAAACCTTGATGCGAAAAGAGACTGGGGCCACGCTAAAGATTATGTTAGAATGATGTGGATGATATTGCAGCATGAAATCGCTGAAGATTGGGTGATTGCAACAGGGAGGACCACATCAATTAGAGACTTTATAAAAATGGCTTTTGCTCGTGTTGGGGTTGAACTGAAGTTTCAGGGTAAAGGCGTTCATGAGACAGCTCTTATAGCCTCATCAACAAATAAAAAATATCAGCTTGAAATAGGAAAACAAGTTCTGGCTGTTGATAAAAAATACTTCAGGCCAACTGAAGTTGATTTACTCATTGGAGATTCTACTAAGGCCAAAGAAAAGCTAGGGTGGACCCCTGAAATTTGTCTTGAGGAATTGGTTGATGAAATGATGCAATCTGATTTAAAACTTTTTGAAAAACAGAAATATCTCAAAGAGGGTGGCCATCAGACTCTAAATTACTTTGAATAATGATTTTTAAGGACTCAAAAATATATATTGCGGGACATCGAGGCATGGTAGGTTCGGCATGTTTTAGAGCTTTAACCTCAGATGGATATTCCAATCTTATTGGTAGGACTTCAAAAGAACTTGATTTGAGAGATCAAAAAGCAGTTGATGATTTTATTAAAACTGAAAAACCAGATGCCATTGTTAATGCAGCAGCAAGAGTTGGCGGTATTTTAGCAAATGAAAACAACCCTTACCAGTTTTTAATTGATAACATGCAAATTCAAAATAATTTGATTTGTTCTTCTCATAACAATAATATTAAAAAATTTATTTTTTTAGGAAGTAGTTGTATATATCCAAAGCTCGCCTCACAACCACTTAAAGAAGAATATTTACTCACAGGGCCTCTTGAGCCAACTAACCAGTGGTATGCGATTGCTAAAATTTCGGGTGTTAAACTAATTCAGGCTATTAGAAAACAATTTGGTAGAGATTATATATCGCTAATGCCCACCAACCTTTATGGTCCCTACGACAATTTTGACTTAAAAACATCACATGTGCTACCAGCTATGATTAGAAAGTTTCATCAAGCCAAAAAAAATGATGATACTGTCACACTCTGGGGTACAGGGCTTCCAATGCGTGAGTTTTTGCATGTGGATGATTTAGGCAAGGCAGTGCAATTTGTCCTTGAAAATAAATTAAATAATCATTTATACAATGTTGGAAGTGGTCGTGATTTAAGCATCAAATCATTAGCTAATTTAGTACAAAAAATAGTTGGTCATCAAGGAGAAATTTTCTGGGATGCATCAAAGCCTGATGGAACACCTAAAAAGCTTATGGACTCTTCAAAATTAAATGATAAAGGTTGGAAATCAAGTATCGGTCTTGAAAAAGGAATAAAAGCAACTTATAGGTGGTTTTTGGATTATATTGACCATTTAAGAGAGGTAAAAATATGAAACCTTCATTTCCAAAATGAGAATTTTTAAAAATTTGATATCCATATTTAAAAAATATTTTTTTCAAAACGACAGGGATAAAAACATTTTTAAGCATGTAGGACTATCTTTTATATACAAATTTTTTTCTGTAATAATTAATTTCTCATTAGTCCCCCTTACAATTGATTATTTGGATTCTGAAAATTATGGCATTTGGCTAACATTAAGTTCATTTGTTGGATGGTTCTCTTTCCTTGATATTGGACTTGGCAACGGTCTCAGAAATAAATTTACAGAGTCAAAATCGACTGGAAAATATAAAAAAGCACAATCATTTGTAAGTACTGCTTATTTTTCAATTAGTATAATAAGTATTGTAATTTTAATAATATTTTTTCTTCTAAATTTTTTTGCTGATTGGGGCAGTTTATTAAACACAAATCAAGATGCTGTAAAAGACTTAAATATTTTAGTTCCTGCTTTATTTACTTTTTTTTCAATTCAGCTAGTAGCAAAACTAGTTTCAAGCCTTTACTTGGCCGATCAAGATCATTCAATTCAGAGTAAAATAGAACTTATAACTCAAATATTTTCTATTTTTCTAATCTTATTGCTTTTAAATTATGGTAAAAGCTCTCTTCTTTTATTTGGATTAATCTTTTCATCATTACCTGCATTGATTTTAGTTTTTTTAAATATTTATGCTTTTAATAATTCTTTTAAAAAATACAGGCCTAAACTTTCATTATTTAATTTTAAGTATTTAAGTGAAATTACTTCTTTAGGGTTTAAATTTTTTGTAATTCAACTTTCAGGCGTAGTTCTGTTTTCTACTGACAATGTAATTATAAGCAACCTTTTTGGCCCCTCTGATGTTGTTCCATATAACGTAGCTTTTAAATATTTTTCAATTATAACTATGGTTTTTACTATGATAACAACCCCATACTGGTCTTCATTTTCTGAGGCATTTGCAAAAAATGATATTAGTTGGATTAAAAAATCTGTTAGTAAAATTCAGAAGCTATGGTTTTTTATTCCAATATTTATAATTTTTCTGGTTTTAATGTCAGATATATTTTATAGGTTTTGGATAGGGGATAAAGTTTATGTGCCTTTGTCTTTATCAATATCAATGGCTATTTATGTATGTATAATTTCATTTAATATGATATATTCTAATTTTATCTACGGAGTTGGAAAAATAAAATTAAACTTAATTTTTTCTCTGATTTCGATGATTATTAATATTCCTCTTAGTATTTTCTTTTCAAAAAATTTAGATTTGGGGCCTAAAGGCGTTATTTTAGCAACCTGTTTTTGTTTACTTTACGCATTACCTTTCTTGCCAATACAATATTTTAAAATTATTAATGGAAAAGCAAATGGAATTTGGAATAAATAATTTTTTTTAACGTGAATAGTAATTACGATTTTTTGATAGTAGGAGCGGGATTATTTGGTTCGGTTTTTGCGCATGAAGTCACAAAACATGGAAAAAAATGTTTGGTAATTGATAAAAGAAATCATGTAGCAGGGAACATTTATACAGAAAATATTGAAGGTATTGACGTTCATAAATATGGAGCCCACATTTTTCATACTAGCAATAAAGAGATTTGGGATTATGTAAATTCGTTTGTTGAGTTTAATAACTTCGTTAATAGCCCACTAGCTAATTATAAAGGAGATCTATATAATTTACCTTTCAACATGAACACTTTCTATAAATTATGGGGAGTAAAGACACCAGCAGAGGCTTTAAAAAAAATTGAAAAACAGAGGTCTAAATTCAGTCACATAAAAAATCCAAAAAATTTAGAAGAGCAGGCTTATGTTTTAGCAGGGAAGGATATTTATGAAAAATTAATTAAAGGATATACTGAAAAACAATGGGGTAGACCTGCCACAGAAATCCCTGCTTTTATAATTAGAAGGCTACCGTTTAGGTTAAATTTTGATAACAATTATTTCAACGATACTTATCAAGGGATACCAATTGGAGGATATACTAAATTGGTTGAAAAGTTGCTAATTGGTATTGACGTAAAGACAAATGTCAACTATTTTGACAACAAAAATGATTTAAATGCTTTAGCTAAAAATATAGTTTTTACCGGAAAAATTGATGAATTTTTTAATTACAAATTTGGTAAGCTAGAGTATAGAAGCTTACATTTTGAAAATAAATTACTTAATATTCCAAATTTTCAAGGCAATGCTGTAGTAAATTATACTGAAAAGAAAATACCATTCACAAGGATTATTGAACACAAACACTTTTCATTTGGGAAACAACCCAAAACATATATTACAAAGGAATATCCGGATGAATTTTCTAAAGATAAAGAGCCTTATTATCCAATCAATGATAAAAAAAATCAAAATCTCTTATCAAAATACCAAGAGTTAGCAAAAATGCATGACAAAATTATATTTGGAGGACGTCTAGCAGAGTATAAATATTATGACATGCATAATGTTATAGAAAGGGCAATTTCTGAGTCAAAAAATCATATATGAAGAAAAAAAAAGTTTTAATGTGGATGTCTGTAAGTAATCTTAAGCCGATTGGGGGACCGTCAGGTTACTTATATAATATTTATGATTATGTTAATAAAACAGATGAAATCACAAATATTGATTTTTTACCACCGTCCAAGAATAAACCAAATTTTATAAGTAAGGTAATTAGTTTTTTGGTTCAAAATTTTAGTTTAATAAGATTTTGGAGTTTAAAAACACATTTATTAAAAAAAAATAATGTTTTATTTGATATCGACTTGTCTTGTTATGATATTATTCATTTTCATGATACAATATCACTTTTTATGGCTAGAGATCTAATTGATAATTTCAATGGATTAATTTTATTAACATCTCATTCACCACAACCTCTTCATTTAGAATACATGGAAAATGAATGTTCTAGTTTTACTACAAATCAGACTAAAACATTAATAAATATACTAGAGCTAATCGATAAGTTTTCTTTCCTTAGAGCAGATTATGTAATGTTCCCATGTGAAGAGGCAAAAGACCCTTACAAAAAATGGTCTTTTTTTGACAAGACCATAAACATAAAAGAGGATAAGTTTTTTTATTGTCCAACTGGAACAAAAGATTTTTTCATGGTTGATAATAGAGATAAAATTAGACGAAAATATAACATTGGTAATAAAGATTTTTTGATATCATATGTTGGTAGACATAATTTGATAAAGGGATATGATAATTTAAAAATAATAGGAAAAAAAATTTTAAATCAACACAATAACGTCTACTTTATTGTTGCTGGAAAAGAAGGACCGATTAAACGGTTAAATCATAAAAGGTGGATTGAAGTGGGTTATACTAATGATCCTCATTCTTTAATTAATGCTTCAGATTTATTTATATTGCCAAATAAGCAAACTTTTTTTGATTTGATTTTATTAGAAGTATTATCTATTGGCACAAAAATAATGGCAACTTACACTGGTGGAAATAAGTTTTTTAAAAAATTTGAGAATATTAATTTGATATATTATAAAAATACTAATGATGCAATTCGCAAAATCAACTCATTAATAACAGATGAATCAAGTTATGATAAAAAAATTAACAGGGAAATTTTCAAAACAAACTTCACAACATCAAAGTTTTTATTAAATTATAATAACGTAATTAATACTTTAAAATAAAACATAATTTTAATTTATTTTGAAAAGTGTTCTAAAAGGTTTATTTCTCCATGTTCTTGGAAACGTAATTATAAAGATTTTTATATTAAAAGAAATTGGTTTTTTGATAAGTTTATTAGGCTTATTTTTAATTATTAGGGCTCTTTTATTTTCAAAAAAAATAAAACCTTTTAGAGGCCTTCAAAAAAATCTTTTTTATTTACTTTTTTTAACTTACTTCATAATGATAGTCAGGGGATATTTGATTGACTATCAATTCGTTTGGATTAGGTTTGAAGGATTTTTAAATTATCATTTAGTTGATCAATTATATATTCTTCCATATTTTTTGCCCCTATTGTTGTTTATTAAGTTAGATAAAAATGTCTTAAAAGTAATTTTTAAAACTAACCAATTAATTAACTTAATTTTCATTACCGTAAGTATATTATCAATTAATAATATCATTTCTCAAACACTTTTATTATATTCAGGTGAAACCCAATCAAGACTTTTGGTAAATGATATTTTTACTATTTACTCTTCAATAGCTTTTTTTGTTTTATTAAAAAATTATATTCCAAAAAATTTGTGGTTTTTAAATATTACAAGTTTTTTAATATTTTTTGTTTTGGCAATATTGTCCGGAAGAAGAGGTCCGTCACTTTCGGGACTTTTTTTAATTGTAGGAATTATATTTTTTATTTTTCCACACAAATTAAAAAAAATAAAGTTTATGGCGTTTACTTTTTTAATACTAATAATTGCATATTTAGCTTTTGTTGTAAAGGATAATTTTATTTTTAATTATTTGTTGAATGAAAGAGGTTTTGAAAATAATAGAACACTTATTGATGAGTCAATGTTACAACAAATGACCCAAATTGAATTATTTTTCGGAAAAGGTCTAAATGGACGCTATTATTTACCATTATTAGATGATGACTATTTAGGAGGCTGGCGTTATGGTAGCGAAACAGGTTTTTACAATTTAGTTTTAAAAGGCGGATACTTTCTTGCCTTTCTTTATGTATTTATTTTACTAATTAGTGTATATAAAGGGTTTTTTAAAAGTAAGAACGACTTATCAAAGATTTTTGCTTTTTATATCCTTCTATCTGTAATTGAGTTGTATCCATTTGGCTGGCCTGAATTTACATTTAAATTTATTTTTATTTGGTTTGGTGCTTTGTTATGTTCCAATAATTATTTTTTAAAACTTAGAGATTATCAAATTAAATCTTTTGTGAAAACTAATACTTAAAAAATGAGAAAAATTAAAGTTTTGTGGTTTACAAATACACCTTCTGGGGCATCTAAAATTCTATCTCATACTAATTTTTTTGGGGGTTGGTTAAATTCTTTAGAAAAGGAACTTGCGAAATCTAAATCGATTGATTTAAGTATATGTTTTTATTACAAAAAACAAATAAATTGTATTTCGGCAAATAATGTGACTTATTTCCCTATTAAAAGAAAAATATTATCAAATAAATTTTTACTAGTTTGTTCTAATATTTTTAACTATAGCGATGATAATAGAGAACTTATTGAATTAAAAAAAATTGTTGAAATTGTAAATCCTGACATCATTCATATTCATGGAACAGAAGATAACTTTGGCTTATTAACAAATTCAATTTCTAACACACCTATTATTATCTCAATTCAAGGTTTGTTGAATCCATGTTTAGAAATGTACTATAATGGGATTCCTAAATTTTATTCTATTTTTTATGAGCCTATACGTAACTTTTTATTTTTCTCATCAACATTTTGGAATTTTAGGTCGTTTAGAAAAAAATCACTAAGAGAATTAAAAATTCTTAAAAATACTAGGTATATCACAGGGAGAACTAAATTTGATAAGTCTGTGACAAGACTGTTAGCTCCAAATAGTGTTTATTTTGAAAATAATGAAATCCTCAGAGATGCATTTTACAAAAATAAATTTCCAAACACAAAGATTAAAGGATCTATTAAAGTTGTTTCAATTATTAGCAATGGCCATTACAAAGGATTGGAAACTTTAGTCAAATCATTTTATTATTTAAAACGAAATACAGATTTAAAAATTTCGTGGAATGTAATTGGATTGTCTAAATCTGATAGTTATGTCAAGTTTACTTTTAATTATTTAGGTATAAGTTTAAAAAATTCAGAAATTAAATTTTTAGGAAGAAAAAAGCCCAAAGAGATATTAAATATATTTAATTTATCGGATGTTTATTGCCAATCAAGCCATATAGAAAACAGCTCTAATAGTTTATGTGAAGCGATGATTTCAGGTATTCCAATTATTGCCAGTTTTGCTGGTGGTACAAGTTCATTGTTTAATGATAAGAGCGAAGGGCTTTTATATCAATCAGGAGATTCATTTTCCTTGGCTGGGTGTTTAATGCAAATAAATACAAATTATGAAAATGCAATTTCAAAAGCTAAATTAGCGAAAAACAGAGCAATTTCAAGACACGATAAAAAAACCATATCCGAAAATTTAATAAATATATATAATGAAATAATTAAAAAATGAGATTTAGGAGTATAGCACATTCGTTTGATATTTTAAGTAATCATATTAATAAAATTATTGGAAAATATAACATAATAGTCTTGGTTTTAAGAGGAATAGAAATTGGACCTGGTTCAATTTTTCTTGGTAAATCTATTTTTAGAAAATTTCCCAATAGCAAGATTATTATTGGTAAAAATGTTAAAATGTTTTCTAAAGCAGGCAGCAATTTGATAGGAATAAATAGACCATGTTCAATTTCAACATTGGCTGAAGGCGCTAGTATAAAAATCGGAAATAATTGTGGTTTTAGTGGAACTGTGTTAGGTTCATTCAAAGAAATTATTATTGATGATGATGTTAAATGTGGAGCAAACACTCTAATAACAGATTCCGATTGGCACGATGAAGACTTTAGATGTGGTATAAATAAAAAGGTACATATTAAGAAAAATGTTTGGTTAGGTGAGGGGGTAAAAGTTTTAAAAGGGGTAACAATTGGTGAGAATTCCCTTATCGGGGCTGGGAGTATTGTTGTTAATTCAATTCCAGATAATGTGGTTGCAGCAGGAAATCCGTGTAAAGTTATTAAAAAGTTAATTGATGGGAAAATTTAATATCATTTTCATGGGCTCAACTCAAAATTATCCATTACAATTTAGCGCATGTAACACAAAAATTGAGCTATTATCAAGAAGATTTATAGAAAAGGGCTCAAAAGTCACTGTAATAAACAGTCCATTTGGAGTAAAAAATTGCCAAAAATATATGAATTCAAAAAATGAATATGGTATTAATTTTAATAATTTTAAATACTGTAATTATAATGTAATAGGTTTATTTAAAAATTTTTTAATAATTAATAAAATTCTAAGAAAAAATAAATCTAAAAATCTAAAAAATATTGTTTTCTATGATTATGAATATTTTCCGGTTTATCTTATTTCATTATTACTAATAAAATTAAACGGATATTTTAATATTTCAATTTATCATGAATGTCAAATTCATATAAGAAATAACAATAAGTTTAAATTTATTTTTGGTTATCTTTATGACAACATTTTTGGCTATTTTTCTGATGCTATTTTACCTATATCAAGTGCTTTACAAAATAGATCTGCAAAATTTAGAAGGCCAACATTTAAACTACCAATAGTTTCTGTATTTGCAACACGCAACAACAATTGTAATGATGTAAAAAATTATTATGCATACGTTGTAAATGCTGGATATTACAGAGCCATTGACTTAGTAATTAATAGTTTCAAGTCATATTATTTTAAAAATGGAAAATCATTATTAAAATTAATTCTTCACGGAAATAAAGAATCAAAAAATAGAATTTATCAATTATTGATTAAAAATAATTTAAGTGAAAAAATTCAAATTCTAGAAAAATTAAGTGATAAAAAGCTAAAGAATTTATTATCTAAATCAAAAGCTAACTTAATTCCTTTATTTGAAGATAACCCACAAGATCGCTCGAGATTTAGTCAGAAAATTGCAGAATATTTGAGTGTAAAACGTCCAATCATCACCAATTTTGTAGGTGAAATAAATTTTTATTTTAAAGATAATATTAATGCAGTAATTTTAAAGGACAATAAAATTACCACCTTTTCGAATCGACTTCTTGAACTAGATAAAAAAGATTCTCTAGATAAAATTGGAATGAATGGATATTTATTAGGCCGGAAATTTTTTTGTTATAAAAAAAACACTGATAAATTAATTTATTTTTTAGATACTATAACATCAAAAAAGTTATGAATTAAAATTTAACATGAATACCAAATCATTTTTTATAATTACATTTTATAGAATTAGTAATTTTTTTTCAAAAAACCTTTTTTTAAAAATCTTGGGGTTTCCCATTCGTATACTATATAAAATTGTAATAAGGTGGATTCTTAGTGTAGATTTACCCGATAAAACAGTTTTGGGAAAAAATATAATTATTTATCATGCTTTTGGACTAGTAGTACATGAAAAAGTAATAATTGGTTCTAATGTTGTCTTAAGACAATGTACAACAATTGGAAATCGTAAGAACAACGAAGGATGTCCAATAATTCAAGACAACGTAAATATTGGTGCAAATGTTGTTATAATAGGACCTATAAAAATTGGATTTAATTCAATCATTGGAGCGGGTTCGGTTGTGTTAAATGATGTTGAACCCAATAGTGTTTATGCTGGTAATCCAGCAATTAAAATAAAAGACTTATCAAAATATTAATAGTTGGTCCTTCAAAAAAATCTAGAGGAGGTATAACTTCTGTAATATCTTCCCATCAAAATTTTAATTTTTGGAAAAAAAATAGTTGTATATGGATAGAATCCTATTATGACAAAAACTCAAAGGAAAAAATCTTGTTTTTTATAAAAGCTATTGTTAAGTTTTTTTTTAATTTAAGCTCTGCACAAATAGTTTATATACATACCGCATTAGGTACAAGCGCTGTAAGAAAGTTTTTCTTTTTTGCCTTGGCTAAATTGTTTAATAAAAAAATTATTTCACATTTTCACACACCTGGAAACGCAGTGGATGTTCCGGCTGACCTGTGGAAAGTTAAATATATGTTTAAAAATTCAAATAGAGTCTTTGTTTTGTCAAATAGTTGGAAAAAAATGTTAAAAAAGAAATTTAATATGCATAACATTGATGTTGTTGAAAACCCCTCCCCAAAAATGCTCTTTAGACCCAAAAAGAATAAATCTATATTATTTTTAGGAGCCTTAAATAAAAGAAAAGGATATAAGAATCTTTTAGTTTCATATGCAAATATTAAAGATGATTTTCGTGATTGGAAAATAGAGCTTTGCGGAAATGGGAATTTTAAGGAAATTGAAAATTTAGTTTTTGATTTAGATATTCAAGATAATGTTATAATTAGAGGTTGGGTGAGCGGAAAAGAAAAGTATGATATTTTAGAAAAAGCTTCTATATTTTGCTTACCAAGCTATTCAGAAGGGTTACCAGTTTCTGTATTAGAGGCTTTATCATTCAAATGCGTGATATTAACTACCCCAGTGGGTGGTATAACTGATTACTTTAAATCTGGGAAAGATTGTGTTCTTGTAAATCCAGATAAAGTCGATGAATTAACTCAAGCTTTGAAGAAGCTGATGTCAGACAAAATCTTTAGGGACAGATTAGTTGAAAATTCTGTTAAGATTTATGAAAACTATTTTAAAGCTGAACTGATTGACAGTAAAATTAATAAACTTATTGATGAATTATAAATAAACAATTAATACTAATAATTGTTAAACTGAACAAATAAAATGAAAAAAGTATCAATGTGTAGATTTATAGTTAACACTAGTACAATAAGCTAAACTGGCTAGGAATACTATTAATTTAATCAAATATTTGCGAAAGGAAAATCTAAGATTTAGCTATGGTGAAAATAAAATTCATAAAATAAAATAATTTTAATATTTGATGAATGTAATTCTAAATGCATATGCTTGTGGTCCTAACAGGGGTTCAGAAATAGGTTTGGGATGGAATTATTTGATTAATTTATCTAATTACTGTCAAATATTTCTGATTACAGAGCAAGAATTCAAAGATGAAATATTAAATGAATTAAAAAAACTTGAGTTAAAATTCAAGCCTAATATTTATTTTATTGATGTTGGGGGTGAAAATATTAGAAAAATTTGTTGGAATCAAGGAGATTGGCGTTTTTATTATTTTTATAATATTTGGCAAAAAAGAGCATATCAGCAAGCTCTAAAAATCTTATCTACTAATAAAATTGATATAATTCATCAACTAAATATGATAGGTTTTAGAGAGCCTGGTTACTTATGGAAAATTAAAGACATTCCATTTGTTTGGGGGCCAGTTGGAGGTCTTGGGTTTATACCTTTTTCATTTTTAAAACGGTTTCCTATTAATAATTTCGTTTTTTATTTTATTAAAAATTTTATTAATAATCTTAACCTATATCATCCTAGAATAAAAAAAGCTTTAAATAGAAGTGATTTAATTTTATCTGCTACAATTGAAGGCTTTTCAATATTAAAATCTATGACTAATCAGCCTGTTGTTGTTTTCAACGAGACTGGATCAAATATTTTAAAAATGAACAAGAAAAAATTTAATTTTTTAGAGCATAATATGTTTAGATTAATTTGGATTGGTAAAATATATGAAAGAAAAGAATTAAACTTAGCATTACATATTGTTTCAAAATTATTAAATAGGTTTCCAAATATTGAATTACATATTATTGGTGATGGCCCCGGTATGACAAAATCTAAAATTTTAGCAAATAAAATTGGAATAGAATCTAATTGTTTTTGGTACGGTTATAAAAAGAGAGATTTTGTATTAAAAACCATGGAGAATATGGATTTACTTATTTTCACAAGTATTGATGAAGGAACTCCCCATGTAGTCTTAGAGTCTATTTCAAAGGGATTGCCAGTAATATGTCATGATACTTGTGGGCAAGGTTCAGTTGTTGACAATAAAATAGGATTTAAAGTAGAAGTAATAAACCCGATTCATAGTATAAAAGAGTTTGAAAAAAAAATATCTGATTTTATAATAAACTTTAAAAAATACCAGCCCAAAATGTCATATGAGTGCAGAAAAAAATCTGTAGAATTTTCATGGGATAATAAATCTAAAAAAATATTTAAATTTTATAAAAATATTCATGAAGCAAAAAAGTGACAAGATATCCGCTGTAATATCATCTTTTGATGGTTTTAGTGATTGTTGGGAACCTATGATAGATAGTTTATTGAAGTTTTGGCCAAAGAATTTTTTTAATATTTATTTGATAACCAATTATCTAGATTCACCCAATGAACAATTAATTCCATCAATTAAAGTGGGTAGAGATAAAGGTTGGGCCTCCAACTTGAAGTATGCATTAGAAAGAATTGATACAAAGTATGTGATATACCTACAGGAAGATTTTTGGTTTACAAAAAAAATTAATCTTTACAAACTTTTGGAAATTATTTCATTTACTACAATTAATAAAATAGATTACTTTAGGTTAGTGCCAATACCTCCCTCCGATCAAAAAAGCACTGAATATGGACTAACCACCAAAACTTCCAAATATAGATGTTGTTTACAAGCATCTTTGTGGAAAAAAAGTTTTTTAGAAGCATTGTTGATCGATGGTGAGAATGGATGGGATTTTGAAGTAGAAACCTCAACTAGAATTAATCAATTTTTTCCTAACGCTTTAACATATTCAGTAAATAGCAATTACTTGATGAGATATTGTGAAGGTACAGCAATAAGAAAGAACCGGTGGACTAATGAGGCTATTTCAATTATAAAGTCAAATAATTATAACATTAACATAAAAGAAAGAGGAAATGAGTCAAAAATTGAAATATATTTATTAAAACTAAGCTCAAGGTCTTTATATTTAAAAATAATCTCATTCTTTTTATTAAGGTTGATATTAATTTTAAAAGGAAAATTTAACATTAAAAATTTGTTCAAAATTTAATAATGAAAGAGTTAAATACAATATTTGAAAACAGACTTCCAAAAAAGAACTTTTTTTTGGGACTTATTCTTAACTACGATTTTTTAAAAATAACACCTTCTTTTTCAACTATAACAAAGGAATAAGAGAATAACGTGCTAAAACATTATAAAATTTTTGAAAATTCGCTATCTGATATTGATTTTAAGTTAATAAAAATTATTAATACAATAAATCCTCACAGTTATTGCGTCGCAATTAAAGACGAAGAATTTAAAAATGCTCTAATTATGTCTGATATTTTGCTTGCTGACGGAATTGGTATAGTTTGGGCTGAAAAATTAATATATAGAAACAAGATTAAAAAAATAGCAGGTTTTGATTTGTTTATGTTTTTGATGCGTAAATTGAATAATGAAAAAGGGTCAGTTTTTTTTCTTGGCTCCAATAAAAAAACACTAAATTCTATCAAGAACAAATCGGCGATAGAATTTCCAAATGTTAGTGTTGATTTTTATTCACCACCCTTCAAAAGCGAGTTTAGCTCAAAAGACAGCATTGAAATGTGTAATGCTGTTAATTCAGTTAAACCAGATGTTTTATTTGTAGGGATGACTGCTCCAAAACAAGAAAAATGGGTCTACGTATTTAAAGATAAGTTGGAAGTTAGGAATGTTTGCTGTATTGGAGCAGCATTTGATTTTTATGTAGGAAATGTTAAAAGATCATCTAATTTTTGGATAAATTTAGGTCTTGAATGGTTGCCCCGACTAATTAGAGAACCCAAACGACTTTTTTATAGAAACTTTATTTCAACTCCAAAGTTTATTTTAGAAGTATTATCATTTAAAATCACAGGAAAAAGTATTTTGCAGTTATTTAAATGATAATTAAGTATATTATTGAATTGGCAAAAAATTAAAAGATTTTTACTATACATTGTTGGCACATGTTCATTGCATTAAACATATTGTTATTTAACTTAGCTATTAGCTTGTAAAAAATAAGCTAGAGAAGCACAACTTTAATACCGCTTAAATATTTTCAGATGGCAAGTTACAACCGTACACACGTGCTAAGTTTTATAGCTCAGCTTTTGCACCCAAAATCTAAAGTTGCTGATTCGTTTTTACCTGCGCCTCAAGGTTTTTGGAATCGTTTAGTACAAATAGGTAGTAGTCAATTGGTTTTACCAGCTATTTATGGTGCTTTAAAGCGTAAAAAATTAGAACACCATGTCCCTAACGACTTACTTTTTTATTTAAATGAAATTAGGGATTTAAATTGCAAGCGTAATAAGGAAATTTTTAAACAAATTTTTTATATACATGAACTTTTTAGTAAGAATGATATAGAATACGTGTTTTTAAAAGGTGCTGCTTTGCTTATCACAAAACCCTATGATACCAAAAATGAACGAATGGTAGGAGATATTGATATCTTAGTGTCAGAAAATGCAATAATCAGAGCTCAGGAAATTTTGATAAATCAAGGTTTTGTTGCAGTGTCAGATGAATTTAGCTTTACTGAAGGTTTGTCATCTAAGCCCTTACATCTAAAAAGAATTATCCATCCAAATTATATTGCTGCTGTAGAGCTTCACGAGACACTTTTGAAAAAAGAAAATTATTTGATAAGTCCTAAAGATGTTATAGAAAATAAAGTACAAGCTAAAAAAGGTTTTTGGATACCTTCAAAATATCACGTTTGGCAACACACCATTTTAAATTGGCAATACAACGACATTGGTATGGCTCAAAACTCTTTGGCGTTTCGTTCTGTTGTTGATGGATTGTATTTAGAGCCTGAAAATGTGGAGGTAAAAATTAAAAGTAGCCCTAAAGCTATAAAGCATTTTTACAGTCTCCTGTCTTATTATTATGAAGATTACAAAAATTATTTTCCTCTAAAAAAAATGCTTTATAAGTGGAAGTTAAAATCAATTTTTTTTTATAGAGTATATGTTTTTTTCAAAAAATTAATAAGTTTTACACACGTTGTATTTCATCGAATTATGCTTTTTTTAAGATCAAAAATTTATCAGAGAAGAATTTTAAAAAACTATAATCTTGTCCTGACCCGAATATTGAATTTTTGGAATAAATAACACAAAAAAGTATTAAAAAGAAAATTAAATTGTAGCTTGTAATGAATTAAAGTATATTATATATTTTTGTCAAAATTTTTAAAATGATAATAAATAAGATAATATTCTTTATCATATTCCTTTCTTTAGCCTCTTGCGCTTCAAAAAAAGATGTTTATTATTTCCAAGACATTGACAATAGCCCTTTGCAAAACAGCTTTAAATTCCTTAATATTCAACCCGGAGATATTCTTGATATTCAAATAAAAGCAATCAATCCTGAAAGTGTGACTATTTTTCAACGTCAGTCTTTAGGGCAAAATCCTCAAATCGAAAACCGTGTTGTAGATGGTTATCTGGTTGGTGAAGACGGTAATATTAATTTACCTATTATAGGGTCTGTGAATACTACAAAAAAAACATCATTTAGTCTAGCTCTGGATATTCAAGAAGCATTAAGTCCCTACATAAAAAATCCATCTGTCAATATTCGTCTTTTAAACTTCAGAGTCTCTGTTTTAGGTGAAGTTCAAAAACCTGGTACTTATACAGTAATGGAGGAGCGCATCAGTGTTCCCCAAGCCCTCGGTCTAGCCGGAGATTTAACCATCAACGGTGATCGAAACAATGTACTTTTGATTAGAAATCAAGATGGCAATACAGTATATCATGTTATAGAACTTACAAAATCTGAATTTATACAATCTGATTTTTATTTTTTACAACAAAATGACATTTTATACGTACGTCCTAATAGCGCCAAAGTCAAATCTTCTGGAGTTGTTGGAAATGTGGCTACAGCAAGTTCAGTCTTGTCGCTTATACTTAGTATTATAATAATAATTGTTCGTTAATGACTGCATTACAAAATAATTCTAACCAAGACGAAAATGATGGTTTTAATATTGTTAAAGAAGCCCAATACTATTTATTTTTCTGGCCTTGGTTTTTACTATCTTTTTTAATTTTTACTTCCTCCTCATATATTTATCTTAGGTATGCCGAAACATCATTTATTACAACAGCAACCTTACAAGTAAAAGATGGGTCATCTGATCCTTCATCTTTTTTATCACAAAGATCAGGTACAATGTTCAATTTTAATAGGACAAAGATTGACAATTATGTTGCTCAAATAAAAGCAAACCAAAACATAAGTAATGTTATTGAAACTTTGGATTTACGTACCATCATTTACAATGTTGGTCGCATAAAAAAATCTCTTGTTTTTGGGGATGAAATTCCTTTTAGGATTGAATTTAAAAAGGATGATTTTTTTGACCAAATTATATTAAATTTAAAACCAAATAATAGTAGTATTGAATTTGGAGAGGAAAAAATCACTTTTGATTCATCATTCCCTTTTGAAACAGAAGATTTTATTTTAACTGTAAATGAGTTTGATGACACTAATTTAAATCAATACTTGATTTTAAGGGCTTCTAAGCAAAATACTTTTTATAATTTATCAAATAGAATTCAAGTAAGCTCAAGTAGCAAAGAAGGAGATAACTTGGATATTTCAATAATTGGCTCAAATATTAGTAAAAATGAGGCGATTATAAATAGTTTAATTAATACTGCCCACATTTCTCAAATCAAGGATAAGCAAGAGATATTCACGCTGTCCATTGATTTTATTAATGATAGACTAGTATCAATAAAGAATGAAATTGATTCTTTAAGTTTTCAGACTATAGGTTTTAAGTCAGAAAATTTGATTTTTTCAGCTGAAACACAAACTTCAGCAGCTTTGTCAAGTATTTCAACAATTGAAGATGAACGCTTTATGCTAGAAACACAAAAATTACTGGCACAGTCGCTTAAAAAAAATCTTGAAGATCAAGAAGATTTTAGCTTATTACCATCCAATATTGGTCTTACAAGTGGAAATGTTAATGAATTAGTTTTGTCCTATAACGAAATGGTTTTAAATCGAAAAAGTCTTCTTGCTGGTGCAACAACAAAAAACCCTTTGATTATACAAATCAGCAGGCAGTTAAATGATTTAAAGAATAATATCTTCACAAGCATTAATAATTACATTTCAAGTATAAATACTTCGTTACAAAAGTTCAAAGAATTAAGAATGAAAACAAGTAAAGAAGTTTCAAAAATTCCTGGCTTAGAAGTTTCATTGCTTGGCTTTGAGAGAAAACTCCAAATTGCAGAAATGGTGTATATGTTTTTGTTAGAAAGAAGAGAAGAAGCCTCAATAAGTTATGAGTCTACAGTGCCAAATACAAGGGTTATTAATTATGCTAATACAAATATCGTTCCTATAGCACCAAGAAAAAATATTATAATTATTGGTTCCATTTTTATTTCAATATTATTACCAGGGCTAGTTTTTTACATTTTAAAAATTATTGATTCAAAAATTCATTCTAGAGATAATTTGCTAAAATTAATTCCTAATCTTGATATTTTAGGCGAAGTGCCATTTAATGAAGATGTAAAATCTATAAATGATCCGCGTGGTATTTTTGCAGAATCTGCTCGCGTTATCCGTTCAAATATTAGTTTTAAACTTCCAAATAAAAATGGTTGTTCAGTAATTTTGAGTACCTCTAGTATTAAAGGTGAAGGAAAAACCATATCAGCTTATAATATTGCAGCGAGTTATGCTGCCGCAGGTGAAAAGGTCTTACTGATTGGAGGAGATTTGAGAAACCCACAAATACATAAGATTTTGAATTTTAAGCGCAAATCAAATGAAAAAGGTTTGGTAAACTTAATTTTAAATTCTACTGATATTTCACTCAAAGACTACATTCAATATACAACCGTTTTTAAAAACAAGTTAAATTTTATCTTAAGTGGACCAATACCTCCAAATCCTGCAGAATTATTAAGTTCCTTAGAGTTTTCAAATCTTTTGAATAGACTTAAACAACACTACGATTATATTGTTATTGATTCTGCGCCACTAGTTTTAGTCAGTGACACAATACCTATTTTAAAACAAGTAGATTTAGTTGTGTACACCGTTCGCGCACATTATACTGATAAAAAGTTGACTACTTTTATCAATGATTTGGTAACAGATAAGAAAGTCAATAAAATAGGTATAATACTAAACGGTATCAAAGCGATACCAAATTCTTCATATTATAAATACGGATATGGTTACAGATACAGCTATCAATACAAATATAACTACGGATATGGCTATGGTTACGGTTCCAAAAAGTAAACCTAAATCCTCGCGAGGAGTTGTTGTTTTTCACAAATAAGTTCCCAAGCATTTAATTCATTATCATTCAATTTTATTTCTTCAAGCTTCTTTAACTGAAAAATATTGTGTGCGTCAGTGCATACATAATCATAGAGTCCATTTTTTAAGAATAATTTAGCCTTATTTTCACTTTCTTTTGAATAAAACCCAATGAGAGAAAGAGCATTTAATTGCATCTTAACACCAGTCCTTTTTATTTTTTTAATATCATCCACAGATTGTATAAAAGTGTAGCGTTCAGGATGAGCCAATATTGGGTAATAACCTTCAGTTTGTAATAAAAATAGAGCTTTGTTTAAAACTTTAATCTCTCCAAAAAATGGCATTTCTACAAGCACATGATTCCCAAAACAGGTTAAAAATTTCTTTTTTTTTTCAATCTCATTTAAAAAATACTCATCAATCATATATTCCGCTAAATAACCTAACAAACTCACGTTATGATTTTTTGATGCTTTGCTGAATGATTCAAAGGAATCATTAATTTCTTTAGTAGTATTTGGATATAAGTCTTTATAAATGTGAGGGGAGGCAAAAATTTTTTTTATACCAAGAGCCTCATACATATCAAGCATTTCTAGAGACTCGTCTGCTGATTTACTCCCATCATCAATTCCGGGCAAAATGTGGTTATGAAAATCAATGATACCGTTGAATAATTTTTGATTACGTGTTTTATTAAAAATTGTAAACAAAATTTTTAATTTCTTTTATTAGGGACTCTGCCTTGATTTCCAATTCCATCAAAATCATTTTCGTCACTTACACTGTTATATTTTTTACCCAATTTATGCTGTTTTGTAATAATGCTTAATAGAAAATACATATAAACAACAAAAATTGTTAGACCAATAAAAAACATTATTTTATTATTCATCTTTTCTTCTTTGTCT
>MDTC01202257.1_pt1 | contig 20378 bp, 21 predicted proteins | sample 811181 | NCBI WGS metagenome assembly MDTC01 (sample SAMN05326644, study PRJNA326480) | marine metagenome | isolation source: seawater | place: Pacific Ocean: North | collected 2011 | reverse complement strand
AGTTCTGGGTATTCGGTAGGTTTGGCAATGTTACATCAGTCCTTGACGTCGATTGTTGCTTTTTGGACTGCACGGCAGTCAAATGGCCCAATCCTATGCTAGTCAGATAAAAAACGACTGCGAGCACTGCTGTTACCTTCACCAAAAATGGCACAGAGCCCTCAGTACCAAACATCGTGTTAGATCCACCACTTCCAAAAGCAGCACCAACATCGGCACCTTTTCCATGCTGTAACAACACTAAGGCAACAATAAAAACACAGACTAACACATGAACTAACAGCAGGATTGATTGCATAACTCACCTATTTTTGTAAACTCTTTGGCATCTAATGATGCACCACCAACTAAAGCCCCATCAATGTCAGGCATCTCAAATAAATCAGCGGCGTTTGAAGCTTTCACACTTCCGCCGTAGATTATGCGAACTGAGTTACCCAACCCTGAATCAAAAGCAAGCAACATTTTTCTAATCGCTTCATGAACCGTTTGAGCTTGCTCCGGACTGGCGTGATGACCCGTACCGATAGCCCATATCGGCTCATAAGCTACCACCAAGCGCGGTAAAATACTAGGGTTAACCAGACTGTCCAGTACTGGCTGCAATTGACTGCCAATTGTTTGAACAGCTAACCCTGCTTCACGTTGTTGTAAAGATTCACCAACACATAAAACTGGCTGTAAGCCTGCACTCAAAGCCTGTGCAATCTGTTCCACAATATGGGACTCTGTTTCGTTATGATAAGATCGCCGCTCGGAATGCCCGACTAACACATATTCGCAACCCTGATCTTTCAACATCGCTGCAGAAATGTCACCGGTGAAAGCACCCTGTTCAAAACGACTTACACATTGAGCACCTAAATGTAAGGAAGAGTCCTGAATCACACTAGCAAGCTGAGACATAAAGATGAAAGGAGGAAAAATAACTCGCTCGATAGAATCAGCACTCAAATGACGCAACAAGTCTGTTGCCAACGTGTGAACACTCTCTCTGTTTCCGTGCATTTTCCAATTTGCCGCTACCAAAAATTTTCGCATATTCATCTACCAACATAATTAATGGTGACATATTAACGAAGTCACTCCGCATACACAATCACAAAGTTGACGTGTCATATGCGATACCCATCAGGCAATGCGCTATTTCAAATCCGATAGCGCAGACGGGTATAATTTAATCGAAGACCGATCACGAAGACTCTGAACATAGGCTGCATAGGTTGCTTGAACCTGATTCTGCATAAGATCTTGCTTAAGCGACTTAACAAAACTCTGGTCTGCTGAGCCAGGAAGTGGATTAGTCCAGTGATTAATAGCAAAAACGTAATAAGTTTTATTATCAACCAGCACACTATTAAATACCGGCTGATGGCCTTTTAACGGCGTAGCAAATACCGCGCTCACCAAGGCACTTGGCAAGGATTTTGCATCACGGGATAAAGCCGGAACTTGCTTCCAAACTAAATGATTTTTAATACCTAGTGCTTGCCCAGTTTGACCAGCCTTCATTGCCGACTGCAAGTCATATGCCTTGATGCCAGCCACCTCTTCTATCTTTTTTCTAACCAACTGTTCCTTGATCTGATCAGATACAGCCTCTAAACCTAGAGGATGACTCTCTTCAACTTGATGTCGACGAAGCACGACAACAGCACCTGACTTAAGGGCCACAGGTCGGCTATTGTAGCCCTGCTTAATTACTTCATCACCAAACGCAGCCTGTAAAATATTCTTATCAGAGAACAAGCCCGACTGTAATCCAGCTTTCGTCATCATCTCCGTGGTCTGAATTTGTAAACTTAAAGCCTTCGAGGAAGATGTTAGTGAATTAGGATCTGTATAGCTTAATTGACTTAATTTTTCTGTGTCTCGTGACATTAATTGCTCTAATTGCTGACTAGTCAGCAAACCGTGTATTTTGTCATGGACTTCTTTTAGAGGTTGCACGATTGCTGCGCTCACCTTGTCGACTCTAAACACCACTAGACCTTTGGCTGTCTGAACCGGTGAGGAGAACACACCTAACTGCATTGCCTCAAGTTTGTTAGCACTGATGTAAGGATTGGAAGCTAACAACCAAGATGAAGTCAACTTCAACCCGATTTCTTCAGCAATCTGATCAACCTTAGGAGATTGTTTTGCTCCGACTAAGAATTGTTGTAATTTATCTGCTGAAACCTTTTCAGACTCTTTAGCATCTTCAACGGGCACTTTGACCAAAGTCACCTTCCAACGCTTGGGTGTCGAATAATTACTCTTATGATCCTCGTAGTACTGAACAACCTCCTGATCAGGAATGTGTATTGATTGCGAGATCGCCTTAGGATCCAACACCAAATATTCAAAACTCACTTGCATTGGAGCAATGTATTGCTGTTGATGCGCCTTATAATATGCCTTTACCTCTTTTTGACTCACTTTCACCTGAGACCTAAACTCTGACAATGGTAATGCAAAATAACCTACCTGACGTACTTGATGCGTCAAGCCATACGCATGATCAAATGCTTTTGGTAACAAAAAGCTTGAAAGCTTCATGCCAGCAGAAACCTGACTGATTAATAATTTCTGCTGAAATTGAGCCATAAATTGCCCTAAATCACTGGCTCCTTTTTGATACATAGCCATCCGCAGACGCTGCATGGAAAACTTACCATCGACTTGGTAAGCAGGATCTTGCATTAATAGTGCCTGCACTTGCTGGGATGAGATGGCGAAACCATCATCTTTTGCCTGCTGCAAGAGCAAATGATGAGTGATCATGTCCTGAATGACATATTGCTTCAACTCGTCTGAAAGCTCGCCGGGAAAAGTCGACAACCCAACTTGCTGCATATAACCTTTTTTTAAATCACTGTACTGACCCTTGACCATCTTCTCAGTAATTTTAAACCCATTAACTTTCGCGACTACCGCATCATCCCCTTTTGAGTGACCGATGTATGACGACAAACCCCACATTACGAATGTCGCACCCACTAAAGCAACGATAACGCCAGCGACCCACCCTTTTATATACTCATTCATCTTTTGCAGCATGACACTTTTATCCCTAAACCAAATCAGAAGGCTTGTGATAATAGCAACGAACACTACGCAAAGCTAGAAGCGCAACACTCAGAAAGAAAAACAAAAATTAAGAAGAATTAAGAGAGGAAAGGACTCTCTTTAGAAAATAGGGTCTATGAAAAAGTGGCGGAGTGGACGGGATTCGAACCCGCGACCCCCGGCGTGACAGGCCGGTATTCTAACCAACTGAACTACCACTCCGCAACATTCTCGATATAATGGTGGGTGCTGAGGGATTTGAACCCCCGACATTCGCCTTGTAAGGGCGACGCTCTACCAACTGAGCTAAGCACCCAAAAAAAACCTCTGATTTCTTCACTAACTGAATTAGCAAATCAATCAGAGGCTGGAAAGATAAACGAAAACGAATCGTTTATCAATAAAAATTTATGCTGTCACCGCATCTTCGTTTAATGCGTCCTTTAAAGCTTTTCCAGCTTTGAATTTAGCCACGTTAGTAGCGGCGATTTCTATTGGAGCGCCTGTTTGTGGATTGCGTCCTGTACGCGCTGGACGATGTCCAGTTTCCCAAGAACCAAAACCCATGATTGCAACACGACCACCATCGCTCAGACAAGTAGTAATAGTCTCAGTTACTGTATTTAAAGCTGTTTCAGCGGCTGTTTTAGTGATCCCTGCTTTAGCTGCAATTGTATCGATTAAATCTTGCTTATTCATATTCATATTCATCCCCTATGTGGTTATTGTGAAGAGTATTACTTCCTTGTTGACCGTAAGTTTATACCAAGTCGAAAAAGAGATTGTCAAGGAAGATCCCTCTAAATCTCCAGAATTACTGACTTTTTTAGCAAAATGATCATAAAAAGATCTAATTAAACCCCAGTCAACCCTAGGGTCACTCCGATATCGGCTGTCTAATTAACCCAACAACATTCCCAGGACAGTCATGTTGATAGCTAGTAAAGAGACTAAAAACATTCTTCGCCCCCAAAGAGCCCAATCAGTCGACAAAAAACCATAGCCTGCGCATATCAACCACGCACACCCTATCACCAAAGCTACTATGCCATACAGCGCACTTAACCAGCCCATGAAGAAAGGAACTAACAACAAAGCAGAGAAACAACCTGTAAAAACAAACATGCATATCTGAGTGATTATACGACTGACCATTAAAGATAAAACCGGTATTTGAGCAGCCCTATAGTCATGCTCCCGATAAATTGCTATCGCATAAGAATGAGGGATTTGCCAACAAAATAGCAGGGCAAACCATAGTAAGGCTCTCAAATCTACTATCCCAGAAACTGCGACACAACCAACAACAGGAGGCATCGCTCCAGCGACACCTCCAATAAAAGTACCCCAAACAGACCGACGCTTAAACCAAAGACTGTAAAGTATTACGTAAGTAACCCAGCCTAAAAATGCAACATAACACGCCACCGGATTAACGTATTTAAATAGCACCACTAAGCCGACACACAATAACAACAATGCTAATAACACACTATAAGTGGAAGAGACTCGACCCTGAACGGAGGGACGATTACGAGTCCTCTCCATCAACGCATCAATATCGCTGTCAATGATATTATTTAGTATACAACCAGAAGCAATCACCGCAGACATTCCCAACCATGCCCAGAACAGGGACATGATGTAAAACTGCTGTCCATGCATTCCCAAAAAAAAGCCACCCAATAAAGTAATACTATTACCCATTAGGATCCCTGGCTTAACCAGAGAAATATAACGCATTTAACACCCTATTATAAAATTCCTAAAATGCAGGAGACACTAAGACACAAGGCAAACAATGAAATAAAACTCTATAACTGCGCACCCACCAAAAACGATCAAACTGTGGCCAAGCCAATCATGTTTGGCATCCTATACAGATAAGCTAACAGCGTCAACAACATTTGCCTGGCACCCCAAGGCTTCATCATTCCGCAAGTTGTACAAGCAACTTTTGAGGGCAGCCTCTTGAAAAACAACAGGTCACACAGTCTTCACTGGTACAAACAAGACAACTATAGTTTCAGATTTTTAAATACCGTAGCTGATTACACCCACTAACCGGAGGAAGCGCTCTGACATGCTGGGCATACACCGTAGATAATTAAATCATGATCCTCCATCTTGAACTGATAGTGCGCCGCGATCTCTTTTTGACGCTCCTCTATCACAGGATCTAAAAACTCAACCACAGCCTGACACTGAACACAGACCATGTGATCATGATGCTCTCCATCATCTAACTCAAATACTGAGCGGTCTTCTTCAAAGCTATGTCGCTTGACTAAACCAGCAGCTTCAAATTGCCCCAAGACTCGGTATACAGTTGCAAGACCAATATCTTCGCCCTGCTGCCTAAGCCGGCCGTAAATGTCTTCCGCACTCACATGCCCAATATCTGGCTCACCCAGTAATTGCAGGACCTTTAATCTCTGACTGGTTACCTTTAAGCCTAACTGCCTCAACTGCTGATCTTTCAAGTGACTCCCCTCATTAAATCAGTTATGATGGCCTTCAATTATTGACTTCTCAAGAAAGGCTCATCATGTCACGACGCATCATCTGCTTACTGTCTATCGCTATCTTTTGCATGCAGATCACTAGCTGCATCAAACCTTACCAAGCCCCCATAGAGCAAGGCAATATCCTAAACACTCAAACTGTCAATAAAATTCACAATGGCATGAGCTCACAACAAGTGACGAGCATGATAGGCAAACCTGTATTGACAAACCTGTACAACAATCAACTAACTTACGTTTACACTTTCCAAGAAAAGATAGATTCTCGATTACTGAAAAAACGTCTTCGTATCACATTCATGGACAATAAGATTACCCATATCGACAAAAATCTCTCACTCTAATCTGTTTTTCGCTCTACACGTAGACGTCTGGCTTGCATGGGATCAATACGCAACTTTCTATATATCTCGACTCTATCTCCAGACTCAAGTTGTTGCGTCAAGCTTACCCTTCTACTATTCACCCCAACTACCTGTGTAGATAAATCAATATTTGTAAATTGCTCTAATATACCAGAACGAACAATTGCTTCCTGAACTGAGCAATCACCCCGGACACTGACCATTAATTCAATCTGTTGATCAGGAACAGCATATGCCACTGTGATTTTTTTGATCACGCATACACCTTCTTTGCATGATCGCAAAATGAACCCACCATTGCTTGCGCGATAGTTTGAAAAATTGGACCGAACATCGTCGACAAGATCCGGTTAGCAAATTCAAACTCTAAATCTAAAACCACCCTGCACTCCCCAGTTGAAATATCATGAAACGACCAGATACCTCTTAGGTGTTTAAACGGACCTTCGAGCAAGGTCATCTCAATCGTATTTGGTGGTACTAATAAGTTCTTGGTTGAAAATGATTTTTGCATACCACCTTTAGCAAATGAGAGACTAGCCGAGACTGAATTAGGTGTCCGATCAATCACTCGACTGGATACACACCAAGGTAAAAAGTGAGGATAATGCTCAATATCATTGACCAACTCATACATTTGAGTTGGCGTATATGAAACGGTGAGCTCTTTATAGATTCTTGGCATTATCTCTGTAACTCTCGATAAATCCTACCGCTGCTGATAATATACCCCTAATCATGAACAAGCAAACATCAAAAAGCACCCCTTCCACAGACATTGCCCGCAACAAAAAGGCTTATCATGACTACTTTATTGAAGTCAGCTTTGAAGCTGGAATTGCTTTTGAAGGATGGGAAGTTAAAAGTATTCGAGCAGGTCGTGTTCAACTTAAGGAAAGCTATGTTTTGCTCAAAAACAACGAAGCTTGGCTACTTGGCGCCCACATTTCCCCGCTACTCAGCGCATCTTCACACATTCAACCCGACCCCCTACGAACAAGAAAACTCTTACTGAATCGACGAGAAATTGATAAATTACAAAAGGCTAAAGATCGACAAGGTTACGCTATCGTTCCGCTCAACCTTCATTGGAGCCGGCATCACATAAAACTCACCATTGCTATTGCTAAAGGGAAAAAATTGCATGATAAACGGCAATCTGCAAAAGAAAAGGACTGGCAACGACAACAAGAACGCAACTTTAAACAATAAAAACTAAAAATCAATAGGTTACGAAAATTCACACTTGATTCTGAACCGCTAAAAGCTATAATATCGACTTGTAGGGGGCGACCTGGCTTCGACGAGGGTTGCTAAACCTAAGGTGCATGTCGAGTAGACAACGAATCTCGTAAAATTCAATGTTGTAACTTTAATAGCTGGAAAAAATAAACTAGCTGCTAACGATTCTAACTTTGCACCTGTGGCTGTTGCTGCATAACAAAGATCTGAATCCGCCGTCTTAATAACACGGCATAGCCTACTCACCCAGCTTGCTTATAGGCAGGGATTCGAGTAGTCATAGCATATAAGCTCGCTAGCCTCTATGGCCCATAGAGACCTAGTCAAAACTTAGGGCTCGCGTTGGACTTATTCCTGCCAATCGGGTAATCCTTCGTTAAATAATAGATTGGGCTAAACATGTAGAGCTGAGGGCAGATCACCAGCGGACGCGGGTTCGATTCCCGCCGCCTCCACCATATTAAACACAGTGAACTATCTAAAGCGTGTCGTTTACTGTATTCATATTCACGACATAAGTATGCAGATGTAAAGTGAGGAAACTATGACACAATCGATTAGCAAGACCGCTGAGCTCAGCCTATTTGAAAACTCTGTTTTGGAACTCACCGCTATCGTTGACCAACTAGAAAAAGGTCAACTACCTCTGGCAGAATCACTCAGCCACTTTGAAAAGGGTGTTAAGCTTATTCGCCAGTGCCAGAAAGCACTCAGCGAAGCCGAACAAACTGTACAACAACTCACCCAAGAACAACTGGAGTCCATCACTACTCATGAATGATCTTGCGGCAACAACTAGCAATCACTGGTTATCAAACTATCAAGATGCCATCAATACTTATTTAGATGAACGCTTACCTCGTGCCGATATTCACGATTCGTCTCAACTGTGTGAAGCCATGCGCTATGCTGTTCTTAATGGTGGTAAACGCCTCAGACCTGCGATTGTATATGCGGTTGGCGATGATCTTGGGATTAGCATTGATAAACTTCATCCTGCAGCGGCAGCCATAGAACTAATGCATTGCTACTCACTTGTTCATGATGACCTACCCGCTATGGATAATGATGACTTAAGGCGAGGAAAACTTACTTGCCACAAAGCATTTGATGAAGCCACTGCTATTTTAGCAGGCAATGCACTTCAAAGCTTAGCCTTTGAATTATTATCCGCACAGACTAAACCCTACTCGCTAAAAATGATTCATGAGCTGAGCACTCTAACAGGCTATCAAGGCACTATGGGGGGGCAAGCGCTTGACCTTGCAGCAGAAAAAGACACACCCTCACTAAGGCAGTTAGAAACGATTCATTTACTGAAGACTGCCGCACTGATAGAGGCATCTATTATTTTAGGAGCTATACCATCAGAAACATTATCGCAAGGTGATCTTCTCACGCTGAAAAAGGTCGGTAAATTGATAGGTCTAAGCTTTCAAATACAAGATGATATTCTTGATCTTACTTCTAGCACAAGCTCATTAGGCAAGCAGGTTCATGCAGACATCGTTCAAAATAAAGCAACCTACCCAAGACTAACCACCCTCACGCGCTCTGAAAAAAAAGCCGCTGAATTATTTGACGAAGCAGAGATATTACTCAACCAATTACCTTATCATATGACAGAATTACGAAAAATTATTTCCCATATCAAAAACCGCGAAAGCTAGTCAATAAGCTAACTTGCATACCTATTACAGACCAGTCATCATACCGAAACTTTACCACGCCAGGATCACACTCATGAATGCCAAACATTATCCCTTGCTTCACGGCATTCAATCTTCAACCGACCTAAAATCACTACGAGAAGAACAGCTGCCTGAACTGGCACAAGAAATCCGTAGATATTTAATCGAAACGTTAGATCAATGTGGCGGTCACTTTGGTGCAAACCTAGGTTCTGTTGAAATCACCATCGCATTACACTACCTACTAAAGACCCCAGAGGACAACATCATCTGGGATGTGGGGCATCAAGCTTATCCTCACAAAATTCTTACTGGTAGAGCACATCTACTCAACACTATCAAACAACACCAAGGCCTAGCACCCTTTCCATCACGAGACGAGAGCCCATACGATAGCTTCAGTGTTGGGCACTCGAGCACATCCATCAGTGCAGCTACTGGCATGAGTCTCGCAGACTGGCTGAATGATAAGCACCGGACGACTGTTGCGGTGATTGGTGACGGCGGCCTGACGGGTGGCATTGCTTTTGAAGCTCTCAATCACGCCGGATCACTGGACTGTAATCTCACCATTATCCTGAACGATAATGAAATGTCTATCTCAGAGAATGTTGGCGCAATGACCCAATATTTTGCACGTATGCTATCTGCGAAGAGCTACCAATCCTTCAGAGAAACAAGTAAAAAAATTCTTGCTAATATACCACCACTGTCCAGGTTGGTTAAACGTACCGAGACACACCTCAAAGGAATGATACAACCTGGAACTATCTTTGAGGAACTCGGCTTCCACTATATTGGTCCTGTAGACGGGCATGATATCACTGCTTGCTTAAGAGCATTACGCAATACTCAAAAAATCTCTGGACCAAAATTTATTCACCTGATCACAAAAAAAGGAAAAGGCTATGATGCAGCAGAGAAAGCACCTATAAAATATCATGCTGTTACCCCTGGCTTTCACTCCACCCCCAATGCAAAAATACCAAAAAAAATCACTTACTCTAACGTGTTTGGACAATGGCTGTGCGATCTAGCTGAAAAAGATGAACGACTGGTTGCTATAACACCTGCCATGCGAGAAGGTTCAGATCTTGTGAAATTCAGCCAACAATTTCCAAAGCGTTATTTTGATGTCGGAATCGCTGAACAGCATGCAGTTACTCTAGCAGCCGGCTTTGCTTGTGAAAACAAAAAACCAGTTGTTGCTATTTACTCTTCTTTTTTACAAAGGGCATATGATCAACTCATCCATGATGTTGCGCTTCAAAAACTAGACGTCACCTTTGCCATTGATCGTGCAGGTCTCGTGGGTGGAGATGGCGCAACACACATGGGTGCCTACGACCTAAGCTATATGCGCTGCCTACCTCACCTAATTATCATGGCACCGAGCGATGAAAATGAGTGTCGTCAGATGCTGTATACAGCCTACCAACATGAGGGGCCTGCTGCAGTACGCTACCCTCGAGGCACAGGACCCGGCATCCCTACAGACCAAACGATGACTGCCATACCCATTGGAAAAGCTAAATTATGTCGACAGGGTGCCAAAATTGCTATCCTTGCATTCGGCAATACACTGCAAGCAGCTTTAACTACCGGTGAAGCAATCGATGCAACCGTTGTTAATATGCGTTTTATCAAACCACTTGATAAGGATTGTCTGAAAAATATTGCTGCAACACATGGCCTGATTGTTACCGTTGAGGAGAACGTCATTCAAGGTGGTGCTGGCAGTGCTGTATCAGAGTTCCTTCAACTGGAGCACTTCTGCAACCCTCTGTTACAACTTGGCTTACCTGATCATCCAATTAATCATGCCAGCGATAAACAACAACGCAATACCTGTGGATTAGATGCTCCTCAGATTCAACAAGCCATCTTGAAGAAGCAACAAGCACTTCAAGTTAACGAGACAATAACCACATCATAAGAATACGAAATTATCGACTAAAATAAATACTTTTTAAGGGTGGACTCTAATTTATTGGGCGTCGTCATCGGTGCAAAACGTCGACATACTTTTCCCTGCCTATCAACGATAAACTTTGTAAAGTTCCAAGAAATTCGCGGGCTACCTAAGAATCCTTTTCCCTGTCGTTTGAGATAACGATACAATGGGTGTGCATTCTTACCATTCACAAGGATTTTTTGAAACACAGGAAAGGTTAAACCCCAATTTATTCGACAAACTGTTTCAATCTCTTCAATATCACCCGGCTCTTGTCCGGCAAATTGATTACAAGGAAAAGCAAGGATTTCCAAGCCTTGCGATTGATAGTTATCATACAGTTGTTGTAACTCAGCGTACTGTTTAGTGAATCCACAACGACTTGCGACATTAACTATCAACAAAACGCGATCTGAAAACTCACTCAAGCTCACTGACTTACCATCCAGTCGTGTTACTTCAAAATCGTATAGTAATGACATTTTTACTCCTGATTGTTTGAGCGTACCTTAATTTGATCAACAGAAAAAACATGCTCTGTCATTTCAGGCGATTGATTATCACTTGGGGTTTTTGGAGCAAGCGCATGCCCGTAAATGATCTCAAAGGTTACAGGGTATCTTCCTCGATCATCACGCAGCGATGCATAATGTGCTAGCATAGCCTTCCACAGCTTGGGCGTTAATAATCCACGTGATCGATCAACTCTTGCATTAGCTGCCATGGCATATCTTAAATCACGCCATAGTGCATCCAAAGTACCATAATGGATTGTCAACGTTTCCATGTGTACAACTGGATCAATGTAACCCTGAGCAATAAGCACGTCCCCCACCCAATGCATATCTGTATAATCATGAACCGCTGAAAGACAGCCAATTGTTTGCATCGACTGACGATATTCTTTTAATGTATCAACGCCTAAACAAGAAAATAGAATCATACCCTCAGGCTTTAAAACACGTAACCATTCACCTAAGGTAGCTTCGAAGTCATTCGATCGTGATACTGCAAGATTCGAAAAAATACAGTCTGTTGACTGGTTATCTAGTGGAAGATGTTCAATATCACTCGTGTGGGTCTGAATGTTAGTGCAAGCATATGCCGATGAGAAAACATCAAACCAAGCCGACTGATCCTCAATAGCATGAATCATTGATTGCGGATAACGCTGCAATAATGAGGCAATTGAGTACCCATCCTTCGATCCCACATCAACAATAAACTCCGGTGTAAATCGCATGAGCTCCAATCGATCTAAAAGACGATCAGCCACTTCATGATAAAGTGCCGCCACTTGCTCGTATCGGTATAAATAACGATTCACTTGTTGATAATACGCAGAATAATGAATAGGAGACTGCTTCATGACAAGATAAACTCAAAAAAAATTGACTATAACATAAGCTTAAGCATAAAAGTACAACTCAACCCAAATCCTCTTCTCGATCATAGATAGTTAACAATTCCTCAAGATTCCTACCCACCTCGGTAGGCGCACCCTTTTGATAGGTTGCAATATAACTTTCTAGTACGTATGAGTAATCTTGTTTTTTGAGAAAAGGAATGATTTGCTTAGCCCATATAATATGATCCTCCACTTGAGCAGACAACCGCTGGACCAACACCGCGGCTAACAGTGAAGTGATTGAAGCCTTCCTAGCAGGCGATGCTGATTCGTAGTTTTGCATACAAAACTGTAAAGACCGGCCTGTATCCCAATCACGCCAGCGAAAAAATAATTCTAGGCTATCGGTTATTAAGCTATCTTGAGATCGCTTTTTAGTCTTTGAATCTCTAGCATGGAGCATATAAAATAGCACTGGAATAATTGCCTCAACATTAGCCCAAGAACAATTTCCGGTTATTTGAGACCGTAGCGGAATTTGAGCCACTTCAAACAATCCAAGTGATTTCTTCAAATGAGCAACAATAGCTTCAATTGATGTCTTGTTATAAACCATCTCCACAATCAACTCAACATTCAAACGTGACGGTCGATTGATGTAATAAATAGCAATACTATCTTCGGTGGTTAAATGCTCACTACGATCACAAATTGCAAACAAATCACCACATTTTACTAATGTAAAGGCATGGCCCTCTTGGCTCACAGGAATGACGATAGGATCTCTTTTCAACCAACCTTGTATTTCAGTGAAATGTGACGAAGCATTTAATAAATAATGATCATACTTAGGCCATACTTGAGCTTGACTCAAGGCCTCGATAATATGATCAACGTCTTTAAACCATGGTGATAAAGTTCGAGACACGTATTGATGACGAAATGTCTGTAAGGAGTGAGCAATCAATGCCAAGCAAAACTCTAAGTGAAACCCTTCAAAGTCAACTTCTGTAAAAATACCCTTTGTATCGACAATATCAACACTTCCAATCAGCTCAAAACGATGACCTAACAATTTCGCATTAACATAATCATAGACAAACGACAGAGAAGCACCATGATTAACTAGAAGGTCTTTATAATCATCCTGACCACGCAACAATGGTCGTGTCAGAACAGGCTCACTAACAATACTATATGCATTGGCGTCCGCACCTGCTGCTAATAACACTTTTAGAATCGGTAGATTATTATTGAAGACAGCCCAGTGTAAAGGAGCTCGCCCTGTAAAATCTTGTTGACTGACATCAGCACCCGCTTCTAATAAAGCAGTCACTTTATCAACATCATCGACAATGACAGCTTCTATTAATGGGGTATAACCATACTCATCAAGGTAACTCACGTCGTCTATTACCATCAAAGACTTTTTTAATGCTTCGATGTCCGCATGAATAATTATTTGCGACAAGGTATAAGACACCATCAACCTCCTGGTCTAGGTGTAGGTGCCGAAGAGGGTCCTGGCTGTATGTCGAGCTGTTTTTGCAGCTGTTGACCCAGATGAATTTTTAGCTCTGGATCATTAGCAGCATTTTCAAGCTCTTTGATGGCCTCGGGATTATTAGCTGCATCCGAGCTCATTTTAGGAGGGACTCCTTCTTTCATGTTCTGCATCAACGGATGTTGCTGTAGACCATTGAATTGCCCCATACCTTTTTCTTGTGTGGACTCTTCGAACAAAGCTCTCGCATGTTCACCGAAGACTTTTTGACCTGCTCGCTCTAAACCTCGGCGACCATCATGACCTAACTCGGTCGATGTATTAAATTCATTAGGATCAACACGATAATCTGTCGTCTCAACCATATCTACGACTAATAATAAATCGCCCTTGCCAAGTGTCTGTTTTGACTTAGTAGCAACAAACCTAATCCATCCATCTAACTCGGCACGTATTGGTAATAACACGCCGTCTTGACGTAAAGTCACCATCACCATCCCACGACGCAAACGTGCGCCTTCTTTGATATGCACATCGAGAACTTCTACAGAAGCATCTTCTACGAAGGCGGGAACGTGTATGTGTTTAATCATTATTTTTTCTCAAATTATTCAGGCATAAAAGTACCATGTTAATAGTATAGCTTACTAACCTTAAATAAACCTTAAAAAAATTAAGCCGGATACGATGAAAAACTGCATAAAACATGGAGTTACGTTTATAAATTGACTAAAAGTAGTCAGGCACAAAACCCAATACTCATAAGTCTAAAAAAGGCATGCGACTCATACAGAAAAAAATAAAGATATTAAATAAAAGAAGCTAAAATCAATTTTTACATTAAAGTAATATTATTAACATTTTTTTTTTGACACTAAAATTTATTTCACATAAAGTCTGCCGAAATAAAAAATAATCATAGTTTTCTTTAAGCACTGTCATTTATCGAACCCCCTTTTGTCAAAAAATATATCACACACTAAAAGCTCATGAATATACTCATTGAAACCGGCGATCACCCGCGCATTGAAGTCACACACTCAAAGAATGCAATCACTTTTTTTGATTTATCTCTTTGCGAAGCCATACTTAATCAAGAAACAAGTAATCAGACACGTAGAGATATCTTAAAAGCTTTTATTGATAGTATAGCAGATCAAGATGAGTATTCTGAAAATAATATTAATCACCTTGCACATTGGCATGGTTTGCATTTACTAATGAACGACAAAAACTTCAGTGATAATGATGTAGCAAGTCATACGTTAGAGTTGTTCCAAAAGCTATCACAATCAAGGGCTCATCGAATCCAAATACTGATTAACTTAAAACCTCAGACTGATTCGAAGATAACTCAACAAAATTTTTTTGTAACACTTACTAAATGCCTCGACTCCTCTTGTGTGACTATACGCAAGATGGCCCTATCACTTATGCTTAATTTCACACTTGTAATACCCGCATATGAAAAAAACTTCATCGGTAATATTCCAACTATCTTCACAAAACTATCCAAGTTTATCGATCAGTGTGATGAACAACAAAAGATTCATGCCATACAGTTATTAATAGAATTAATTCCTGAGTCTAACGTTGCTTGCGTTATTCTTCAGTCCGTAAGCAATATTGGGAGCCACTTAAGCACTTTACTAGACAGCACCAATCAAGAGCTCCTCGAAAAAACATTAATCTTAATATCACAACTTACCTGCAGCCAACACTTTCTTTCAAGGCTTAAAGAGAGCGAACTGTCGCATAAAAAAATCAAGGATCTCCAATTAACTTACCAATCGAAAAGTGACGTAATCACTTGCCATGCATCACAACTTATAGTTCGTTTTGGTAATCCTATTTTTATTGATCCGAGCAATCACTCTCATCGAATCAAAGATATCAATAATACTTCCAGCCCATTGAAGAGAAAATGGAGTCCGAGTTAATCATTAATATCGATAGGCTATGATGGCTTGTAGGTAAAAAAGTTATCTGTGTTTCTCACTACGACTGAAACTGCCTCACACGCTGAAGATATACTCCCATCAAAAGACTGATTGACAGAAAAAAATTTTGTTCTTCCCCTCTTGCTCGTCAATTGCCAATCATCCCCCTGATGAATATTATCATCAACCAAAATAATTTGCTTATACTCAGGATAATTATCTAAGATTTTTCGTGCGAAAGAACCCTTTAAATTTGGTTTTTTTATGAGGTGAGCAACGCATTTATTAATGATTAGTTGAATATTAGAGTTCATGAAAAATATTAAAGCCTCATTAGGAATGAGTTCCACTTGCCATGGTGACTTATCAAATCGACTTTCGGTTAATATTTCGACTAAGTGTTTAATCAACTTAACAATCAGTTGTTTTCGATGCCTAGGAGCAACAATACTTCGATACCTAGTTTGAAGAGCCTTTATGGAGCCTGAAGATAGATCCTGAAAACGTTCGCGATCAAATTTTGTAATTTCTACATCGATGGACATAGTAGGATTTTTTAGTAGTTGACTGATCATGAAATACAGATAAACAGGATCAGTCCGTGCTGTAAGAATACAGGCACGATCCATGCTAACAAGTTTTTTCATGCTATCAATCAAGTCATAGTGGTACCTTGGAACTCCCTGTAAACTCGAAAACAAAGTTTCGTCATAGTCAAAGCAATAATAAGTTAGGTCGGATTTTTTATTGGTTCGTATAAACCCAAAAAAATCAGCACATTGATGCCATGAGAACATAAAATTGAAGTGTGGTAACTGATATTGTATCTGAGAATAACCATGTGATGATAAAATAAAATTAATTGGCTTCTGCGAAGTTTTTAAGGAATGTTTTTTTTTTCCTTCGCGACGATAATGAATTGAGCAATCATCAAATAGCTTGATGGAAGAGTCATTCTTCATAATTAATAAGCGGTCACGTATCGCTAGAGACACATCAGATAGCTCTGGGTAAACACTCAAAGTATTATAACTGTACTGCAATAACTCTCGCGAATCACCAAAAACAGATAAGGAAAGATGGTATGGGTAACACGCATCTCTTAACTGATTTAACAGCCTGATAAAAAAAACTCCAGGTTCTGCATACCATTCAAAGACACTATTGAAAAGCTGCTCAGTTAATGCAATTGTAAAACTCATAGGTCACCGAGGAAAATAGTCAGGAATTAAGATTTGCTTCATCAAATATACGAGATAACTCTTCATCATCAGTATCATTAGAAGATGCTGCTTGCCGATCAACCTGGTCTTTGAAATTACTATTAGCAGAATGTTTACCCTGAGGAACATCTGACTTTTGATGAAAGAAATCAACCACACTATTAGGTGATTTTTTTTGATCTGGAATTACAAAGTCCTTAGTGGATCTTGGGCTAGACTGGTCTTTAATGGGACAAAAAAACATTACTTGCTCGAGTAAAAGAGATTGCTTTGAACTGCTCATTTCACTGAATTTACGTTTCATGTCAATATCCAATAAATACCGATCGATTAGAACCAATTGAAAGATTTCCATCATTTTACACGATAGAAATTAAAGAAATCTTAAATAAACTCAGTTCATAAATGTTAAATAATTCGCAAAAATAACAAGGGTGAATGTTATGTCCGCTAAATAAAGCAATATTTGGAATCTCTAAAATATCATCCACAATTTCTGTGGACAGAAGTGTGGAAAACCATGGAACAAAGCTTCTAAGTAACTAATATATCTTACAATATAACAAAATGGATCAAGAAACATCAAGTCCCTCACGGTGTGCTCAATACCGGTTTTGCAAGCAATAATTAAAAATATATTCATATAAAAGATAGAAAAATATCACTGAAAAATAATGGATACCCTATCGTCAATCTCCCCCGAAGTATGAGGTGCTAAAAATGATCATCACAACAGCCTTACAATATGCTGTCTTAAGAGAGACCAAGCTGAAGTTAAGGGGAACCTTTTAGGTGGAAGAATAAGTCGTGGGACAATATCGTGTTTTTTTATCGGTAAATCTTGCAGACTCTGGTCATAATTCTACTCATTTCCAACTTAAGAGCCAATAACATTCACTTGCCAGGACTCGATTTAGTGTAGCAGCGCTTCTCTATTGGTAATTGATGGTTTACTCTTAGGTACTGGTAATTGTCTCATTTGTTGTCTTTTCTTCAGGAGAGCCATCCAGGCTAGGTTGCTGTCGAGTTTTATCTTCTTTTGTTTCGTTGTCCTCAAGACTTGGACACGCCTTGGTGGTGAATAACCCACTCTGCGATATCTGTTTCACCCAGAAGGTATAAGGTGTTGATTGAACACTCGCAAAGCGCATGGTATTTCCAAGCCCAGGATACTGGTCTTGTTTTGGAATATTACTCAATAATGCCAATACGTCTTGAACGGAAGAACTATTCTTCTGAGGAGTATTGACAACTATTGAAGGATTAGGAATATCATTGAGAGCGGCTATTACTCCATATTTTTGCGTGTTCAATCGATAAACAGCAGGGTAACCTACCACATCAACCTCACCTGCTTTCAAAGCGGCTTTAGCAGCGTCGAATGAGGGATAGGAGACTTGTCTATAGCGATTCATTGTTCTGTTAGTCTGTGTAGGTAATAGTCCAACCTGTTGAAATAGCATTTGAGGTATTGCCTGACCACTTAATGTCCACGGCACCACGCCCAGTGTCTTGCCCTCAGCTCCCCTAACACTTGCGATCGAAGAGCTTGTTGCTGTGACCAGCAATGACGTATAGGTCACGCGACCTTGGTCATTTTCAGCACGCGTCACAGCTGTGGCCAATGGCTCAAAAGGCAGACTTTGCAATTGAATCTGATACAACAAAGGTACATCGGCATACGCTAAATCCACTTCACCATTTTGCATGGCATGTAAAAGTTCGCACCCTGATTGATACTGCTTTAAGGTTACTTCCGTGGTACGCGAACTGGTCAAATATTTCTGAATTTGAGGATAAGTCCAAAAACCAACATTATTTGCAAAACCAATAACAATGGACTTTGCAGACACACTGCACGAAAGGAGACTCATGCATATCATTACAATTAAACGAGCCATAATAATCCTACCAACAGTCTCATACATGAATCTTATTCTAGACTACTTTTCCCCAACAAGAAAAAAAGAGCGTTAAAGATAAATAAATCAATACACTAACACAACCCTTACCACTAAATTTAGTCAAATATTATCTGTCCATCTCTGACATCTAAATGAATATCACACCCTGACTGATAAGAGCCAGATAAGATAGCCTCAGATAATGGGTTTTCCACCAATGATTGAATGGTTCGCTGTAAAGGGCGTGCACCATATGTCGCATCAAAACCCATCTTAGCAATATATTCAACTGCCTGATCAGATACACTTAACGTCATTGATTGGGAGGCCAAGCGTGATATTAATGACTGAAGCTGGACCTTAGCAATATCAACAATGTGTTTTTCAGATAGCTGATGAAACACAACTGACTCATCAATTCGATTTAAAAACTCAGGCCTAAAGGACTGTGTCACTACCTCCATCACCGCCATTTTAATATCAACCTCAGACTCACCCTGTAGATCTTGAATGATAGATGATCCGAGATTGGACGTCATAACAATCATTGACTGACGAAAGTCAACCGTGCGCCCTTGACCGTCGGTTAGCCGCCCATCATCCAAAACTTGTAATAAAATATTGAAAATATCTCCATGCGCTTTTTCAATTTCATCTAACAAAATCAATGAATAAGGCCGACGGCGAACAGCCTCTGTTAAATAACCTCCCTCCTCATAACCAACATAACCTGGAGGTGCTCCAATCAAACGAGCTACGGAATGCTTCTCCATAAACTCTGACATATCAATACGAACTAACGCAGCTTCATTGTCATAGACATGAGAGGCAATCGCCTTACACAACTCCGTCTTACCAACGCCTGTTGGCCCTAAAAATAGAAAAGATCCTACTGGTTGATTAGGGTCTGACAAACCTGCTCGTGAGCGGCGAATCGCATTTGAAACCGCAGTAATTGCCTCATTCTGACCAATAACTCGCTCATGTAAAACCTGCTCTAACTGCAATAGTTTTTCTTTTTCTGATTCGAGCATTTTAGCGACTGGAATCTGAGTCCATTTGGAAATCGTTTCGGCAATCTCCTCCTCAGTCACTTTGTTACGTAATAGCTGGTGTTCATGAACATCCTCTGAAGCTGCTTGTACATCATGTAACTGTTGCTCCAGCTTTGGAATAATTCCGTATTGTAACTCGGACATTCGCGCTAAATCTGTAACACGCCTTGCTGCTTCAAGGTCTAACTTAGCTTGCTCCAACTCCTCTTTTAATTGTGAAGAACCCTGAAGAGAAGCTTTTTCGGCTAACCAAATAGACTCTAAATCTACATACTCACGCTCATAAGACAAAATTTCATCTTCAAGATCGGCTAGCCGTTGCTGGGAAGCATCATCTGATTCTTTGCGCAAAGCCTCACGCTCGATTTTAAATTGAATTAATCGACGCTCCAAACGATCAAGATCAACTGGTTTTGAGTCCATCTCCATTCGTAACTGACTTGCAGCTTCATCAACTAAATCTATAGCTTTATCTGGTAAATTTCGGTCAGTGATATAGCGATGTGATAAGGTGGCTGCAGCAACAATGGCTGGATCAGTAATGTCAACGCCGTGATGAACCTCATATCGCTCTTT
>MDTC01218140.1_pt1 | contig 20380 bp, 19 predicted proteins | sample 811181 | NCBI WGS metagenome assembly MDTC01 (sample SAMN05326644, study PRJNA326480) | marine metagenome | isolation source: seawater | place: Pacific Ocean: North | collected 2011 | reverse complement strand
GGAATACGCCAAATCCTTGAGAAATTACAGCGATATGGTTGGACCCCAGTGATGGAGAAGGATAATGTTATCGCTTTAAAAAAAACTGATGGATCCTCTGTGACCCTGGAGCCCGGGGGCCAGTTTGAACTGTCTGGTGCTCCAGTAGCTAACATCCACCAGACATGTAATGAAGTACAGTCGCACCTCACCGAAGTTAAGGCAGTTTGTGAAGAGATTGGCGCAGGTATGTCTGGCATTGGATTTGTGCCGAAATGGCGTCGCGACGAAATACCGTGGATGCCAAAGGGCCGTTACAAAGTTATGCGAGACTACATGTTAAAAACCGGCTCGCTCGGCCATGATATGATGCTTCGAACTTCGACTGTGCAAGTTAATTTAGACTTCTCCTCTGAGGCCGATATGGTGCAAAAAATGCGCATCGCGGTTGCTCTCCAACCCGTTGCAACGGCGCTTTTTGCTAACTCTCCTTTTACTGAGGGACGTCCTAATGGGTTTTTGAGCTACCGGAGTCACACCTGGACCGATACTGACCCCGACCGTTCAGGCATGCTGCCCTTTATCTTCGATGATGGTTTTGGGTTTGAGCGCTGGGTGGATTATGTGCTCGATGTGCCAATGTATTTTGTCTATCGCGAGGGTTTGTATCAGGATGTAGCAGGCTGTTCTTTTAGAGATTTTATGGCTGGTAAGCTGAAAGGATTTGAAGGGGTTTATCCTAGCTTACGCGACTGGGAAGATCACATGACCACACCATTCCCAGAAGTCCGCCTCAAGCACTTTATTGAGATGCGTGGTGCTGATGGGGGGCCGTGGAGCCGTCTTTGTGCACTGCCGGCTCTTTGGGTAGGATTGCTTTACGATTCTGAAGCTCAAAATGAGGCGTGGGACCTTATCAAAGATTGGAAAACTAGCGAGATGCAGTGTATTCGTGCGGCCGTTCCGAGGTATGCGCTTAAGACCCAGTTCCGTGGGCGACCGCTGCAAGATATCGCTAAATCCATGGTGGAAATTGCCGGAGATGGACTAAGAAGACGCAGGGTTGCAAGCGGTTCTAAAAGTGACGAATGCAGCTACATAGAGACATTGCAAGAGATTGCCGAAAGTGGAATAAGCCCGGCGGAAACGTTACTTGAAAGATTTGAGAAGGATTGGGGTGGTGATATAGACAGGGTTTATATGGCAACTACATATTAGTTTTTTCCAGATAACAAAGCCTGTGTTTTCACTTGTGTAGCTGGGAGAAGTGTCCACTACCTACATTCTTGTCGTTGAATTGGATGTTTGCATTCATCAGGCCGCGGTCCCACCAACCGTCAATCCGTTCAGGCGAAGCGTTGGTTGCCCGACACCAACTGGAACACTCTGACCATTCTTACCACAACTTCCTATGCCGGGGTCCAATTGCATATCATTTCCTATCATAGCAATTCGTGTGAGCACGTCTGGACCATTCCCAATTAACGTAGCGCCTTTAGCTGGAGGGCCTAATTTCCCGTTTTCGATCAAATAAGCCTCGGTGCAACTAAATACAAATTTACCGCTTGTAATATCAACTTGTCCTCCACCGAAGTTAACTGCGTAAAGACCTTTCTCAACCGACTCTAGAATTTCGCTTGGATCTTTATCGCCATTTTTCATGTAGGTGTTGGTCATTCGGGGCATTGGCAGGTGTGCATAGGACTGACGGCGGCCATTCCCCGTGGTCTGCATCCCCATTAATCGGGCATTCATCCGATCCTGTATATAACCAGTAAGAATTCCATCCTCAATTAAGACGGTTTCATCTGGTGCGGTACCTTCGTCATCAACTGTAATGGACCCACGCCGATTAGCTATTGTTCCATCATCCACAACTACCACACCTGGGCTCGCCACTCGTTCTCCAAGAAGACCCGAAAATGCAGAGGTTTTTTTCCTATTAAAATCCCCCTCTAACCCATGACCAATAGCTTCGTGTAACAAAATGCCGGGCCATCCGGGTCCTAATACCACCACCATTTCGCCTGCGGGGGTGGGCACGGAGTCGAGATTGACTAACGCTTGCCTCAACGCTTCATTGGCTTGATTTTGCCACGCATCGGGATCAACAAAGCTCGAATAGCTAGCGCGTCCGCCAGTGCCCTGCGAACCGTTTTCCATGCGACCACCATCAGCAACTGTGACTGAAATGTTAAGTTGAACTAATGGCCGAATGTCTGCAGTGTGGGAACCATTAGGTCTGATAATGCGTATTGCTTGCCATTCTCCGGAGATGGAAGCCATTACTTGTACTATTCGGTCGTCGAGATTGCGCAAATACCCATCAATGTCCGATAGAAGTGCAACTTTAGAATCGAAGGTCATCTCGGTCATCGGGTTCAGATCTGTGTACAGGACTTGGTCTGTTACGCTTGGAGGCAACGCAAGTTTTCCATTATGTCCGGATTTTACTGCCGAAACGGTTTTTGCAGCGCGTTGGATCGCGGTAAAGCTCAACTCTGGTGAATGCGCGTAGGCTGTCGCCTCGCCCGAAACTGCACGTAACCCAAACCCTTGCATCGTATCATAATGTGCGTTTTTAATCTTGCCATCATCCAATGTGATGGCTTCGGACTGGCAGTACTCAAGAAACAATTCACCGTCGTCTGCCCCCTGTATAGTCTCACCTACCACCGCATCCAAACGCGAGGGGTCAAGGCCTGCGCGATCGAAAAAGATTTGATTCGTTAAAAATAAATGATTCATTATGGTTAGCCGTTGTTATATTTAAGTACCCTTATCAAACAGTCTTATACTACCTAGCTTCATTCACATAAAAAACACAGAGTTTTCGTTTAAACCAAATTTAACCAGCTGCCTCGCTCAGCAAACTGTTGAATTGTTAGACGCGTTTCTTCAAAACGATTGAAACGCAAAAAATTAGTGAGTAGTTTTGCGACATAGTGTCACGCAGAATAGGCCTTTAGCTCAGCGAGTGATATATATTTTAATGCAAGGATGTCCCAGTTGGGATAGATAAGTTACCGTTTTCAACCACACGATTATTGATGGTTGGGGGGATATATGAATTTAAAATTGGTCTATGCCGTTATTACGGTCCTTTTTGGAATATTGGGTATTGTTGATAATAGCTTCGCCGAAGAATCAGCAGGCCCGAAACCGTGGCAGTTGGGACTGCAACCTTCGGCATCGCCTACCATGGAGATGATAGCAGGATTTCATTTCCAGTTGGTTATCATCATCACGCTGATTTCGGTTTTCGTGTTGGGGTTGCTCATATACGTGGCGGTTAGATTTCGCGAAAAGAGAAATCCTATTCCATCCAAAACAACACACAACTCGGTCATAGAAGTCCTGTGGACAGCAATACCCGTGGTCATCTTGGTTGTGATATCAGTACCCTCTTTTAAATTGTTATATTTTGCCGATAGGATTGAAGAGGCGGATATGACTTTAAAAGTTACCGGGAACCAATGGAATTGGACTTATCAATATCCAGACCATGGTAATTTTGAGTTTACAGCAAATTTATTACAGGGCGAGGACCTGAAAGAGGCGCAAAAAGCTGCTGCCAAATCCAAAGAACAGCGGCCCGTACTGCGGCAGCTCAGCACAGACAATCCGGTTGTATTGCCTGTTGGCAAAAAGGTTCGTTTGCTGGTTACTGCGACAGACGTGTTACACAATTGGGCCATTTCGCCACTTGCAGTTCGTATAGATACGGTGCCGGGGCGTCTTAACGAAACCTGGGTTGAAATAAAAAAACCCGGAACTTATTTCGGGTTTTGTTCTGAGTTGTGTGGATCTGGTCACGCTTTTATGCCAATTGAGGTTCATGCGGTTACTGAGGGCGAATTTAAACGGTGGGTCAAAAAAGCTCAGAAAAAGTACGCCAAAGTTGATAACATAACACTGCCCATCGCCACTAAAAGCAAGAATACAAGGGATTCAATCAATTTGGCGGATGGAACTGCCCCTCAATAAACAGCACGGATTAATTTTAGTAAGGGAATGACCATGGCTGAAGCACCAACTGCCGACGCACAAGGACACGAAAGTCATCATGAGCCTAAGGGTTGGCGGAGGTTTGTTTACTCCACCAACCACAAAGATATAGGTACCATGTACTTAATATTTTCAGTAACTGCGGGGCTGATTGGAGGGGCTTTTTCGGTATACATGCGCATGGAACTGCAGGCGCCTGGTGTGCAGTTCATGACCATGGAGGATGGTTCGCCGGATGGTCACCTCTGGAATATGTTTATTACCGCGCACGGTCTTATAATGGTGTTTTTCGTTGTAATGCCAGCTTTAATAGGTGGGTTTGGGAACTGGATTGTGCCGCTGATGGTTGGTGCGCCCGATATGGCTTTTCCTCGGATGAACAACATCAGTTTTTGGCTTCTTCCTCCTGCCTTTCTTCTATTGCTGGGATCTGCCCTTATTGGCGGCGGTGCGGGAACTGGTTGGACAATATACCCGCCACTTTCAAGCGATACTGGGCATCCCGGTCCAGCCGTGGATATGGCGATCTTCGCACTCCATGTCGCTGGAGCATCATCAATATTAGGAGCCGTTAATTTCATAACCACGATTTTTAATATGAGAGCTCCTGGTATGACCCTACATAAAATGCCATTGTTTGTTTGGGCAATGCTGATTACAGCATTTCTGCTGTTGCTATCCCTTCCAGTTTTGGCAGGTGCAATAACGATGCTTCTGACAGACCGAAATTTCGGCACGTCATTTTTTAAGCCCGAAGGGGGGGGAGATCCAATTTTATTCCAACATCTTTTTTGGTTTTTTGGGCACCCGGAGGTTTACATCATGATTTTGCCTGGATTTGGCATAATAAGTCATGTTGTTGCTACTTTTTCAAAAAAGCCCGTCTTTGGTTATTTGGGTATGGCCTATGCGATGGTGTCGATAGGGTTTATAGGGTTTATAGTATGGGCACATCATATGTACACGGTTGGGCTCGATGTAGACACTCGAGCCTATTTTGTTGCAGCCACAATGGTGATTGCTGTACCGACGGGCATAAAAATCTTCAGTTGGATAGCCACAATGTGGGGCGGGTCGATCCGTTTTGACACTCCAATGTTGTGGGCAGTCGGGTTTATTTTCTTGTTTACCGTTGGGGGAGTGACTGGCGTTGTTTTGGCAAACGCAGGCGTCGACTTAGTTTTGCACGATACTTATTATGTGGTTGCTCATTTTCATTACGTATTGTCTTTGGGGGCCGTATTCACAATTTTCTGTGGGATATACTATTGGCTTGGGAAAATGAGTGGTCGGCAGTATCCCGAATGGGCGGGGAAGTTGCATTTTTGGACAACTTTCATCGGCGTAAATATATGTTTTTTCCCGCAGCATTTCCTCGGCCTCGCAGGCATGCCGCGGCGTTACATTGATTATCCTGATGCATTGGCGGGGTGGAATGCTGTGTCATCTTTTGGAGCATATTTTTCATTTGCTTCGACGCTCTTTTTCGTCGGAATGTTGGTCTACACAATCAATTGGGGCCGCAGGGTGGGAGATAATTATTGGGGTGAGGGAGCAACGACTCTGGAATGGACAATCAGCTCGCCGCCACCATTTCATAGTTTTCATGAGATACCGCAAATTAAATAAATAGGTTTCAGGGAGAATCACGTGGCGGAAACCGCCTATCACCTAGAAAGAAGTAATGGCTCGCAATTTGTTGACACAGAGCTTGCGGATTACTTAAAGCTGCTTAAGCCACGCGTGATGTCCCTGGTGGTGTTTTCTGGGTTGACCGGGCTTTTATTGGCCCCGGGAACGCTGCATCCAATTCTTGCCATCGTTGCTGTCCTTTGTATCGCGGTTGGCTCCGGGGCAGCAGGTGCGATAAACATGTGGTATGACCGGGATATAGATGCCGTGATGGAGAGGACTAAATTACGGCCGATACCGAATGGACGCATCGCGCCCGGAGATGCTCTCGGTTTCGGCATAGTATTAGCTGTAGGATCTGTTGCAATTATGGGGCTGACTGTTAGCATCCCTGCCGCATTAATATTAACCGTAGCTATCCTCTTCTATGTCTTTGTCTACACGATATGGCTTAAGCGCCGGACACCCCAAAATATTGTTATTGGTGGTGCCGCCGGCGCCTTCCCACCGATGATTGGGTGGGCAGCGGTTACTGGCAGCATTTCCCTAGAGTCTGTAGTCCTTTTTGCGTTAATATTTTTCTGGACACCACCCCATTTTTGGTCCTTGGCTCTTTATAGAGCGAGGGATTATGAAAAAGCGGGTGTGCCGATGCTGCCGGTAGTTGCCGGTAAGCGTGAGACTAAACGTCAAATCATTATTTATACTTTGTTGCTTTTACCTTTGGCCGTCGCTCCATCACTCCTCGGTGTAACAGGCTGGCTATATGGCATTTCTTCATTAATCCTGGGCTTACTATTTTTGGCTGCGGCTGTGTCGGTTTGGCTGGATGATACAGAGCGAGCATCAAGGCGTATGTTTACATTTTCAATAATTTACTTATTTCTTTTATTCACGTTAATGATTGTAGATGGATCAACTGTGTTTGGTGCTTGAGGGATAAATGGTGGTGGTGGCAAGAAACAACGGTAAGCAAACTCCTAAAGATATCGACCAAGATTTCATCGAGCCTAAACGTCGTTTGCGGGCGAAAAATTTAGCCGTCGCCGGTGTGCTTGCAGGGCTAGCCCTTATGTTTTACTTGGTTGCAATCGTCAAAATGAGTGGGGGTTAAGATAGTTGGCACAATCTCTGAAGTCTAAAAATCGTCGTTTATTTGGTGCGCTTATCCTTCTCGTGGTGGCTATGACTGGAATGGCCTATGCTGCGGTGCCACTCTATGATTTGTTTTGTCGCGTCACCGGGTTTGGGGGGACCACTCAAATTGCTCAGATGCCTAGTGGGAAACGCATTGATAGAGTTATTAAGGTGCGTTTTGATGCTAGCCTGAATGGATCGTTCCCCTGGGATTTTCAACCTGTGCAGCGGGAAATGTCTTTACAGGTAGGTGAGACGGGTTTGGCATTTTATCGTGCTCGAAACGACTCAAATGCTCCCCTGGTTGGCACAGCTACGTTTAATGTAACGCCGCTCAAGGCGGGGCTTTACTTTAGTAAGATTGAATGTTTTTGTTTTCAAGAGCAGAAATTAGATGCGGGAGAGCAAATGGATATGCCGGTAACTTTTTTTATTGACCCGGAAATAGTGAAAGATCGAAATTTGGACGATGTGAATACAATAACTCTGTCCTACACTTTTTTTGAGGCTGCTAAACCTTCTGCGGGCCTTGAAAAAATTACGGCGACGGCGATTGCAAAATAGTAGAAGAGGTCTCTCCGGGATGTCATGTCCTGGATACAACTAGGGAGGCAAAATAGATGAGTTCCGAATCGCATAATCAGCAAACTCATGATTACCATTTGGTAGATCCAAGTCCTTGGCCTGCAGTTGGTTCGGCAGCCTCATTTTTTCTTTTTTTTGGCGTGGTTGTATTCTTGCATCCGGATATGCTGGGGGTTGATCTTGAGGGGCTTGTTACAAAACTCGGTGTTTGGGTATTCATGCCCGGACTTGCTGGTGTGCTTGCAACAATGTGGTTTTGGTGGCGCGACGTTGTGCGCGAGGCCACTCATGAAGGGCACCATAAACCGGTAGTACAGCTAGGTCTTCGTTATGGCATGATGTTGTTCATAGCGTCGGAGGTTATGTTCTTCGCAGCTTTTTTCTGGGCCTATTTTGATGCTAGCCTGTATGCGAATGAGATGAAACAATTTAGCCGCGTTGAATCCACCGGAGGTGTTTGGCCCCCCAAGGGTATTGAGACGCTTCCGACATTCGGTGTGCCATTTATGAACACACTCGTGCTTCTTCTTTCCGGTTGTACCGTTACGTGGGCTCACCATGCTTTACGTGAAGGCAATCAGCGAGATTTGGTTACTGGCCTTGGGCTTACTATTATTCTTGGAATTATATTTACCGGGCTGCAAGTTTACGAATACGTGCATGCTACCTTCACTATGGAGAGCGGTATATATGGGTCTACTTTCTTCTTAGCAACCGGTTTTCATGGTTTCCACGTTATCGTAGGCACTTGTTTTCTAACCGTGTGTTACTTCCGCGCTCGCAGGGGGCACTTTAAAACTGATCAGCATTTTGGCTTGGAAGCTGCCGCGTGGTATTGGCATTTTGTTGATGTGGTTTGGTTGTTCCTGTTCTGCGCGATATACTGGTGGGGGGCTTGACCAGCGCCGCTCGCTGCGGATTCGGTTTCCATGTCGTCGTGATTCGTCGGTGGTAATTCGTTTCGGGTTAAACTGTCACCCACAGGCTTTTCACAACATTGGGCTGATCACCAAACTTTTTATGTCTTTTTTGACAGAAATATAGTTTGGCGAATGTTCGTTAAATAGTTTTGAGTTGACTGGTCTTTCGCACTTATCTATGTGGCATGCGAAAATATGACCGATAACATATTAAATTCAAATTGAGCTTTTGTAACGTCACTTATTAAAATGCTCTACTTTTTAGCAAATCATTTTGAGAATAAAATATGTCTTTTCATTTCAAGCTTTGGCCAACAATCCTTACAGGTATAATGCTATTCATTCTTGTGGCTTTGGGCTCGTGGCAAGTTCAACGTTTAAATTGGAAGAATGAGTTAATAACAAAAATACAGACACGCGCTACAGAAGAGCCAGTGTTATTGGCAAAGCATCCAGTTGACATGGAAAAACTTGAATTCCAAAGGGTAAATGTCCGTGGGCGATTCGATCACAGCACGGAATTTCATCTTGTAAATCGATCGCTTAATGGAAATCCAGGTTTGCATATAATCACGCCCTTTTTAAGAAATGACAAAGGTGGGGTCTTACTTGTCAATCGCGGTTGGGTTCCATTTGAGAAGAAAAATTCAAAATCGCGGCGTGAGAGCTTAGTTTCAGGTGAATTAGAGCTGAACGGTATAATACGACTTATAAAAGGTCCTGGAGTATTTACGCCTTTGAATGATCCAGAGACAAACCACTGGTTTTTTATAGATCCTGTGGCAAAGTCCAAGATAAGCGGTCACTCATTTCCATCTGGGTTTTATTTGCTCGATGGTAATGTGGAGGTGCCGGGTGGTTTCCCTGTTGGCCATCAGTGGACTCTCGATATTCGAAATGATCATCTTCAATACGCAATTACATGGTATTCACTAGCATTGGCCTTGTTAGTAATATTTTTCGTGTATCACCGTCAAAAAGACTAGTTCTCATGAAGAACGCCTACCAAGAGTTAGAGCAGCGGTTCCGTCGGGTTAACCTGCTACGTCAGGCTGTTGGAATGCTGCAATGGGATCAGTCTGTCACGATGCCGCCAGGCGGAGCAAACGCACGCGGCGCACAACTTGCAGAATTAAAAGTTATTATTCATGAGATAGTTACAGACAGACGCACAGAACAGTTATTGTTGGATGTGGATATCAGTCGTCTTGGGAGTTGGCAAGCGGCTAATGTCAGAGAAATGCAGCATATATGGTCTCACGCAAATGCGGTGCCTAGGGACCTTATTGCTGCACGCAGTAAAGCTTGTACGGCCTGTGAAATGAAGTGGCGCACAGCGCGCGCTAGTGCTCAGTATAAACAAGTTTTGCCGGATTTCAAAAATGTAGTAGACCTCACTAGGGAGGTCGCTGAAGCAAAGGCATCAGCTTTAAATGTTTCCGCTTATGATACGTTATTCGGTCAGTATGCGCCGGGAATGACAATTGATGAAATTGATCCAATCTTCGATGATTACCTTTCCTTCTTGCCTAATTTTTTAGGGCGAGTGGTAGCACGCCAGGCTGCTGGTCCACCGCCGCCTGAATTAAAAGGGCCATTTGAGCTGGAGGCACAGCGCCAAGTTGCAAGGCATCTTGCCGAGATCGTGGGGCTCGATTTTGCTTCGGCTCGTCTCGACGAGAGTGAACATCCTTTTTCAGGTGGAGTGCCGGATGATAGTCGTATCACTACTCGCTATTCAAAGGATGATTTCTCCGAGGCAATGATGGCAGTACTGCATGAAACCGGACACGCCATGTATGAACGCGGTCGCCCATCGGAATGGTATGAGCAACCAGTCGGCTGCTCACGTGGCATGGTCATTCACGAAAGCCAATCTCTGATAGTCGAAATGCAAGCTTGTAGATCAAGGGAATTTTTTCAATGGGCTGCGCCCATGTTTGCGCATGCATTTGGCGGTAGCGGGGCTGCTTGGGGTGCTGACGAATTTTACAAAAGGGCTACTGCAGTGCGGCCAAGCCTAATTCGTATTGATGCCGATGAGGTTACTTACCCTGCGCATATAATATTGCGGACGCAGCTTGAACGCGCTTTATTAGCCGGGGACCTTTTGCCCGTTGACTTACCAGGAGCTTGGAATGAAAAAATCCTGCAACTCCTTGATATTTCTCCATCTAACGATGCTGAGGGTTGTTTGCAGGATATTCACTGGTATGACGGAGCGTGGGGGTATTTCCCAACTTATACACTTGGCGCAATGGCGGCGGCTCAGATTTTCAAGGCTGCTGTCGGTGAGAACCCTATGATACTTGACTCCATCACTGATGGTCAGTTCAGACCGCTTATGAGGTGGCTGTTAAGCAATATCCATGAGCATGGTTGTTTGTTTTCCACCCAAGATTTGCTTATCAGAGCTACCGGCCGGAAACTTGATCCAGAGGCATTTAAATCACACCTCCATGAAAGGTATTTATCTTAATGGCGGAGCCGAATTTTTTTTTTATTGTGGGGGTCACATTTTTTCTCGCGGGGCTCACGAAGGGTGTTATCGGGCTCGGGCTGCCGACAGTTTCGCTGGCCGTTTTGACAGCTTTCTTTGGGTTAAAGGATGCAATTCCATTGATACTTATACCCTCTTTAGTAACCAATCTTTTGCAAGCATTCTCTGGGCCACACCTTAAGGAATTGATAAAGCGCTTTTGGTCGTTGTTATTAGCTGGTGTCACCGGAATCTTCGCAGTGTCGGAAGCTTTTGTGAATTCAAGTAGCGAGCTATTATCGCTTATACTCGGAGTCTCCATAATCATTTATTCAGGGTTTGGGTTGTCATCAACTAATTCCCTGAATCTAACCGACCGAGAGAAATGGTATTCACCGATTATTGGAACCTTTACTGGAGCCTTGACCGGATTGACGGGTTCTTTTGTAGTACCGGCGGTGCCTTACCTTCAATCTCTTGGATTGCAGAGGGATCAATTCATTCAGGCTATGGGTATTTGGTTTTCAATTGCTACCGGAGCGCTTGCGGTAATGTTAGGAATAAGAGGCTTATTGCCGATGGAGCAAAACATCATATCAACAGCGGCACTGCTTCCGGCAGTGATCGGTATGTCGGTTGGGCAAATTATCCGTCGTAAGCTTTCAGAAATACGGTTTCGTAGAATCTTCTTTCTCTCATTGCTGTTCATGGGCATATATATCATCGTGGGCTCAGCACAATGAGAATTACATTTTATCAACCGGTGCCATCACCATGGTGCTGGTCTTATTTCTTAAGAGGGTAAATTTTTGTTTTACATTAGCACTCGCGGTTCCGCTCCCGCCTTAGCATTTGATGAGGTCCTTCTTGCGGGCCTTGCTTGCGATGGCGGGCTGTATGTGCCCAGTGTTTGGCCGCAGGTTTCCTCGGTAGAACAAGTTGAATTAAATAATCTCAATTATTCCGATCTTGCTTTTCGGCTGATGCTCCCTTTTGTAGGGGACACCATAGCCGAAGACGATTTTGCTGAGATAGTGGGCGCGTCATATTCAGAATTTTCAAATGATCAGGTGGTTCCGTTAACGAAACTTGATGATGGGGTTTGGTTGCTTGAACTTTTTCACGGACCAACGTTAGCATTCAAGGATATAGCTCTACAATTACTAGGGCGCCTCTTCGATTATATACTCACTCGTCGTGGCGAACGCATCACGATTGTCGGTGCTACCTCTGGTGATACTGGTTCTGCAGCTATTGAAGCTTGTAAGGGGCGCGAGTCGGTTGATATCTTTATTTTGCACCCGGCAGGTCGTGTTTCCGATGTTCAGCGTCGTCAAATGACGACTGTATCATCAGAAAACGTCTATAATATTGCAATAAATGGAACATTCGATGATTGTCAGGACTTAGTAAAGGCTTGTTTTAACGACGTTCATTTTAGAGAACAAGTGAGCTTATCGGCAGTAAATTCCATAAATTGGGCGCGTATTATGGCGCAAATTGTATATTACTTTTGGGCCGGCCTCAAACTTGGAGCTCCGGTTCAGGGCACAACTTTTGTTGTTCCAACAGGTAATTTTGGTAATATTTTTGCTGGATACGGAGCCCACTTAATGGGGCTTCCAGTAAACAAATTAGTTGTGGCATCAAATCAAAACGATATTCTTTTCCGCTTTTTTGAGAAAAACGAAATGGCGATGGAGCCAGTTGTGCCGACAGTTTCTCCCAGTATGGATATACAAGTTTCAAGCAATTTTGAGCGTTTGCTGTTTGACTTGTTGGACCGTCAACCTGACGATGTGTCTGAGGCAATGCACAATTTCCGCAAAACGGGTAAATTAGTTGTTCCAAATTTTGCGTGGAAGGGGGCAAGAAAATTATTCGATGCCAGTAAGGTAGACGACGATACTACCCTTGGGATAATTGCGAAGATTTATTCTGAAAAAAACATGTTGATTGATCCACACACTGCTATTGGTGTCGAGACCGCGCTTCAAATGAGCGCAAAGCTCTCTCGTCCCATTGTTTCTCTAGCAACCGCGCACCCAGCAAAATTCCCTGATGCTGCAAAAAAAGCTGTTGGTCAGGTCCCTACGCTTCCACCATCATTAATTGACTTATATAAGCGTAAAGAAAATTTCACCGTGTTACCGAATGAATTGGATATACTCCAAGAATTTATTCGCGCAAAAACATACTGAGGTGCCAATGAGTGTAGAATTTACAGCGCTGGAAAATGGACTCCGAGTTGTAACGCATGAAATGCCAGGAGTAGAGAGTGCTTCAATTGGCGTGTGGGTTGGATCTGGTACGCGCCATGAGTCAGATGAGAATAACGGAGTGGCGCACCTCCTAGAGCATATGGCTTTCAAGGGTACTCGGCGGCGCAATGCTAAGGATATTGCTGCTGAAATAGAGGCTGTGGGAGGCCATTTAAATGCTTATACGGGCAGGGAAAGCACTGCTTATTTTGCTAAGATGCTGGCGCCGGATATAGCACTTGCTGCGGATATACTAGCAGACATTCTTCAGAATGCTGCCTTTGACCAAGTTGAGCTGGATCGTGAGAGGCAGGTCGTGTTGCAAGAGATTGGCCAGGCTGCAGATACGCCGGACGACATTATTTTTGATTACTATCAGGCTGCTGCTTTCCCAGATCAATCCATGGGTCTTCCGGTTCTGGGTCGGCGTGAAACCGTACAGACAATGAGTCGCGAAACTATTAAAAGCTACCTTCAAAGTAATTATGGATCCGAACGTGCAGTGCTTTCAGCCGCTGGTAAAGTGCAGCATGAAGACATTGTGGGCATGGCGGAGGAATTATTTGGTTCTTTGCCGACTTCCAAGATTGTTACTAAGCATGAGCCAGCACATTATTGTGGGGGTGAGAAGCGTGTTCAATCAGACCTCGAACAGGTACATTTCCTTATTGGATTTAAAGGTTTTTCTTTTGGTGATCCAGATTTCTATGCTTTGAGCGTGCTGTCAACAATCTTAGGGGCTGGCATGTCCTCACGCTTATTTCAGGAAATAAGGGAAAAACGCGGGCTTGCATATTCAGTTTATTCGTTTTCTGCTGCTTACAGTGATGCCGGTACTTTTGGGATATATGCTGGTACTGGCCCTGATAAAGTCGACGATCTAGTGCCCGCTCTGTGTGATGAAATTGTCGAATTTGCATCCAGTGTTCAACATGAAGAAGTGATGCGTGCTTGCGTACAATTGAAGGCCGGCACATTAATGTCGTTGGAGTCAACTGGTGGCCGTGCCGAACAACTGGGTCAACAAACACTTGTCTATGGAGCTCCTCTTTCGTTGCATGACCTGATACAGCGTATTGAGGCCGTTGACTTGAACCAGGTTCAGCGGACAGCTACACGCTTGTTCACTAGCAGACCAACATTGACCGCTACGGGCGTTTTACAGAAACTCGAGAGTTACGACAAGATTTGCGATAGGCTTCAATTCTGAGGGGGAGAATGGTGCTATTGAAATCTCTGTTTGAGCGCCATACGCCCCGCATTACTGGTGTAAGGGTCTTCATTCGTCCGCCGAGTAGGTGGGACCGTAAGCAATGGGTTGCTCTTCGGCGCGAAAGTCGAGAGTTTTTAGTTCCTTGGGAACCAAGTTGGCCTGCGGATGGTGCGACAGCGCTAGCGTATAGACGACGGCTTCAGCGATTTAAGGCTGAGTGGCGATATGCTACGGGGTATCCTTTTTTTATTTTTGAACATGAACGTCAACGATTGGTGGGAGGTATAACTTTATCTAACCTGCGCCGCGGAGTGGCTCAGAGCGCTAGTATTGGATATTGGATTGGCGCACCATTCGCCCGAAAGGGATATATGTTCGATGCGCTGCGCCTCACCATCTCTTATGCCTTCGATAACTTGGCGTTAAACCGTGTCGAGGCAGCTTGTCTCGTGCACAACGAACCAAGTCGAAATCTTCTCAAGAAAGCGGGTTTTTTTGAAGAAGGACTGCTTCGACAATATCTTTGTATTAACGGTCGGTGGCAGGATCACATTTGTTATTCTCTAGTAAGGACCGATCCGAGACCGTGATTTTTTCATCTTATGGATGAGGAAATCAATTATTTGATGCTTGGATAGAGGTGCATCTTTTGATCTATATTTTCGGGTTTTGTAACTACTAAGCGTGTCCCGTTTCACCTGAAAGCAAGCTCAAATCTATGCCGATAGAGGAGATAGCACATTCCCATTTTTTGTCATCTTGTAAATTAAATATTAACTCTCGGTCTGCTGAAGATTGAAGCCATGCGTTCTGTTGTATTTCATCATCTAGCTGGTTTGGCCCCCATCCAGCATAACCGAGTGCGAGCAGAGATTGTGCCGGGCCACGGTCCTCAGCGATATCACTCAGCACATCTATGGTTGAGGTTAAACCCAAACCATCAGTTATGCTGATCGTGCTACTCTGGTGATAATCGAGTGAATGCAAAATAAATCCGCGTCCTGTGTCGAGAGGGCCGCCGTGATAAATTGGTCGATCATCAATTATTCCATTGTTGCCTATGTCCAGTTGTTTGAGCAATTCGGAAAAAGCTAGTGATTCTATCGTTTTATTCACAACCAGTCCCATGGCGCCCTCCTCGTTGTGGACACAGATATATATCACGCTTTTGGTAAAACGAGGATCAGTCATTGCAGGCATTGCGATTAAAAACTGCCCCGTCAGATAACTTGGATGTGTACCGGTGGCGGCTTTGCTTGCCTTATTCATGAGAATATTTTCCAAATTTCATATGGTACATATGATAGCAATTAGAGCACAAAAAGGGAACTAATGCGGGTGTGGATTTATACTTACGGTGGCGCTCAAGGAACTTTTGCATCAATATTTAAGTCTTTAGATTAGCCGTTTTATTTTAGGAAATAAGAACTATGTTGTTAAGACCATTCTTGATTTTAGAAAGTCTTTAATATGAAGTTGAAAATACTTTTTTTAATGATTTTCCTGTATTTTCCTATTGCAGATGCAAATTGCGCTTCAAGTGAATGGCAGCGTGAAGAGCAAGTTGCCGTGCGATTAGTCAGTGCATTTAGTTCAACTGGTTCAGGCACCACGGTTCCTTTAGGATTACAATTCAAGTTGAAACCTGGGTGGAAAATATATTGGCGTTCGCCGGGCGATGCAGGGCTACCTCCAAAGGTGACATGGGATAGGTCTGAAAATGTAAAAGATTTAATTATTGGTTGGCCGGCTCCAAAGAGATTTTCCGTACTCGGCCTTGAAACACTCGGATACCTTGATGAGGTCATTCTGCCAGTGGAGTTGAAAACCATATTGTCCGGTGCAACTATCGTCAGAGCTAAAGTAGAATACCTTATTTGTGAAAAAGTTTGTATCCCATACGTCAACACCCTGGAGTTAAGCTTGCCAGCAGGTAGGGCAGTATTATCTGATTATTCGAATCTGATTTCCCAGTATATCGCACAGATACCCCAGCGTGACAGCCGTCATGGCCTTAGCATAGAAAGTTCTCACCTGACGAAAAGCGGGGACAAAAATGAAATTATTTTTCGTGCGCAGAATAAAAACAATTTTATACAGCCCGATATATATGTGGAGGGGCCGGCCGGCAGTCATTTTGGCAAGCCCGAGGTTATTATTACTCAAGATCGGAGGATGGCGGAATTGCGAGTTCTGGCTAGTGGCGTTGGACAGTCAGCACTTGAGCAAGGCGGCATAACAGCAACCTTAGTAGATGGTGATAAGTCGATTGAGGCAAAACTTTATCCTAAATACAAGCTTTCAAATATAAAAGCCTCATTACGTTTTTCCCAAAATGAAGAATTAACTTTAGCAGCGATTATCATATTGGCCCTGCTAGGAGGTTTAATTCTCAATATAATGCCATGTGTTCTGCCGGTCCTATCGATTAAGCTTCTAGGGGTCATATCTAATGTAGGGAAAGATAGTAAAACAATTCGTGCGGGCTTTCTCGCTTCTGCCGCAGGCATCCTTTTTTCATTTATGATACTAGCCGTTGGTTTAATTGTTTTGAAAGCCGGGGGTGCTTCGGTCGGTTGGGGGATCCAATTTCAACAACCGATTTTTCTTGCCTTTTTGAGCGTGGTGTTAGGACTTTTTGCATATAATCTTTTCGGCTTGTTTGAGGTGAAACTACCGGCTCGGGTGGGAAGCATTGTCGCTATGCCCTTGAATAGAGATAACCTGGCGGAGCATTTTTTTGCAGGTACGTTAGCAGCGCTAGTCGCTACACCCTGCTCTGCTCCATTTCTTGGCACTGCTGTCGGCTTCGCGTTGAGTCAGGGTTGGCTTGAGATCCTTTTAGTTTTTTCTTCTCTAGGTGTTGGTTTGGCATCACCATATCTCTTGGTAGCTCTTTTCCCTGGATTGGCGGGTTTTCTACCGCGACCTGGACCGTGGATGAACACAGTGAAACGTGTGCTTGGCGTCGCTTTGTTAGTTACTGTTGTATGGCTTCTCTATGTATTTGCCAACGTACTTGATATGGGCGGGGCTGCCGCACTCGGTGGATTGATAGTAACCATGGGTGTAATTTTATTGCTAAAAAAACTACCGGGTTCAGTCCTAGGTCGGAGGTCGGGATTAATCGTCTTGTTTATGAGTGTAGCAGCAATCATTTTTCCAACAATGTGGAATACAGGGCTGAAGCCACTAGTTGATCGTCCTCATTCTTCGACAGCAGTATGGCGTGAATTCGACGCGGTCCAGATTAAGAATTTGGTGGCTGATGGAAAGACTGTTTTAGTCGATGTAACGGCCGATTGGTGTGTTACGTGTCAGGTTAATAAGCGGTTTGTCCTCGATACAAACCGTGTGGTAGCGGCCCTTAAAACAGGCTCCATTGTTGGAATGAGAGCAGATTGGACCATGCCAAATAATGAAATAGCGAAATATCTTGGATCATTTGGGCATTTTGGCATACCATTCAACGTTGTATACGGCCCTGAAAAACCAGATGGCATCGTGCTGCCGGAATTACTTACGAGTGCAATCCTCACTAGAGTTTTTTATGAAGTGTCTGGTAAGAGAGGAACAGCTCAATAGGTTCACGGCACCTAAAAAATATTCGAATAAACGGGCACGTGGCAAGAATTCACGTTTCGCTAGTGGAATTACACTTTTGTAGGAGCAGTAAGTATTACACCTGAGCTAAATTGTATTGGCTTGGTGCGCTAATGCAGCATCCCGGGCCAGTGTATCTGCGCGTTCATTTTGCTGGTGTCCAGCGTGTCCCTTAATCCAGTGCCACTGCACTGCGTGGCTACTAGCGACCTTTTCAAGTCGTCTCCACAGGTCTTCATTTTTAACGGCCTTCTTGGATGCGGTTTTCCACCCGTTTTTCTTCCATCCATGAATCCATTTGGTAATTCCGTCACGCACATAGATGCTATCTGTGTAAAGGTCGACTGCGACAGGCGTAGTAAGAATCTCAAGGGCGCAAATTGCAGCCATAAGCTCCATGCGATTGTTGGTGGTATTTGTGTCGCCGCCTGAAAGTTCTTTTTCGGTTTCTGCAAATTGCAAAATAGCGCCCCAACCACCCGGCCCAGGATTACCTGAGCAAGCACCGTCGGTAAAGATCTTAACTCTTTCATTTTTTTCACTCATTCAAGACCATACTCAGTTATTTCAGAGATCTTCTGGTGGAAACTCAAAATATGGTAGTATTCGGCCGGGTTTTTTGGCCTTACTAATGCATCGGTTGGATTGTTAATCCAGTCGAAGAGCCGTGTCAGTAGAAAGCGGACAGCTCCACCACGAGCTAGTGTGGGGAATGCTTTTAATTCCGTCACTGTTAATTGCCGGACACTGCAATAGCCTGTAAGCAGGGAATGTGCCCTTGACAGATCGATAGACCCCTTTTGATTGAAGCACCAAGCGTTAAGACATATGGCAAGATCGTAAGCTAGGAAGTCATTGCAAGCAAAATAGAAATCGATCAAGCCCGATAATTTTTTCCGCAAGAAAAATACATTATCGGGGAATAAGTCAGCATGGCATGTACCAGCAGGGAGGCATGTGGGCCAGTGCTCGTGTAAATATTCGATTTCTCGTTCTAAAAATTTTTTTAGACCTGGTTGTACTTGATCAATGTACTGACCACACGAGTAAAGTAGGGGACGCCAAGCTGTAAGTGCGAGACTATTTTCACGGTTCATAGGAAATTGGAGACTGGCGAGATGCATTTTAGCGAGGGCCTCCCCGACCATTTTGCAATGGCTCGTATCAATCTTACGGGGAGACATGCCATCAAGAAATGAGATAATTGCGGCTGGTTTTCCGCAGACTTCCCGTAAGCCTTTACCATCACGTCCGTGTAAAACAGTAGGGCATGGTATACCTCTTTCCTCCAGATACTCCATCAAATTAAGAAAGTAGGGTAGGTCTGAGGGATCTACTCGCTTCTCATAAAGTGTAAGAATAAATCGTCCCTGAGTGGTCGTTAGAAGGAAATTACTATTTTCAACTCCCTCCGCAATACCTTTGCATGATAGTATTGAACCAATATCGTATTCGGTGACAAAATCGTCTAGCGCATCATCCGGCACTTCTGTGTATACAGCCATTTTTTACCAACGAGTGTTGCTTATGGTTATTCTTGCAAAATCAATTTATTTGGTAACCTTTGGTTTAATTGATGTAGTTGTACTTTTTTATTCGGGTACCCACGAAGAAAAAACGAACGAATATGTCAGTCCTTTGCAACGCGGTTTATTTGTGTTGCCGCCTGCTCCCATCTATAACGAATACTATTGGCCGAATTTACGTTAGCAAAGTAAAAAGTTTGCTTTACGTTGTTCTGAATTTTAAAGGTGAGTGATCTATCATTGTGATTCTAATGTTAAAGTTCCATTCATTTATTCGCCAGACCATAAAAATGATGATGTTAATATCGTTGATGGGTGGTTGTGCCTTAATGGACGAAACAACCGGTGATCCCGATGTGTGTCCTATGCCTACAATATTTAAAACCGGGCAAGAATTAGTGAGATTCAGACCTGGCGTCGGATACGACCTCAACAAAACTGTCTTCCACGTTAAGCTTAATACCTTCGATGGCGAATGTGATATTGGGAAAAAAGAAATAACTTTAAATATTGCTCTCAGCATGACTGCTCTTCGGGGAGCTGCAATGATAAAAGATAAGGCTGAGTTTGCTTATTGGGTATGGGTTGTTGATCGTGAAAAGAAAGTTCTTACCCGTAATCGCACACCAGTAATTGCAAAGTTTGAGGGGCGCGACTCGCGGATTGATTTCAGTGATATTTTTGACGTTATTATTCCGCAACGGCTCGATCATTCCCCGCCGGATTGGCGTATCTATATTGGCCTTGAACTGACTAAGGAGGAATTAGCTTATAATCGGCGTCGACTCGGTAGTACGCGTCGTCGCTGACTACGCGTAAACGTAAAAGAGATAAATTTTAGGCTGAAGACGTTGCGTTACTGGGCTGGTGTCGTTACATTGTATGAATATACCCTATGACCCTAGCGGGAGAGACCGACATTTAATATCCGTCGGCGCCGAAGGAGCAACCTACTCGGGAATCTCTCAGGCAAAAGGACCGTTAGGTGAGGGGCCTCTGGAAAGCAGGTGTGCTCATACGAGTGCACTTCACCGAAG
>MDTC01266161.1_pt1 | contig 20383 bp, 17 predicted proteins | sample 811181 | NCBI WGS metagenome assembly MDTC01 (sample SAMN05326644, study PRJNA326480) | marine metagenome | isolation source: seawater | place: Pacific Ocean: North | collected 2011 | reverse complement strand
CGGCGCCGAACCAGAAGGGCGGCAGCGCTCAGCAGCATCAGGAAGGCCAGCAGTTGCGTCCATCCCGGAGACACCGTGTCAATGGGATGGATGACACTCAGAGGATGGGGAATCAACAGCAGCTTCAACTGATACACCCAAGCGTCCATCTGAACGGCGATCTGCTCGAGCAAGCTTCGCACGCGCTGTTGGATCAGCGAAGACTCAATCAGATGCTGCATCCAGACGAGATAGGTGATCACGGCGACCCCGAAGGGCCCCCACGGTCGAAGTCCACTCTCGCCACGGACAGAGGAGGTGGGGAGAATCCGATCAACCCCCCAGAGCAAAACCGGCGTCACGATCGCCGTCGACTTGCATCCAAGCGCGAGAACGAACAAGAGCAAGCTGCCTGGCCGCTGGGCCCGGCGCCAGGCAAGCAAAGACGCCAGCATGAAGAGGGTGCTCATACTTTCAGATCGGGCACTGATGTAGAGTGCCGTCTCACTGGCCACCGGATGGAGCAGAAAACCGATACCGGCCAGCACCGCGAAGGTGGAGTTCCCTGAACGTTCTACACCATATTGAACCAGAGCCCAGACCAGCCAACTGACTGCGACATGGAGCAGGACGTTGACCAGATGCAAAGAGGCCGCCCATTGCGCCTCACCAGAAATCGCCCAGCCCACTGCATAGCTGGCCAGCAGCAGCGGTCGGTACATGGCCCGATCCGATTCCCCGGAGAACGCCGTGGCGTCTGCGAGGAAGGACGGAACTCTACCCAGATCCCGGAGATTCGGATTCTCCCGTATCGAGTGGTGATCATCGAATTGGAAGGGAGCATCGAAGGACGGATGGAACAGTACAACACCCGCCACAGTGAGCAGGGCCAGCATAGCGAGACCGCGAACTGGCGTCGCCACGCCGCCCACGCCTATTCGTAAACTCGAGTGCTCAAATACCGCAGACCACTGTCACAGAGGATGGTGACGACTCGATGGTCTCGAGGCAGATCTCGAGCGACCTGTGTGGCGAGCCACACATTGGCGCCAGCCGAAATACCGACCAGAATCCCCTCTTCCCGAGCCAGACGGCGGCACATCTCGTAGGCATCGTCATCCTCGATCATGCGCACCTCGTCCACCACATCCATGTCGAGTGTGTCCGGGACGAAACCAGCCCCGATCCCTTCGATATACGTGATACCGGGCTCTCCACCAGACAGAACCGGCGATCCGGCCGGCTCTCCAGCGATGACGCGAATCCGCTCACCCAATTCCTGCTTCAACACAGCACCGACCCCACTGATCGAGCCGCCGGTACCGACACCGGCGACAAATGCATCGATCCCCTCCTCCATCTGCGATATGATCTCACGAGCCGTGGTGAGACGGTGGATCTCGGGGTTTGCGGGGTTTTCGAACTGTTGGGGCATGAAGTAACCGGGATTCTCGCGTACGAGCTCTTGTGCACGATCAATGGCCCCTCGCATCCCGTCCGCAGCGGAGGTCAGTTCCACTTCGGCCCCAAAGGCCTGCATCTGCAGACGGCGCTCCCGGCTGGCCGTGTCGAACATCGTCACGATCAGTCGATAACCCTTCACTGCAGCGACCATCGCCAACCCAATTCCCGTGTTGCCACTGGTGGGTTCCACGATCGTGCCACCGGCTTGCAGCTGCCCTTGCGCTTCGGCCTTCTCGATCATGGCCAGAGCGATCCGGTCCTTGACGCTCCCGCCCGGGTTGGCGGATTCGAGTTTCGCCCAGACTTGGGCCCCCTCGCCAGCGGCGACCTTGTTCAGTCGAACCAGCGGCGTCGCGCCAATGAGTTCGAGGATGTTCTGTGCTCGCTTCACGCCAGGGTTCCTTCAGCCATCTGAAAGAAGCTTCATTCGCTCTCGTACGACCTTCTCCATCTGGGGTACTACCGGCCACGACTGGAGAAATCGCTGATAGTTTGTAATCGCCAGATCGGACCGGCCCAATTCGTCATAGGCCTGCCCCAACAGGTAATACAACTTGCCCTGCACGGGCCCAACAAGCAAGGCAGCCTCGCACACCTGCCGCGCCATAGACGGGTTGCCGACAGTCAGACTGAGCAAAGCGAGATTGAAAATCGCCCCCTGATGGTCCGGGCGCTGACGGATCGCAGCCTCGTATCGCTGGGTCGCCTCAACGGAACGTCCGTAGTCGAACAAGAGATTCCCCAGGCTGTAGAGTGACTCCACGTGGGTGGGATCGGCGCTCAGCGCTGCTCTCAGATCACGTTCGGCGGCCACGTCATCCCGCTGACCACGATGAATCAGCGCTCGACGCCGATAGAGTTCGGCGTTGCCAGGCCGAAGACCAATCGTTGAAGACAACAGGTCGATCGCCGCGGCGGGATCGCCCAACTCATTGTGCAGGAGCGCGAGGTTGATCGCCGCGTTGGCGAATCCCGGCGCCACGTCCAGACTCTTGCGAAAAGCTGTGATGGCCCCCGCCGAATCGTGTGCGGCGAGCAGGGCGTTGCCGTAGTTGTAGTTCGTTAGTTGATCATGGGGTGCCAGTTCCACAGCAGTACGAAACGAGCCCAACGCCGCTTTCGTGTCTCCCGCAGCTTCGTATTGACCTCCGAGGTGAAGATGTGCGCGATGCATCCCTGGTGCCTTGGCCACGGCATCCGTCCACAGGCTCATCTCCGTGGACCACACGCCGACCCGCTGAGCACTGAGCAGACTCATTGCAGCCAGAAGGATGACGAACAAACTCGTCTGGCGCCGGCTATGGGCCCGATATCCGACACCCTTGATCAACGCGGGCGCCAACAGCGCCAGTACTGGGTACAGTCGGTGATCATTCACCAACACATTCAGGGGCACAAGCGTCGACGGAGCCAGCGTCAGCACACTTCCGAGGAAGGCAAAGCGCAGCAGAGAGGAGGCGCAGCGCCAGATGACGATAGCGACGGAGCAGACGACCAGACCGGCCGCGATCACCGTGAGATCTGGAATGTGCGATTCAGAGAATGCGTGTTCGACGTTCAGTCTTGTGGGGATCACGAGCAGGTTGAGGTAATAGACCAGCGCCTTGGTCTGCGTCAGCCCCTGCGCGAAAAGCGAGCGCACAGGTTCGCCGACGGCCGTTCCGACAGCCGCACGCATCTGCACCAGATAGACACAGGCCATCAGTGCGAAAGGGGTCAGCGCGATCCATCGCTTCCCGGTCCGTAACTCCCAGAGCGAAACAAGCGCGAGGGAGACGATGGCCGTCGCCTTCGCCAGCAACCCCCACCCCATCGAAGCGATGGCCGAGCCAGCCCAGATCGTGCAACCCGTCCGTCGCGCCTGGACATAGGCGATGAGGGAGAGCGACAAACCGATCGCTGCCAGCGACTCGGAGCGGGCGCTGACATAGGTGGCGACTTCGACTGCGACCGGATGCGTCGAAAACAGCGCCGCAACGGGCAAGGCATGGCGGGTGAATCCCGCCGTGACCGAGAACCACCCCACCAACACGCTGCACGCAAGGTGAACGAAGACGTTGAGAAGGTGGTAACCACTCGGATCCAGCCCGCCGAGTTCGTAATTGAGTACGTAACTCAATACAACAAGGGGCCGGAACATGGAGCGATCAGGATCTACTGAAAAGCTCCTTGGGTCAAAGAGCCTCCCCACACCGTCCACGTCCCGGATATGAGGATTGGTGACGATACTGTGGTCATCGTCGTAGTGGAAGGGAAAGTCAACGGCCGGCGCATACACGACCCCCAGCACCACCGCGAGCAGAAGCCAGCCTCCCAAGAACCAATGGCGGGCTGGTCCCGTCCGCTTTGCCCACAACGTCTCGGCAGACGACTGAACACTCATCGACGGGGTGCCGGGAGCCAGGACAGATGAATCGGCTCAACTGAAGGTGACTCAGCAACCACCGGCGATGGCTGGAACGATCGTGACACTGTCACCCGCGTTCAGCGCGGTCTCCTTGCCGTCGAGGAATCGGATGTCCTCGTCATTGACATACAGATTCACGTAGCGACGGATCTCGCCGGCATCGTCGAGCAGCTTCTCCTTGATACCTTCGTGAGCGGCCTCGAGATTCTCGACAAGCTCACCCACACTTGCTGCTTCGACTTCTACTTCAGCAGCGTTGCCCGTCAGCTTTCTCAACGGGGTCGGGATATTGACGGTGATGGCCATGGATTCTCCTCCGGCTATTCTTTTTTCGGTAACGATGCGTCTGGTTTCTGTGGTCAGGTTGATCTGTACTCTTGTTGACTTGTAGTCAGGTCGATTTGTAATGAGGGCGACTCGTAACGGTCTTCAGTGCACTCACTTCAAAGCTCTCAGCCGATCGATAGCCGACTGCCGAATGACATCATCTTCTGCGGCGCATTCGATGGCACGAGTGAAGGCCTGCACCGCCTCCGTTCTGTTCTCTTGCTCGACGTACAGATTGCCAAGATTGTACCAAACATGCGCAGAAGCCGGTGCCTTCGCGAGAGCGGCGCGATAGGCGGCCAACGCCGCCTCACCTCGGCCGAGCCGCCGCAAGACGATTCCCCGCGACACGTGCAGGTCCACTGACGTCTCGCCCGCCGCCTCTGCCTGCTCAAGCCACCTCAAGACCTGTGCAGCTGGGGAATCCTGACGTAGCCCGATCTGTGCGATCCGCAGTTGGGCCCGCCCGTGCGTCGTCCCATACGCCATGACCGCCTCATACTGAACTCGAGCCTCGTCAAGCCGCCCCTGCCGAAACAGGATCTGAGCGAGATTCATTCTCGCGGGCACGTTATCGGGTGACACATTCAGCAGGAGTCCGAACTGCGTCTGCGCCTCATCCCAGCGCCCCTGAACCAGGTACATCCGGCCTAGGTTGTTACGCGTCGCTGGATGGTGCGAACGCAGGGCAAGAGCCCGCAGATATGCCGCTTCTGCCAGCTCGACATCCCCCTTGAAGGCCAGTGCATCTGCCCACCGTAGCTGCGCCTTCAATGAGGCGGGCGCCTTGGTTGCCGCATCCTCCCAAACAGATCGCTCGGACTGCCAGACGTCGATCCGCCCCACGGTCAGCAGGGCGAGCATGATAGTATACGCGGCGATCAAAATGACAGCTACCGGCCGCCCCTCGCTGCGCTGACTCTGAATCGCCGTGGCGATCATTGCGAAGCCGCCGACACTCGCCGCATACAGCCGGTGTTCGTTGACCAGCACGATAAGGGGAACAACGATCGTAGGCAGAAGGCAGATCAGCCACCACGCGACGCCCCAGCGCCATGGATGAGCTCGCCAGGCCACCAAGACCAGACTCAGTAGAAAGGCTCCACCCATTGCAACGGTCGGGTCGAGATCGCGACTCACGAGAAACTGATGTTCGACGCTCAGTCGTATGGGCATCACTGTCAGCCAGATGTAGTAACCGAGCGCCTTTGTCTGCGTGGCCAACTGAGGGACCATGTCTCGCACAGGGCTATCCACGACAGCACGAGTGACCAGTGAGCGAATGGCGAACAGATAAACCACGACAATAGCCACCACTGCGGATCCAACGGGCAGCAGCGACCGCACCTTCGCCCTTACACCCGCATCGCTCGCCAAGCCGACAATGGCCAGCACAGGCGCGACAATGGCGACCGACTTTGAAAGGAGCGCCGCTCCCATGGCAACCACCGTGGCGAGTCGATGAGTCCACCGGGTCGAGCAGGTCAGTGCAAGACCACAGAAGAGGAACATGCCGAGACTGGCCAGCAGTTCGGACCGGCTGCTCACATACGCCACAGCCTCACTGTTGATCGGATGGATCGCGAATAGAGTCGCAGCAAGGGCACTTGTACCGGCGGTCAGTCCGAGAAGTCGAAGCAGCCATAGGATGATCGCTGCATTGCCGGCGTGCAGCAGAACGTTGGCCAGGTGATAGGACCACGGCTCGTCGCCCGACATCCATCGATTCAGGGTGAACGTTGTCAGAAGCAACGGACGATACATCGTGCTCTCCGGATTGACGGAGAACAGCCCTGGATCGAGAAAGAACTGGCCCACATTGGCGGGAATCAGATGGGGGTTTCTTACGATGGAGTGGAAATCGTCGTACTGAAATCCACTGCGGATCGTCCCCTGGTACAGGACACAAACCAGCAGCGCCAGCAAGAGGGCACCGCGTCGGAGGTTTCCGTCAATCGACAATGTCGATTTCGACATCGACGAAATCCCGGCTCTCCTCATTCCAACCAAATGCCTTCGTGTTGCGCACCTCGTCTCCGTAGGCGGAGACCACGACATATACCGCATCAGGATACGCCGGCTCATCCCAGGCCATGGCGCGCTCCTTGTCCTCATCCGAGAAGTAGGCATCACAGTCGATGTGACTGTGGTAGAAACCGGTCACAACCTCACCCTTTTTTTCGGCCCCTGCCACAATCTGGTAGAGCTGCTGAGGATCGATGAAATAGGCAATCCGGGCTTCTCTCGGATACTGCTGCGGATCCTTGGCGTGTAGCTCGTTCTGGATATTGCGACACCGATGGACCTGCGAGGGTTCGTCGACGGTCGGTGCTGTCAGAATGCCGCAACACTCATCCGGATACTCTGTACGAGACTGCTCAAAGATCTGCTCAAGGTCCTGACGACGCAGTTTCATGTCCCTCTTTCCTGGTGGTGCCCTTTACGACAAGCCATCGAGCTGTCACAGGATATCACGGTTAGTCTACAAGGCCGACTCGACGGCCGCTTCAACGACGGGTCGCCACATAGCCGTCGTCATGTATTTGTCGCCTCCGTCACAGAACACGGTAACGATCACCCCCTCGTCCAACTCGCGGGCCAGTTCTCGAGCGGCCCAATAGGCAGCCCCCGAAGATTGTCCAACGAGCATCCCATATGCTCGCGCGAGCCAGACATTGGTATCGTAGGCGTCCTCGGTGTCAACGCCCATCTTGCGATCCAGTGCGTCTTCATCGTAGATCCCAGGAACAATGGAACTCTCCATATGTTTAAGCCCCTCGATCCCATGAAACGCATCGGCAGGCTCCGCACCCACGATACAGATCTGCTGATTGAATTGCTTGAGCCCGTACCCGGTTCCCATGACCGTCCCACTGGTTCCCATGGTCGCCACCAGATGGGTGATCCGGTGCGAGCTCTGCTCCCAGAGCTCAGGCGCAGTTGAATCACGATGGGCCCACCAGTTGGCGGGGTTGTTGTACTGATCGGGCTTGAAGTACGCCGACGGATCTTCCTCGAAGATCTTACGTGCTTCAAGGATCGCTCCGTCTGAGCCTTCGGCGGGGTCGGTGAGCACAACCTCGGCACCATAGGCGGCCAGGATCGCCTTTCGTTCCTTGGTGACGCTGGCAGGCATGGCCAGCTTTACCGGATAACCGAGTGCGGCTCCGATCATTGCGTAGGCGATACCCGTGTTTCCCGAGGTGGAATCGAGAATCACCTTCCCTTCGCACAGATCACCGCTGCGCAATCCCTCGAGGATCATCCGCCTTGCAGGGCGATCTTTGACGGAACCCCCTGGGTTGCAGAATTCGCATTTGGCGTAGATCTCGACGCCCGGCTTCAGAGCCGGATCGTCGATCCTGACCAGGGGCGTGTTGCCGATTTCGTCCACAACACTGTCGTGCCGGGACCTGCCATTGTCCGGCTCACCGACCTCCTCGCTCATCCGTCGGTCCTCAGCAGACTAGCGGACTCGGCGCGAGCAGCCTCGAGTCGCCGTCGAAGCGATTGCAGACTCTTCAACTGCGTATCGTGGTTTTGTTGACTGTCGACCACGCGGGCTGCGAGTGTGGTCAGCACGTTCTGATGGACCTGACGCGAAATCGCCAGGTGTTTTCTCATCAATCCCTCAAAGACCGCTTTTCTCAGCGACAGGACCGTCGACCTCTGGTGGGCTCTCACCGTGGCCGAACGAGGCTGTCTTGTGAGCATCCCCATCTCGCCCACAGGAGCGACCGGTTCGATCTGCGCCAGATCAACACCACTTTCACTGAGGACGGTGAGCCCGCCACTCAACAGGATGTAGAGGGCATCGCTCGGTTCCCTAACCCTGCACAGAATCGCTCCGTCGTCCAAATGCTGAACCTCGCACGCCCGAACCACTCGAGCGGCATTCTCCTGGCCCACTGAACTGAACATCGGGATCAGTTCGACGACCTTCAGCAGCGCTTGCGTCTTGGCTTTGCTCACACACTCGAGCCTGGTGGGGGTACACTACAGATGGCGGGCCGAATATACGGGCACCTACTTGGTTGTCAAAGCGGGCTGCACGAGACGGCCAACGAATTGACACTAGTCGAAGGCCTACATAGGTTTAGCGGGTTCTGTAGACCGATTTTTCTGCCCCGAGACCAACCTGCCCGACCGTCAGCGGCTCGAGACTGCAATCATCGAGATTGCAAGCAGGTTGGGCCGTGCTGCAGGGCACTCGAGACACAGGGAACTCGAGGCGGGGCCCCACCAGTAACCACACAGACTCCATGACCCAGCAACTTGATCGCCTCGGCGACTGGCAACGTTCCCACGACTGTGGGACCCTTACTGACCATCAACTTGGTGACGAAGTGACCCTCATGGGCTGGGTCGCCACTCGACGTGACCACGGGGGGGTCATCTTCGTCGACCTGCGTGACCGATATGGCATCACACAGGTTGTGTTCAACCCCCAGCATTCTGCCACTGCACACGAGAAAGCTGACGCCCTGCGAAGCGAGTTTGTGATCGCTGTGCATGGGGTGGTTGAACAACGACCAGAGGGTATGAGGAACCCGCGCCTTGTTACAGGCGCCATAGAGGTCAATTGCGACGACCTCCGCATCCTGAATGCCTCAGAAGCGATCCCCTTCCAACTCGACGATCAGACGGAAGTCGGCGAGGAAACCCGCCTGCGATACCGCTACCTCGACCTGCGTCGCACATCCATGCAGCAGAATCTGATCACGAGGCATCGCGCCTATCAGGCTACCCGAGGGTATCTCGATCGTGAGCAATTCCTCGAGGTAGAGACGCCATTCCTGATTCGCAGCACTCCTGAGGGTGCACGTGACTACCTGGTTCCGAGCAGGGTCAACAGAGGTCGCTTCTTCGCGCTTCCGCAGTCACCGCAGACCTACAAGCAATTGCTGATGATGGCCGGCTTTGATCGCTATTTCCAGATCGTTAAGTGCTTCAGAGATGAAGATTTACGTGCCGATCGACAGCCCGAGTTCACGCAGATTGACATCGAGATGTCCTTTGTCGCCGAGCAGGACATCATGCAAATGGCAGAGTCGCTGACCCGCCACATCTGTGCCGAGGTTTGCGAGTTGAGCCTGCCCGAACCCTTTCCTCGCATGACCTATGCCGAGGCGATGAACCGTTTTGGCTCTGACAAGCCAGATACTCGCTTTGGACTTGAGTTGAAAGGCGCTGAGGCGGCCGGGCGAGCTTCAGACTATAAGATCTTCCAAAGCGTCCTCGACAGCGGCGGACAGGTAAAGGGGATTAACGCAAAGGGCTGCAGCGACTTACCGCGAAGTCGCATCGATGCGCTGATCGCCTTTGCGCAGGAACATGGGGCCAAAGGCCTTTCCTGGATCAAGCACACGGACAAGGGCCTCGAAGCCTCGATCGCCAAGTTCTTCCCGGATGAGGCCCAGCAACTGCTGATTTCCTGCTTGGAATCGGAACCGGGCGATCTGCTGCTGCTGGTCGCCGATTCTCCCGAGATGGTCGCCAAAGTACTCGGAGCCTTGAGGCTGGAACTGGCCCGTCAGCTAGAGCTGGTGGCGGCCGATACCTGGCATCCCCTGTGGGTGACCGAGTTTCCCCTGCTGGAGCGGGATGACGAGGCGAATCGCTTCGTCGCCAAGCACCATCCCTTCACCTCACCGATGGAGGAGGATGTGCCACTGATGGAGAGTGATCCGGGGGCGGTACGAGCTCGTGCATACGACCTGGTACTGAATGGGAACGAGGTGGCAGGCGGCAGCATCCGAATCTTCCAGCAGCAGATGCAGGAACAGGTCTTTCGCTTGCTCGCGATCGACGAGCAGGAGGCACGAGCCAAGTTTGGCTTCCTCCTCGATGCTCTGACGTATGGAGCCCCGCCCCACGGTGGCATCGCCTTTGGCTTCGACCGCCTAGTGGCTCACCTCGCCGGACAGAGCAACATCCGCGAGGTGATCGCCTTTCCCAAGACCAACAAGGCTGTAGGTCTGATGGAAGAGGCCCCGGGGGGTGTCGACGAAATGCAGATGCGGGAGCTCGGAATTCGCCTCCGCTGACGCTCGACTCTGCTTTGACCTATTCTGGCGATCCATCAAGGTCCCGAAAGTCACCTAAGCCTTTGTAATGGCAGGGATTCGCTCTTGACATCCCATAGGGGCCGTATTAACTTTGCCGCGACTTTTTGGGGGGGGTGCAAATGTCAGTGCGTTCTGCTCCGTGCCCCGCTTTAGCTAGTGATGTTTGGCGTTGTCATGTTGAAACGAACCTTTCTATCTAATCTGCAAAGGGAGTACGCTCGATGAGCTACCGTGTCCGCAGGGTCCGCCGAGGACTCTTCGCCGTCGCCTTTGCCTCCTTGGTTGTCGTGGCCGGTTGTTCCACCGGGCCCTCAGAGAAGGAGCTGAGTCTCCTTGAAGAGCGGCGTATGGCGATGGAGGCCGCCGAAAAGCAGGTGGCACAGAAGAAGGCGGAGAAGGCTCGCCTCGAGCGCCAACTCGCCAATGAGAAGGCTGAGTTGCAGTCGCTTGAAGCCAAGCTCGCCTCAACCCAACAGAATCTCGCAGGCGACCAATAACCGAAGATTTGGCCAACTTTCCTGCACTTGCCTGGGACGTTGGCATCCAGAAAAGGACTGATAGAATGACCAAGGGTATCACGAGCATGCTGGTCCTGCTCTTCGTCTTCGGAGTCGCCACGAGCGCCGTCGCGCAAGAAGAGATGACCCGCGAGGAATATGCTTCACGCCTTGCTGACTACACCGGTCGGGAAGCGAAGGCCAAGACAAACATCGTCGGCCTCGACGCTTCCATCAGCGACCTGAAAGTTCAGATCAGCGGCGTGCAGAAGCAGAATGACAAGTTGAACGCTCGCATTCTCGCCGCAATCGGCTCCACTGAGGCAGAGGTTCGTGCCTTCGGACAGCAGCTTGACGGTTTGCTGCGTCAGCTCGAGGGACTTGCTGCCCTCGCCCCTGAAGAATTGCAGCGTCGACGTGGCGAGCTCAAAGAGGCTGGCGCCATGCTCGATGAGCTTCGCATGAGCAAGATCGCCGCGCTTCCTGAGATGGCGGCTAAGATCGATCGCGCTCAGCGGCTTCTCGACGAGCTCTGGATGCGGGCTCCCGACAGCATCACCTATGAAGTCGTGACGGGTGATCATCTGTGGGGAATCTCTTCCAAGACCGAAGTCTACGACGATCCCTACATGTGGCCGCGTCTGTATCGTGCGAATCGCGACCAGATCAAGGATCCGGATATGATCTATCCGAATCAGGTCCTGAATGTTCCGATCGCCATCGGTGAAAGCCAGTATCTTGTCACCTCCGGTGATTTCCTTAGCAGCATCGCTTCGGCCGTCTACAATGACCCGACGATGTGGCACAAGATCTACAAGGCAAATGCCGAGCAGATCGTTGAGCCGAGTCTTGTCTTCCCGGCTCAGGTGCTGGAGATCCCGTCGAACTGACGATCGCCTGAGAGCCTTGGACAGCAAGCCCTCCCTGCACGCAGGCAAGGACATCCGCCAAGGCTCCTGAGGGGAGAAAACGGAAAGGGGTTCGGGCCTTGGACACAACGGTGTCTACGGCCCGAACCCCTTTCGGTTTTCTCCCCTCACGTTCCCTGTTTCCCTACCCCCCCTGTATCGCGAAAGATCCTCAGCCCTGAAGAAGAGCATCTCCATTTCCGAAGTCGATCCGGTCCTGTTATTTGGCCAGAACGATCGGAACCTGCTAACCCTCCAGGAGCGCTGTGGCATCTCGCTGGTGGCCCGCGGAGATCAGTTGCTGCTCGATGGCAAGCCCGAGTCCGTACAGGTTGCCGTCGACCTGCTCCAGACGGCGATTGAAAGCCTTCGGCGCAACCCTGACATCAATCAGGATGACGTGGAGTCACTGCTGCGGCAGGATCTGGCGGCCCACGACGACCGACCCGGGATGGAGTTGCAGGAACGTGTCATTCACACGTATCGAACGGCCGTGCGGGCACGCAGTCGTGGGCAACTGGCCTACCTGCAATCGGTTTCACGACAGGATATCGTATTCTGCATTGGACCAGCCGGCACGGGCAAAACCTACCTTGCCGTTGCGTCAGCGGTTTCTGCGCTGAAGCGCAAGGAGGTCTCTCGAATCGTGCTTGTACGACCTGCCGTCGAGGCAGGAGAGCAACTGGGGTTCCTTCCGGGAGCCCTGGAGGATAAGGTCGACCCTTACCTTCGACCTCTGTACGACGCCCTGCAGGAGTTGCTGGAGCCAGAACGCATGCTTCGCCTGCAGAGCATGAAGGTCGTGGAGGTCGCTCCCCTCGCCTTCATGCGAGGACGCACGCTGAATGAGTCCTTCGTCATCCTCGACGAAGCACAAAACACGACCCCGGCGCAGATGAAGATGTTCCTCACACGACTCGGCGCAGGATCCAAAGCCGTGATCACGGGTGACATTACCCAGATCGATCTGCCAAAGGGACAGCCATCTGGACTGATCGAAGTGCGCAACATCCTTCGTGACGTCGATGGACTCGACTTCATTCATCTCAGCGAACGCGACGTCGTGCGCAATCCCCTGGTTCAGCGGATCGTGCAGGCCTACGAGCAGCAGGATGGCCCGGGGGTAGATCCCTCTCGCCCCGCCTCCTCGACATCGACGACATCTTCAGCGGACAGCCAGGAACCGTGAACGCTCAACGTCTCAAGCGCTGGTGGTCCCCGGTAACGGGATCGGGTGACCGTGCGACATCCCGCCCAAGACAACCTCGCCGAAGTCTTCGGATTTTCCGAGTCGCCCTTGCGCTGGTGTCAGTGGGTCTGCTGACCTACTTCTCACCCTCACAGCGCCCTTACAGCATCACAGACCTTCGAGTTGGCTCGGTTGCCCCCGAACGAATCAATGCCCCCCTGCCATTCTACGTCCGCAAGAGTGTCGACGAACTCGACGCGGAACGTCTGCAGGCGGAACGCTCCATCCCGACCGTGCTGATCCATGATACGCAAACCGGCCCCGCGCAATTGACCTATCTGGATTCAGTGTTCGGCGTGTTGCTGCCGAATCTCCGTATGCAGATGCCTGATTCGCTGAAACGCTCCCGCCTGCAGCGCGAGCTCCCCGACGTGATCGGATCCTTGTCAGAGGCAGCCCTGCGTCAACTCAGTGGCAGTGTGGCACGCCTGGGGACTCCCGAACTGACCGAGTTCGTTGCGGCCAGTCACCAGGTATTGTCGGATGTCTATGCCACCGGGATTCTGGCATCACGCGAGGGTCCCCTGACCCGTGTCACGCCGCAGATACGAATCGGCGAAAGCGAACTTTCCATCAGTTCTGTTCACGAGGAGCTGTCCCTGCAGCGAGGCGAGTTGCTGTCGTTGATTCAGGGATATCGGCCGCTGGTGGACACCGGTTCAGCCGTGGCGATCCACGAGTTTCTGAGCCTCTTCCTGAAACCCAATCTTGCTGTCGATGTGGAGCAGACCCAACGCCTCCGCGACGAGGCGCGACGCAGTGTGGCGAGCATCAAACGACGTTATCTGCAGGATGAAATGATCGTCGACCAGAATACGAAGGTCGAACAGCATCACGTGGACGCGCTGGAGTCCTTGGCCGCCCACCTCGCTGAAGAAGAGCGTAAGGACGAGACAGTCCGTCTGCTGCAGACCATCGCGGCGGCGACCATTGCTGCCTTTCTCGTGATCGTACTCGGATACTATCTCGCGACGCGGGAGCCACAGATCTACTACAGCACGGGGCTTCTGCTGCTGTTGACGCTGGTTGGACTCGCCACCGCAGGCTCAGCGTCGTATATCCAGACCAACGACATTCCCACCTACTTTGCACCAACGCCGTTGGCCGCCATGCTGCTGACGATCTTACTCACACCACAGGTCGCGCTGGTTATGTCCCTGCTGCTGGCGTTGTTCATCGGCAGCCTGTTTGGTGACTTCTATGTTGCCCTGATCTGCGCACTGACCGCTGCAGTGGCGGTGTTCTCTGTGAGACACGTTCGGCATCGCAATCAGTTCTATCGCGCCATGATCCTGCTGCCCGCCTCCTATGGCGTGCTGATCACGGCGACAGATGTGTTGCGTTTTGTGCCGCACGAACAGATCTACTCTCATGTGCTGCCCGGACTCGTCATCGGCATTGCTACGCCCATTGTGATTCAGGGCCTGTTGCCGATCTTCGAGAGCATCTTCAACGTCACGACAGACATTACGCTCCTCGAACTGTCGGATCTGAATCGTCCCCTGCTGCGGGAACTCGCGATTCGCGCTCCCGGCACCTACACACATTCTCTGATCATGGCCAACCTGTCGGAGGCGGCAGCACAGCGAATCAACGCCAGCCCCCTGCTGGCGCGTGTCGGTTGTTACTATCACGACATTGGCAAGATGCTCAAACCAGAATACTTCACAGAGAATCAAGGACTTCGCGGTGGGCGGAATCCTCACGATCACCTCACGCCAAGCATGAGTGCGTTGATCATCGACTCCCATGTGAAGGATGGCGTCTATCTCGCAGAGGAGAATGGTCTGCCGCAGGCACTCATCGACCTGATCCCACAGCATCACGGCACGACCGTTCTGGAGACGTTCTACAATCGTGCCATCGAGCTGGGGGTGGAAAACGTGCGGCGAGATGACTTCCGATATGATGGACCGAAGCCACAGACCAAAGAGGCCGGAATCCTCATGCTCGCCGACTCCATCGAATCGGCGGCGCGGACCTTGTCCGAGAGGACACCGAGCAGAGTCCGGCAGTTGGTTCGTCGCATCGTGCAGCAGAAATTCTCTGCGGGTGAGCTCGATGAATGCCCCCTCACGTTGCGAGACCTCCACGGCATCGAAGATGCCTTTATCCCGGTTTTGATGGGTACCCTTCATGGACGTGTCGAGTACCCATGGCAGAAGGAAGCAGGACGAAAGGAGCGTCGTGGTGGCGGACCGATTGCATCTGCACTTCCCGGACGACCATCCTGAGCTCCTTGATCCCTCCGTCGCCCAACACCTCACCGCTCTCGGTCATTCGGTGCTTGAGGCTCACCCCGTGCGCGGTCTTATCGATATCGTGTTGACGGATAACAAAGAGCTGCATCGGCTGAATTCGAGCTTTCGTGGAATGGATCGACCGACAGACGTGTTGTCCTTCTCTTTGGCGGAGGGACAACCCATCGTCACCGAACACGAAGAGGCCGTACCCAGCGGTGAGATCTACATTTCGGTGAGCCAGGCGCAGCTACAGGCCGAAGAACTTGAGGTGTCACTGCAGGACGAAGTTGGTCGTCTCATGGTCCATGGCATTCTGCATCTGGCAGGATATGACCACGACACGGAGGAGACACTGCGTTTCATGGAACATGAAACGCAGCGCTTTCTCGACTTGCATAGTAGTTGTCCTGGCGGACAGCATATCTGAAAGGAGCACCACCGCCCTTCGTGGAACCCCCGCAACTAGCTCTTTGGATCAGTATCGCCGTCGGTTCAGCGCTCGCCCTGTTTGCGCTGGCCAGCTATGAAGCCACCTTCGCCTCCCTGTCGCGATCCTCTTTGGAGCGATTCAGTGAGAATGGTGTAAGGCGAGCCGATGCGATGCTGCGCATCTTCGCACCACGTCATCGTCTTCAGGTCATGACCAGGATCGGACTCGGTCTTCTCGCAGTGTGCCAGGCGATTGCCCTTGGCCAACTCTTCGATAGCCTACCGGGTGCCCTGCTGCCCGTGTTGCTCACTGTCATCGTTGGCGGTGTCGTGCTGCTGTCCACAGGATTGGCGGGCCGACTGCGCTTCGAAGCAGAAGGCGAGGAACCTCGCATTTCCCCCTTGGCGCTGTCCTTCATTCCCCTCTACTACGCCCTGATTCCCTGTTCCCTGCTCGTGGAGCGACTCTCCTCCTCCGGCGACTACACAGATGAGGAGTTCAAGGCGGAAAAGGAGGAAGAGTTGCGCAGTCTGGTCGAGTCAGAGGGCGAATCAGGCGTTCTTGAAGAGGGCGAGCGTGACATGATCGAAGGCGTCTTCGGATTCCACGAGCGTGTCGTTCGAGAGGTCATGGTTCCACGGGTGGATATCACCGCCGTCGAACAGGATGCGACAGTGGGCGATCTGATTCGCACGATTCGCGAGACGGGTCATTCGCGGGTGCCTATCTACGAGGAATCCCTCGATACGGTTCGTGGCATCGCCTACGCGAAGGATCTGCTTCTGGTGCTCGAACTCGAGGATCACGATATCAGCGTCGACACACCTCTGCGAGACCTCGTGAATGCGCCGGAGGGCTCTCCCATTCGAATGCTCCGAGAGCCATATTATGTGCCCGAAACGAAGAAGATCGATCAGCTCCTGCGAGATCTTCGCTCTGCACGCACGAGGTTGGCCATTGTCGTTGACGAGTACGGCGGCACGGGGGGCCTGGTGACGACGGAGGATCTTGTCGAGGAGATCGTCGGCGAATTGCAGGACGAGTACGACGCTGAAGAGGACCTCTACCACTGGCAAAAGCAGGACGAGATCCTGGTGGTGAATCCACGCATCAACATGGACGAGCTCAACGAGCTGCTCGAGTCGGACTTGCCCAATGACGGCTTCGATACGCTCGGTGGCTACATCTACGATCATGTCGGCCACGTCCCTGAACCCGGGCAGGCGATCGATGCGCCCGGCTTCAGTATCACGATCCTGACCGTTGAAGGTCAGCGGATAGGACGCGTCAAGATGGAACGGGTTCAAACGGATCCTGAGACGGCGATCTCCAATCCTGAGGGCCCCTGAACCATCCCGAGGGGCTTCACGATTCCATCCGATCTGAATCGTTCAGGACCCACGGCTTGGGCTTGCGAAGACCTAGGACCCAAACTATATTGTCAACCGTGTTGCGGGGTGGAGCAGTCTGGTAGCTCGTTGGGCTCATAACCCAAAGGTCGCGGGTTCGAATCCTGCCCCCGCTACCATATTCTGAGCAGGTGGCCGCTCGTCGGCCTCCTGCTCTTTTTTTCTGCCTGGTCCTCTTTCTTTGTTCCTTCGTTTCTTAGCTGAATTCACCTGACCGGTACTCGATAATGCCTCGACTCAAACGTGTGACCGACGAGCCAGACAGCACCTCTCAAGGTGACCGGGTTGCCCTCGATGAGCGTTTTGTTGCGCTTCTGATACCGGATTCTCCCCTGGATCGGGTGGAGAGCCAGGAGTTGCGGCAGATCGTGTCTCGTGCTCTGCAGAAGCTGACCCCCGATGAATTGGCCGTGGTTGAGCAGAGATACCAGAACAAGCGGTCCCCCGGCGCGGTGGCCTCACGCCTGCAGATGGACCGCGAGATGGTCGCCGAGCTCGAACAGAGTGCGCTGGCGAAACTCCGCGGCCCTCTCGTGGAGTACATGGAGTCCTGAGGCAATAGCTCGTGATCGCCGACGCCCGTCCGCGTCAACCTCTGATCGCTCTCATCGGCCTATCGACGGGTCTGTTATGGACCTGGAGCCAACCCACGGTTGACGCGGGTTGGCTGGGTTGGGTCTGCCTGATCCCTAGCTTTTATCTCCTGCTGCATCACAACCTCAGTGGTCGCGATGCGTGGCTCTTGGGTGCCAGCGCAGGGCTAACGGCCGGGCTGGGTAGGGTATACTGGGTTTCAGAAACACTCCAGAGTTACGGCGGCCTGGCTGTTCCCCTCGCCTATCTGACCACGTTCTTGCTGGCCGCCTACGTGGGTCTCTACCCGATGATCGCCCTCCGATGGGCGCGTAGCCTCTCACCAGGCCATCGCCGACGGCTTCCCTGGCTTATCGCATCGATCTGGGTTCTACTCGATTGGATCCTGTCCTGGCTCTTCACGGGATTCCCGTGGGCACTTCTGGGCTACAGCCAGTATCAGTCGACGACGATGTTGCCCATCGCCGCGCTGACAGGGGTGCACGGCTTGACGTTCACCCTCGTCGCGGCAAACGTCGCTCTTGCGCAGTTGCTTGGCCCCCGACGAGAGGGCTGGGCCCTGGCTGCCCTGCTGGTCCCCAGTCTGATGGGGCTGGTCGGCGTTCGTCTGTTCGTTGACAGGCCCGAGCCCATGGGGTCACACCGGGTCGGGATCGTTCAGGGCAGCGTTGAACAGGGAGCGAAATGGCAGACCGTGAGTCTTACGGAGACGACGGGAATCCATCTTCGCCTGGCAAGGCAGTTGGATCGCACCGAGCCCTTGGATCTCGTCGTTTTTCCAGAGACGGCCTTCCCCTTCCGCTTCGACCATCCTAGCTACGAGATCCATCGACGGTGGCTGGCTGAGTTGGCGCAGGAGCTTCAGACGTCGTTGCTGGTGGGTTCTCTCGGGTCCGCCTCTGAGAGTGGAGACCGGGGCCTGTTCAACCGCGCCTTCTTGATCGATCGGGCGGGAGAGGTCATCAATTTCGCCGACAAGGTCCATCTGGTCCCCTTCGGGGAGTATCTACCGCTGAAATGGATCTTCGGATATCTCGATGAACTGACCGCCGAGAGTGGTGCCTTCGATCCCGGACAGGTCGAACACAAGGTGTTGCAGCTTCGCCAGAAAGATGGCGTGGAACCGTCACCATTTGCCGTATTCATCTGTTATGAGTCGATCTTCCCGCAGATCGCACGGCAGCAGACGCTGGCAGGCGCCCAGTTCCTGATCAACACGACGAACGATGGTTGGTTTGGCACGACCTCAGCCCCCGCCCAACACCTGTCGATGGCAGTCCTTCGCGCTGTAGAGAATGGTCGTGCCGTGGTCCGCGCCGCGAACACCGGCATCTCGTGCTTCATCGACGCACAGGGGAGTATTACCAAGCCCACTTCACTGTTCGAGAAAACGGCCATTCAGGGCACTGTGGGGCTGAATTCCCATCTGACACCCTACACGCGCCTGGGGGATCTCGTCGTGGCGGTGAGTGCGTTACTGCTGGCCATCTCCTTCACCTACGACGGACATCACCGGCGACGCACGACCAACAGGCAGGTCGCAGATGCTCGCCAGCAACTCGACGCATGGGCCGCTTCAGCATCCAGTCTGGAAAAGCACATCGTTCTGGCCTCGGGGTACGATAGCGATGCCTCCGTCTGGGCTCCGTTGCTGGCGCAACTCAAAGCGTGCTTCATCGACGCCGATGAAAGGATCACGGCCGTCGACCTACGACACGATCTGTCGATCGAGGATCTGTCAGCCCACGTGGCCAGCCTCGTCGCAGATGAGAGTGATCAACCTCTGGTGTTCGTGGGACACAGCCTGGGGGGCATGGTGAGCATCAGAGCCTCTCACCGACTACCGGAGGCCGCTTCGCAGGTCATCGCCGTGGCGTCACCCTTCGGCGGAACCGTGTGGGCAACACTGGCGCGCTGGTCGGGGCGGGAATGTCCGAGAACACTCGTCGACCTGGGAGCTGGCAGCCTTGCGGCTCGGTCGATCAATCAGCTCATCCCGGAAACGACGCTGGACAGCCTGAGGCTGGCGGGAGACATGCTCTCGTGTCATCCTGTGGGTGCCCGATCCATGACCACCTACGAACCGGCGCTGCTGGTGGGTCCGAGGACGAGACACACCTTGCTGCTGCAGGACCCTCGGATCCTGCGGGACATCGTCGGCCTCATCAGAGGATAGCCAGGGACCATCCCTGAATGGCGTGCCGCCTTTCCTAACTCGAGGCGACTCCGGTGCAACAGGGCCGGGGCTCAATAGGCGAGATTCGAGTAGGTATAGACTCCTAAGACGATCGCCAACGTCGTCAGTGCCAGCGGCCCTGCAAGCTCAGTCCAGATCTTCATCGCTACATCTCCTTGATTGTGTGTGAGATCAGTATGCTCTCTCGTGCCCAGACCCCTTACCAGCCCAGCCGCAGCGCGGCGGCCACCAGCACCGTGGTGGTCGAAATCATCCCCACCCAACTCCCGATGGGCTCGCCGTGCTGAGGATGACCACTAAATGCTCTAAGTGGATTGCTGATCTGTCTCCTGCCTGGGTGACGAGACGGCTGATCGTTCCGTCTGCACGACACTGATCGCAAACAACGTGCCAACCCGTGCATCAATCAAGATGTACTATCTCTAAACTATTGTTAATACGTAATTAAGGGCCATGTATTGACTCTCGTCCTCTTGATTTGGACGACGCATCATACAGTCCAGAAGTGCAATACAATCGCATTATTGCGCCTAGTTATTTTTAAACTTACTGTTTACAATAAGTTCCCTGCTTTCTCATTTCTGAGCCTATTCGTCCACATTAGCGCATTT
>MDTC01188428.1_pt1 | contig 20385 bp, 15 predicted proteins | sample 811181 | NCBI WGS metagenome assembly MDTC01 (sample SAMN05326644, study PRJNA326480) | marine metagenome | isolation source: seawater | place: Pacific Ocean: North | collected 2011 | reverse complement strand
TGTAATTATCCACTTCTACTAAAGTTCTTTGGTCTAATCTGTATTTTTTCTCTTTGAGAACCCTGACGGCAGATACTATATCTTCTTGCGTAATATTGGCTAAAAAACCTAACCTACCAGCATTGATACCTAAAATTGGAATATTACTGTCTTTGATCATTGTAACGGTATCTAACAGTGTTCCATCTCCACCAAAACTAATTAGTAAATCAACTTTACTATTTATTAAATCATCCCCGTCAAAAAGATGATCAATATCTTTTTTGTAAAGATTGGGGATATGAGCTAAATTTTTATGCAAAAATATTTCAGGACTCATTTCATTTCTAATGCAATCCAAAAGGTTATTAATAAACTTAAAGTTAGGTTCAGCTATAGATTTTCCATAAATACCTACTTTTCTCATATGTTACAGCTTTAAGTAGTTCATTAAATGATCGTATCTATGCTGAAATTCATTTTCTGTTTGGTCATCAGTGAAAATTTCATGAATGGTATAATCGTATCTTGAAAAAGTTTGGAGAATTGCTCCTAATTTGGATTGATTAACCTTTATGGTTACTCTTATTTGATTATTATCATCAAAAGTCTCAGAATAAAAAGCCAAAATTTTTGCGTTATTGGTTTCTACAATTTGAGCGATTTGAGAAAGTTGAAAATCAATAAAGTTCATTTGAAGAACAATTATTGCACCTGGATCATTAAACCCAGATTGTCTACTCAAAACACTCACTAAATGAGTTACACTAATTGCACCTAAGAATTGATTTTTATCATCACAAACTGGGATAATGCTTAACTTGTGATTAGCAATTACATACATTACTTTGTATAAATGAGTGTTTTCACTTACCATTTGTTGATTACTTATGAAATTTAAATTTTCAATTTTATCTTCCAGTTGATTATGATCATAAATCATGTTATCAGAAATTAAACCAACATAAAGACCATCCTTAACCACCGGTAAGTGGTTGACATTAAACTCTTCCATCCAACTCAAAGCCTTTGAAAGACTTTCATTTGGACGAATCGGGGGGACATCATTATTTATTAATTCTACAGCTTTCATTTCAAATAATATTGTAAAAATACGATTAAAGTAACTATTAGAATGAATTGTCTTGTAATTTTACAGAATATGACAGCATTAAGTGTAAACATTAATAAAATTGCCACTCTGAGAAATGCCAGAGGAGGCAGTGAACCCAATTTAATTAATCACGCTTTAAACATTGAAAAGTTTGGAGCTCAAGGCATTACCGTTCATCCAAGGCCTGACGAAAGGCACATCAAATACGAAGACGTCAGATTATTAAAAAAACATCTCTCTGTTGAACTCAATATTGAAGGAAATCCTAAAGAAAATTCTTTCGTAGAATTGGTTTTAGAAACCTCTCCTAAACAAGTTACTCTAGTTCCTGATACTACGGGGCAATTGACCTCTGATCATGGCTGGAATACCATCAAAAATAAATCTTTTTTAATTGAAATGGTCAGCCTTTTCAAGGCCAAGAACATTCGAACTTCATTGTTTGTTGATCCAGAAGAAAAAAATATTGTTGGTGCCCAGGAAACTGGTACAGATAGAATTGAACTTTACACGGAAAGTTTTGCAGCTAATTTCTCTAAAGATCCTCAAAATGCTATTTCTTCATATATAAAATCAGCTGAATTAGCAGCTTCACTAAACTTAGAATTAAATGCTGGACATGATTTAAACTTAGAAAATTTAAAATACTTTGTTTCAAATATTATAAACCTTAAAGAAGTCTCCATTGGCCATGCACTAATAGCTGATGCCTTAAATTATGGGATGGAAAACACTGTAAATATGTATTTAAGAGCACTTAGAAAATGAAATTACACTTTAAAAAAATTGGGGAAGGAGCACCACTATTAATTATACATGGACTTTTTGGTTCGGCAGATAACTGGGGAACTCTTGCCAAAAAATTTGCACTTAATCATACTGTTTTTCTAATTGATTTAAGAAATCACGGAAGATCACCACATGATTCAATAATGAATTATGATGTTATGGCGGATGATGTTTATGAACTGATTCAACAAGAAAAAATAGTTAATCCAGTACTATTAGGACATTCTATGGGCGGAAAAGCCGCTCTTCAATTTGTTGAGAAATATCCAAATGTTTTAAAAAAACTTATTGTTGCAGATATTGGAATTAAGGCTTATCCAATGCACCATGATGTGATTATTAAAGGCTTACAAAATGTAAATTTAAATACCATTCAATCAAGATCTGCAGCTACACTTTCATTAGCAGAATTTGTAAAAGAAATCGGAATTCAACAGTTTCTAATGAAAAATCTTTATTGGATACAAAAAGGAAAGCTGGCTTGGAGAATGAACTTGAATGTCATTGCTGAAAATATTCATGAAATATTAAAAGAAATTAAAATTCAGAATAACAATATTGAATCTCTATTTTTAAGAGGAGAATTTTCCAATTATATCCTTGAAGAAGATTATACTGATATTCTTTTAGCCTTACCAAATGCTAAAATTCAAACTATTGAAAAAGCAGGACATTGGTTGCATGCAGAAAACCCATTATCTTTTTATGAAAAAGTGATTGATTTTATTGATTAAAATTATTTGTTGTAAGCAGCAACACAAGTTCCAGACCCAATTATTCCTGCATCCCAAGCGTAATTAATAATAATTTCATCACCAGTATCACTTACAACTCCATTACCAGAAATAGTTAAACTAATTTGTAAGGGGGCTTGACCAACGGAAAATGTATTTTCAGGAACTGTAACATTAACACCATCTACATTGGCTACAACTTCAGGGATAAATTGATTAAAGTCCTGAATAATGATTTCATTGGAAGAATTACCTTCAATAATGGATTGGTCAGATGCAATAAGGTCAATGGCCATAAAACCCAAATTAATTTGACAATCATGACTAACCGTATATGAACTTATCAAATTACTAACACAGACATCTACGTTTACTGTTCTATCAATTGTTGAAACATTTCCATTATCGTCTGTTGATGAATAAGTAACAGTGTAGCTTCCAACACTTGTATTATCTAGATTACTAATTATTTCAACATTTCCAGAAATATCTTCATCATAAGCATCTACAGAACTCACACCAGGATCATTAAAAGAATCACCTATACATAGCTGAATGATTTCGTCTCCCAAAAGGGTTATTATTGGAGAAGTATTTTTCTTTTTACAAGCATTAAAAAAAACAACAGCAATAGTAAATAGAAGAAAATATTTAAATCCTGTTTTTTTCATGAAATTTCAAATTAGTTAATAACGAATTTATAGTTTATTCGCCGGTTTTCCAAAATGCAAGATAAAATGTAAAACCCATTATTTACTTCGCTCAAATCAATATTAATATCTATTTTTTGTCTATAATATTTATTCAAAATACACGCTCCTTTAATGTCATAGAGCATGACTTTACAATTAGAGTTAATTCCTTGAATAGCTAAGTTTTTGTTAAATGATAAATAACTTATATTTATATTATCTGTTTTTGAATTATTTATTCCTACTGTACCTCCAACAATAAATTTCAAAGAAACAGGTAAATGATCACTCATGTGAAATAAAGCATTGGCAACACTTTGAGGAACATTGGTATTAGTAAAAACATTTAATGCTTGATTAAAATAACTCCCATCTTGACCATCAGCTAAATATGAATTATCTAGATACATCACGCCGTCTGAACCACTCATCACATCTTCAGAAACAAATATAAAATCAAAACGGTCATCCATTCCTCCAGTAGCTCCACCAGCATAACCACCCGAAGAAGAGCGCGTACTTTGGGTGTGGTAATTTTTGTAACCACTATTGACATGCCAATTTCCCATTCTATTGATTGGATCAATCAAATTTAATCCTTGACCATTTAAAATCTCTTGACATCCAGTTTCGGTATGAGAATAAAAATTGAAATCTCCACCAATAAATAACTTGCTGGATTTATTATTATTGACTAAATATTGTTTTAAAATTACCGCATCTTGATATCTTCTATTTTCGTTAGTTGAGGAATTTCCTGCCTTCAAATGCAAAGAATAAAAATACAATAGCGTGGTATCTTGAGTTAAACCAAGATTCGGATCTTTATAGTAAAGAACGTATTCATTGATATCTCTTAAAGTTGTTACAATTTGATTTTGACTATGTAATCCAAATTTTGTTTGATCAAAGAACAATAAATTATCTGTATCCGGACCATCATAAAAAACTGCACTAGCAAAGCTGTTGACACCATTTACATTTAAGGCGTTATTTTTAATTAATGCCCCCCCATTGAAAGAGGTAAGTTCATTTACCACAAAAATATCGGGCTGAATAAAATCTAATATTTTTTTTAATGTATCAACTCTATCTTGCTGTAAATATGGGAAATTCAATAAATTATAGTAGGTTACTTTTACGGTATCTTGAGCGATATATTTATTAAATAAAATACTAAAAATTAATATCGCTATTAGTACATAACGAATCATGGCTTTTTAACAATGAACATATAAACTGGAAAGTGGTCACTATATCCACCCATAAAATTGGAGCCTACAAATGATCTAAAAGGATATCCTTTGAAATTTCCTTTTTGATTTTTTAAAAATGCTTTATTAAATACCACAGATTTATAAAAAGTAAAGTCATCATATTTTTTTTCAGCATCTAAAAAAGAAGGAGTCAATATAAATTGATCAAATAAATTCCACTGATCTCTGTAAGCCAAGGTTCCTATTCCTTTTTTAAAGTGCTCACCCATGGTATTAAATAACTGCCCCTTTCTAACCATATCAGGATTACCCTTAGCTTTCAAAAAATCTTTAATACTTGGAGAAATAGGGTCATCATTAAAATCTCCCATTATGACCACTTTTGCATCTTTTTCAATTAATTGTATTGAATCAACAATTGATTTCGATAGCTTAGCTGCCTCAATTCTTTTTGGTCTACTCTTGGCCTCTCCTCCCCTTCTGGATGGCCAATGAATCACTATAAAATGCATTTTCTCACCTAACAATTCACCTGTGACTAGTAGCTGATCTCTGGATTTAAAATTAGAATCATTTGGCATATATAATCTTATTGAACTACTTGAAAGTACTTTAAAATGAAGCGGGTCATATAGTAAAGCACAATCAATTCCTCTTCGATCAGGCCCTTCATGATGAACAATCTTATAATTTTTGTCAGCAATACTTTTTTGATTTACTAAGTCATGTAAAACTAAACTGTTTTCAATTTCACAAACTCCAATAATACTAGCTCCAAGAGGTGTTACTTCTTTTCCTAAAGTATCAATAACTTTTGCTAAATTCTTAAGTTTTAAATTGTACTTTTTTGTATTGAAGTTTTTGGAGCCATAAGGGGTGAAATCTTCCTGAAGAATTTTATTGGTGTCAGGATCTACAATAGTATCAAATAGGTTTTCTAAATTATAGAAGGCAATGCACTCTAAATTAAGAGCAGATGGTGTTGATTGAGACCAAGAAATATTGCAAATCAATATTAATGTTAATAAAAATAATTTCACATTCATAAAGTTTATTTAATTTAAGCTTAGATTTAAAAGAATTGAAAAGATTAAAATTACCCTCCTAATATACAATTACAATAATGTTTTTCAATAGAAACGCTGTTTTATTTCTCTTAAGCTTTACAGGCTGTATTTCTTCTTTTTTTAGTCAAAATGACTCCACTTACATTGAAGATAGTGTAGCAAATATGGTTCCTGTTTTTACAACAACAGTTGACTTACTTGAAAATGAATTACAATCTCAAGACATCAGCGGTTTACTTCAATCTTCAAGGGATGTATATGTAAACCAAGCAGGTTTTAATTTTAGCGCTGCAAGATTTAGGCTCAGGGGATACAGCTCTGAAAATACCAGATTATTTTTTAATGGAATTCCAGTCAATGACCCAGAAAATGGCTGGACCATATGGAGCTATTGGGGTGGTTTAAATGATGTTACCAGATACCCTGAAAACAAATTTGGTATTTCAAGTTCTTCAGCCACATTTGGAGGAGTTGGAGGTTATTCATATATATCTGCTTTACCATCCGAGAAAAAAACAGGCTCAAGAATTTCCTATGCAGCTACCAATCGCTCTTATAGAAATAGAGCGATGTACACTTATAACTCAGGACTTAACAATAAAGGATGGGGTATTCTTATAAGTGGATCTTCACGATGGTCAGATGAAGGATATGTTCCTGGAAGTTATTATAGTGCAGGAAGTTATTTAGTATCTATAGAAAAGAAAATAAATGATAAGCACTCCTTAAATTTAATGGGATTTGGAGCACCAACTGTTCAAGGTAGACAAGGAATAGCTATCCAAGAAACTTATGAATTAACTGGGGATAATTTCTACAATCCGTATTGGGGTTACCAAACCCAAAGTGACGGAACAAGGAAAAAACGAAATGCAAGAAACAGAGATAATCATAAACCATACTTTACTTTAGGCCACTATTGGAATATTTCAGAAAAATTAAATCTGCAAACAAACCTATATGCAATCACTGGAAAAACTGGGAATACTAATCTTAACTGGTTTGACGCTAAAGATCCAAGACCTGACTATTACAAATATTTACCCAGTTACTATTTGAATAATCAAGGGACACTTTCTGGTAACCAAACCATTGCTAGCCCTGATGATTATCAACAACTTTTAAATGCTTGGCAACAAAACGATCCCTCAGTTACTCAACTTGACTGGGATAACCTATACAATGCTAATTATAATAATATATATACTCAAAATAATATTGGAGGATTTAGCGACTCTTCTCTAACCGCCAACAGATCTAAATATATCATTGAAGAATATCGACTTGACCCAAGGCATATAGGTCTAAATAGCTTTGGAAAACTAATTATTAATGATGCTAGTCATCTAAATTTTGGGTTAAGTATAAGCAAATATAAAAGCAAAAATTTTAAAATAATGAATGACTTGCTTGGTGGAGATTATTGGGTAGATATTGATCAGTTTGCCCTTAGAGATTTTGATGATCCTGATATTGCTCAGAATGACCTTCAAAATATTAATGGTATTATCAAAGCTGGTGACCTTTTTGGTTATAATTATGATATTCATATTAATAAAAATGAAATTTTTGGAGAATATAATTTTAACAAAAATAAACTTGAAAGTTTTTTTGGAATTAACCTTTCCAACACCTCATTTTGGCGTAATAGTAAAATGCAAAATGGAAGATTTCCCAGTACTTCTTTAGGTGAATCAGAAAAACAAAACTTCACTAATTATGGATTTAAAATTGGCATATTATATAAACTAACTGGAAGGCACCTTCTTTCATTTAATGGGATGTACAAAACTGAAGCTCCCTATGTAAGAAATGCCTATGTATCTCCTAGAACCAGAGATCAGTTAGTAAATAACTTGAATTCAATAGAAATTATTTCAGGAGATATTAATTACAATATTAGATTACCGTTTTTAAAAGCTAGATTAACCGGCTTTTATACCCAAATAAATAACCAAACTTGGGCTAGGTCTTTTTACCATGATGAATACAGAGCTTTCGTAAATTACATGATGACTAATGTAGATCAAATATTCATGGGATTAGAATTTGGTTTTGAAAGTAATATTACTTCAACGATGCAATTGACTGGAGCTTTAACAATTGGTGATTACTTATATAATTCAAGACCTGTTGCAACTATTACAAGGGATAACTCCCAAGAACTCATTGCAGAGGATAAGGTAATTTACCTTCAGAATTTTAAAATTGGAGGAATGCCACAACAAGCTGCTTCATTGGGGCTTAAGTACAATGCTCCAAAATATTGGTATGCAGGAATAAATTATAATTATTTTGCGGATATCTATTTATCTCCAAATCCAGACAGAAGAACTTCTGAGGCATTAGCTGGATTAGGCAGTGACTACCCTTATATAAATGATATTACTAATCAAACCAAACTTGAAAATGGCAATGCGGTAAACTTATTTATTGGTAAAAGTTGGAAATTTTACAAATCGAATACATATTTAAGATTAAGTATCAATGTGAATAATGTATTGGATAACACTTCTTTCAAAACTGGAGGATTTGAACAATTGCGATACGATGCATCTAACATCCAACGCTTTCCAAACAAATATGGATACATGTATGGAAGAACTTATTTTACCATGTTAAGCTATTTATTTTAATTATGAAAAAGACTAAAAATATACTACTTACCTTACTGATTTTAATTGGAATTGTATCGTGCAACAAGAAATATGATGAGCCAGTTTTAGCAGATTTTTCTATTGGAGATATAATTACTATTGATTCTCTTAAATCTTTATTTGGTGGACAAAATATGACAATAAGTGCTGATTTAACTTTATTTGCAAATGTCACTTCTGAAGAAACAAATGGAAATTTTTATAAAGAAGCCTACATCCAAGATCCTTCTGGAGCAATACTAGTGAAGTTTAAAGAAGGAAGCGGATTATACATAGGAGATAGTGTTCAAATAAACATTACAGGCAGTAAACTAACTAAAGATTATGATTATTTCCAGCTAGAAGATGTTGACCCTTATCTAAGCGTAAAAAAAATAGCTACCGAAAAATTCATCATTCCTGATACAATAACTCTTCTGGATTTAAACTGGGAAGCTGACCAAGGAAAACTAATTTGTTTTAAAGATGTAGAATTCTCTGGATGTGAAATAGGTAAAACTTATGCAGACGCCTTTAACTTACAAAACGCCGATAGAATACTTATTGATGAAGATGGTAACTTCATTAGTGTTAGTAGCTCTGGATATGCCAATTTTGCCGACCAAACTGTTGACACTGGAAATGGATCTATCGTTTGTATTGTTGGAGAAGACTATGCGGGGATTATTAAATTTAAAATAAGAGATTTAAATGAGCTTCAATTTAATAATTCTAGAAATACCCCAATTGCTTTTTTATGTAAAGATTTTGAAGATAATGACATCTCTTCTGGTGGTTGGACCATACAAAATGTAATTGGAAATATTGATTGGGTGGCCAATGATCAATTTGCCCAATTTGGAGAGTATTATGGGCAAATTTCTAACTATTCCAACTTCTCCAATACAAGTTGTGATACGTGGCTGATTTCTCCTTCAGTTGATTTAAGCACTATCAATAGTCCCAGGTTATCATTTTACAGTGCTCAAAATTATTCTGGACCAGCACTAGAAGTATATGTTTCAAACGATTACGATGGTTTAAGTAACCCCACTAATAATGGCACTTGGAATCCAATTCAAGTTAATTTATCCAATGGGAATTGGAATTGGATTGATTCTGGTCCAATAAACCTTCAACAGTATAAAGGTGAAGATACTTATGTGGCATTTAGGTACCAAGGCACAAATTCAGCTGGAGCTACATGGGAAATTGACGATATATTAATTTCTTATTGATTAAATTAATAGTTCATTAAAACTTTTTCTGGGTCATTTCCACCAAAAACTAATTCTTCAGGATTTTCGAGAACTTCTTTTACTTTAACTAAAAATCCAACACTGTCTTTTCCATCAATAATTCTATGATCATAAGACAATGCCAAATACATAATTGGTCTAATCTCCACCTTACCATCAATTGCTACTGGTCGCTCAACAATATTATGCATACCCAAAATAGCTGACTGAGGAGGGTTAATGATAGGTGTGCTTAACATTGAACCAAAAACACCTCCATTGGTAATAGTAAATGTGCCACCTGTAATTTCTTCAATGGAAATTTTACCATCTCTAGCTTTAATGGCTAATTCTTTTATTTTAGATTCTATCTGCAATAAATTCATTTCCTCAGCATTTCTCAAAACTGGAACCATTAGTCCTTTTGGAGTGCTTACAGCAATACCTATATCATTAAAATTATAAGAAATCATATGGTCACCATCAATCATTGAATTGACAGTTGGAAACTCATTAAGGGCAATGGTACATGCATGTGTAAAAAACGACATGAATCCTAAACCTACACCGTACTTTTCTTTAAACTCAACCTTATACTTTGCTCTCAAATCCATGATTGGCTTCATGTCCACTTCATTAAATGTAGTAAGCATGGCTGTTTCGTTCTTAACAGTAACTAGTCTGGAAGCAATTTTTCTTCTAAGCATACTGAGCTTACGTATCTCACTTTTTCTGTTACCTTCTTCAGGAAGACTAGCTAGAAGTTGTAAAATGTCTTGTTTAGTGATTCTACCACCTTTACCTGTTCCTTCAACATATTCAACTTGAACATTGTTTTCATCCATTAATTTTTTAGCAGCAACACTAGGATGACCAGTAGCATATGTTTTTTGCTGTTCTGGAGCAGTATTAACAGGACCTGGATTAGGTGTTGTAGGTTTTTCTATATTCTTAGATTTTTCAGAGCTTCCACCAGCTGGTTTTTCAGCAGAGGTGTCAATTAAGCATACTACTTGACCAACTTCAACAACATCTCCAACTTCTGCCTTTAAAGTAATTGTTCCTGATTGTTCAGCAGGCAACTCTAAAGTAGCTTTATCAGAATCTACTTCTGCAATGGTTTGATCTTTCTCAACATATTCCCCATCTTCAACCATCCATTCAGCGATTTCAACTTCTGAGATTGATTCTCCTGGACTGGGTACTTTCATTTCTAATATTGACATGATTATTGTTTTGCGTAAGACATTACTTGGTTAATAATTGCGTTATGCCTGATTTCATGAACTTTAGGAGACCCACTTGCTGGACTTCCAGATTCATTTCTAGCACAACAGATGATAGGACTGAGCTTCCATTTTCTTAAAATGAAAGACCAAGGACCCATATTCTCTGGTTCTTCTTGAGCCCAAATAAATTGGCAATCTCTTCCATATTTATGGATGATTTTTTGAAGTTGTTTTTCAGGAAATGGATAAATCTGTTCTAATCGAATGATAGCAATATTTTCAGCTTTAATAGTTTCGTATTTTTCAATTAAATCATAATAAAATTTACCAGAACAAAAGACCACTGTATTTATTTTGCTTGTATTGGCTGATTCATCATCTATTACTTCTTGAAAAGATCCTTTTGACATTTCTTTTACAGATGATACAGCTCTTGGATATCTGAGTAATTTTTTTGGTGTAAAAACAATTAGAGGTTTTCTAAATGGTCGAATAATTTGTCTTCTTAAAAGATGGAAATAATTTGCTGGAGTAGTACAATTGGCTATTTGAATATTGTTTTCAGCGCACAGTTGTAAAAATCTTTCAATTCTTGCTGATGAATGCTCTGATCCCATTCCTTCATAACCATGAGGCAATAACATCACGAGCCCGTTAGGGGTTCCCCATTTGTCTTCAGCAGCACTTAAAAATTGATCAATAATAATTTGAGCACCATTAAAGAAATCTCCAAACTGAGCTTCCCAAATGGTTAACCCTTTTGGAGTATTAAAAGCATAACCATAATCAAAACCTAAAACAGCATACTCAGAAAGTAAGGAGTTATATATTTGGAATGTGCCTTGATTTTTACTCAATGCGGATAAAGGAATGACCTCTTCTTCATCATCTTCAGTTTTAACAACCGCATGTCGGTGTGAGAATGTTCCTCGTTCAACATCTTGACCAGAAATTCTAACAGAATAGCCTTCAACTAATAATGATGCATAGGCCATTAACTCCCCCATTGCCCAATCCAGCTTATTGGCATTTAACATTTTAATACGGTCTTCAAATAATTTGATGATTTTTCTAAAATATATTTTTCCATCTGGAAGATGGTTAAGTTGATGAGCAAGATCAATTAACTTCTTTTCTTCTACACCAGTTTCAGGAGAATTATCAAAATCATCATCATTGGATTTTCTAAAATCTTCCCAAACATCTTCTAAAAAATTAGTGATTTTAGCTTTTTCGATCTGTTTAGCTTCGTCTAATCTCTCTTGAAGCATATCATCAAACTCTTTCTCCATCTCATTGCCTTCTTCTATACTTACTACTTGCTCATCAACAAGTTTCTTGAGGTATATTTCTCTGGGGTTGGGATGCTTAGCGATTAATTTATAAAGCTTAGGCTGAGTGAATTTTGGTTCATCTCCTTCGTTATGACCATATTTTCTATAACAAAGTAAATCAACAAAGACATCTCTAGAAAACTCTTGACGATACCTTAGTGCAATATCAATAGTTTGAACTACAGCTTCGATATCATCTCCATTAACATGAAAAACAGGACACAATGTAGATTTAGCAACATCAGTACAATAGGTACTTGATCTAGCATCTAAATAATTAGTAGTAAAACCAACTTGGTTGTTAATTACAATATGTAAAGTTCCTCCAGTTCTATAACCATCCAACTGAGCCATTTGAATTACTTCATATACAATTCCTTGCCCTGCAATTGCTGCATCACCATGAATAAGTATTGGAAGAATCTTTTTTTCATCACCAGCAAGTTCATGATCAATTTTGGACCTTGTAATTCCTTCAACAACTGGGTCAACAGCTTCTAAGTGGGATGGATTAGGTGAAAGTGTTATTTTGACACTGTTACCACTAATAGTATCAATTTCAGAGGTAATTCCCAAATGATATTTTACATCACCATCAAAAAGAGCTTCATCGTCATATTCCTTTCCTTCAAACTCACTAAAAATACTTTCATAGGTTTTATTAAAAATATTTGCCAATACATTTAACCTTCCCCTATGTGCCATTCCAACAACAAATTCCTTCAATCCCAGAGAAGAACCATTTTCAATTAGAGCATCAAGTGCAGGAATTAGAGATTCCGCACCTTCAATAGAAAATCTTTTTTGACCTACAAATTTTTTCTGTAAAAACTGTTCAAAAACAGTCGCTTGATTAAGTTTATCTAAAATATATTTTTTTTGAATTTTAGAGAACTGGGGCCTATTTTTTAGTTCAATATTTTTCCTTATCCATTCTACTCTTTCTGGATGTCTAATGTACTGAAACTCAATACCAATAGATTGGCAGTAAGTTTCTTCTAAATGAGTTACAATTTTATTTAGAGTAGAAGGACCTAAACCAACCTGATTACCAGCCTGAAAAACAGTAACTAAATCGTCTTCATCCAAACCAAAGTTTTTAATAGCTAATGTAGGAGAATACTTTCTTCGTTCTCTAACTGGATTGGTTTTGGTAAATAAATGACCTCTTGATCGATACTCGTTAATCAAGTTAATGACCATAAATTCTTTCTTGAAATTACTTGGAACCTCATCCTCCTCGTTGTAGGTTTCTTTAGCAAATTCATATCCATCAAAAAACTGTCTCCAGCTCTTTTCTACCAAACGCTTGTCAACCAAATACATTTGATGCAATTCATCAACATAATCACTGTCAATGCTATTTAAAAAAGAGAAACGTTCTAACGCCATATAAACAAAGATGCAAAATAATTATTTGAAATTCGTTTTGAAAACCACTTTCTTTTTAGCTCTGTTAAAAACTAAATATATGAACAGTTCAATATCCAATTTTGATAAATTTTTAAACTTATATTCATCAAAATGTAATTGGTATAAAAAAGGATAGAGTTTTATAAAATTATGTGATGTTTTTTTTTGAAAAATTGATCATACTATACAAATTACTTTTTAAGTTCTTTTGCTTATTCAATATTGGTTGGAATCATTGAAGAGTTAAATCATTGTTCAATTATATTTTACTTAATTAAAGCAGTATTAATCATTTATTACAAAAATTTAAGACAAGATGTAATGATTTGATTTCTAATTATAAATTTACAATAAACATTTAACATGAAGGTTCTTATTACTGGTGGCTCTGGTTTAGTTGGTTCAGCACTAACCAAAAAACTATTGGATAATAAAATTGAAGTCGTTCATTTAACAAGAAGTAAAAGTTCAAAATTTAATATTAAAAATTTCGAATGGGACTGGAGGAAAGGTGAAATTGATACTAGGTGCTTTAATGAAGTAACTCATATTGTTCACCTTGCAGGAGCAGGAATAGCAGAAAAACCCTGGACTACTAAAAGAAAAAAAACTATAATTAAAAGTAGAGTACTAACTGCTCGTTTATTGTTAGAATCCATAAAACGAAATGGGATAAATATCGAAAGCTTCATTTCAGCATCTGGAACAGGATACTATGGAGCTCAAATCAATGAAAAAATTTATTCAGAAGAAGATTCTCCTCATAATGATTTTCTTGGGAACTGCTGTAAGCAATGGGAAAATTCTGTTGGAGAATTTAACGAAATATGTAGGGTTGTGATATTTAGACTTGGAGTAATATTAGACAAAAGCCATGGTGCACTTCCAAAGATAAGTGGAATCATCAAAAAGGGACTCGGAGCACCCCTTGGAACAGGAAAACAGTATATGCCATGGATTCATATTGAAGATGCAGTAAACTTATTCTACAATGCTATTTTTGATGAAAAAATTAATGGAGCCTACAATGCGGCAGCTTCTGAGCACATTAATAATTCTGAACTCACACAAAAAATCGCTCATGTTTTAAATAAGAAAATTAGGATACCAAATGTACCGAGTTTTGTTTTAAAATTTTTGTATGGTGAACTTTCCGATACTATTTTAAAAGGAGTTAGAGTATCAAATAAAAAAATAAAGCAAAAAGGATTTGATTTTAAGTTTGATAAACTTGAAGATGCATTAAGAAAAATTTACACTTAGTACATTCGACTCATCAAATTCTTTGCAAATTCATTGAGCTGATTCTTTCTTGATAAATCAATTTCTAGTTCTTGAATATTATGAAGCGCTTTTTTAAAATAAAATATTTTTTTCTTTTCAGCTGTTTCTAGAACATTCTTGATTTTATACATTTCTTTGATTTTATCCACCTTCAAAGAGTCAGAAAAGTTTTTGGAGTCAATTATTTTGAAAAGACTAAACTTTTCATCATTTGTTGACTTTTCCAATAAATCAATTAATAAGATTGTTTTCTTTTTTTCAATGATATCTCCCCCAATTTGTTTCCCAAAAACTTCCTTTGTTGGGAAAACATCTAAAATGTCATCATGAATCTGAAAAGCAATTCCTAAATTTATCCCAAAATCATAGAGCATTTGAGCATTTTTTTCAGAAGCACCTCCAACGATTGCACCAATTTTTAATGCGCAACCAACTAAAACTGCAGTTTTTAACTTAATCATTTCTAAATAGTCAGATTGAGAAACATCTGCCTGATTTTCAAATGCCATATCCATGGATTGACCTTCACATACTTCCAATGCAGTTTTTTGGAATAGATAGTGAATTTCACTGGATTGAACTGGAGATGAAGCCAACATTTTATTGACTAATGCATAAAGTAAATCACCAGAAAGTATTGCAGTATTGGTATCCCACTTTTTATGAACAGCTGTCTGACCTCTTCTCAGTGGAGCTTCATCCATAATATCATCGTGAATCAAAGTGAAATTATGAAAAAGCTCAATGGCAGTCGCCTCATTAATAACAAGAGATGGATTACCACAAAATATATCTGCACTAAGTAAAGCCAATGAAGAACGAAACCGCTTACCACCCAGATTAACAATATATTTTATGGGTTCATAAATAGTTAGTTTTGGATTATCTTTTATTATTTTCTGAAGCTGTAAATCAACTAAATCTTTATATTCTAAAAGCATTTTCTACTTAATTAAACTCATCAAATAATCACCATAACCACTCTTTAGCAAAGGCACTGCTAACTCTTCTAGTTGTTGAGCACTAATAAAACCATTAGAGTAAGCCACTGCTTCAATACAACCAACACCTATACCTTGGCGTTCTTCAATGGTTTGCACAAAATGAGAAGCTTGAATAAGAGACCTAAAAGTTCCTGTATCTAACCATGCAACACCTCTACCTAAAGTTTTAACTTTCAACTTTCCCGCTTCTAAATAGGACTTGTTAATGTCTGTAATTTCATATTCTCCCCTATTACTAGGTTCAATATTGTGTGCAATATTAACAACCTCATTGTCATAAAAATACAATCCAGGAACTGCATAATTTGATTTTGGTTGTTTGGGTTTTTCTTCGATTGAGATAACATTATCATCTTCGTCAAATTCTACTACTCCATACCTTTGAGGATCGTTAACTCTATAGGCAAAAATATAACCTCCATCAGGATCAGTAGAACTAGTTAATTGTTTTCCCATTCCACCACCAAAGAAAATATTATCACCCAAAACCAGCGCCACTTTATCCTTTCCTATGAACGACTTACCAATAACAAAAGCTTGAGCAAGTCCATTGGGCTCAGGTTGAATTTTATATTCAAACCTACACCCTAATTTAGAGCCATCTCCTAAAAGATGTTGAAATAAAGGCAAATCATGAGGAGTTGTGATAAATAATATTTCTTTGATTCCAGCATGCATTAAAGTTGACAAAGGGTAGTAAATCATTGGCTTATTGTAGACAGGCATAAGTTGTTTACTTACTGCTAAAGTTAGTGGGTGTAACCTTGTTCCAGAGCCCCCAGCTAAAATAATTCCTTTCATTTTATTCTATTTTTTCCCAATCAATATCTTGATCATCTTGAAAATAATCTTCAGATTCCTTGAAATTTTTTGTTAAAATTAATTTTTCTAAACTCAATAGCAAGGATGGAAGCAAAACTAAATTTGTTAACATGGCTACAAACAAAGTGAGAGAAACCAAAAGTCCTAATGCCTGAGTTCCACCAAAATTAGAAGCAATAAAAATCGAGAATCCAAAAAATAAGATGATTGAAGTGTAAATCATACTTACGCCAGTTTCCTTTATTGAAATCTCAACAGATTCTTTAATGTTCTTTGTCTTAAGTTCTTGTCTATATTTTGCCAAAAAATGAATGGTATCATCAATAGATATCCCAAAGGCAATGCTAAATACTAAAATAGTTGAAGGCTTAATAGGAATGCCAAAATATCCCATTAATGCAGAAGTGAAAATTAAAGGTATTAAGTTGGGTAATAAAGAAACCAAAACCATTCTCCAGGATTTAAAAAGAAAGGACATTAAAATTGCAATTACAAATATGGCTAATATTAAACTAATAAAAAGGTTTTTAACCAAGTAGGTAGTCCCCTTAGTATACAAAACACCTGTACCTGTTATATCAGATTTGACATGTAAATCACTAACTGTTTTTGTTAGTGTACTATTAAAAGCATCTAATCCATATAAACTGTCAATGGCATTAATATTTTCTGGAAATGTGTTAAGCTTTGTAATTTCGCCCCCTGTTAGTACTTGTTGTACTCTAAATTTCACCTTATTATTACTTAGGTAAAAATGGAATAGACTATCTTTTTCAACCGCTGATTGATAAGAATAAGTCTCAGGATTAACAATACTATCAATAGTTGAATTAATGCGATTTATTAAACTATCCATTGCTGCTGTTCCAATATCAGCAATTTGTAGCGTTATTCTTGTCATGCGGTGTGAGGAATCTAAAAAACTTCCAACAAAACCATTGCTATTGTCACCACTTTCATTAATAAATGTGTTTTTAAAATACTTTGATTTTATAACCCTTGAAAAATATTTTTGGTCTTTTGATTTGCTAAAATCTAAATTGTACTTTGATTTTTTACCATTTGCATATGATTGAGAAACAAATTTCATTGCATCTACAATAGATAAAGACTTGGACAAATATTTTTCTTTTTTTAATTCATTTTGAAGTTTTTGAATCTTTGCAATATTTGAAAAGCTTTCATATATCGTATCATTATAGGTAAGTACTATTTCAAAGGGCATGACACCGTTCAATTCTTTTTCAAAATATTTTAAATCTTTAACTACTTGATCACTTTTTGGCAAATCATCAACAATATTTCCAGTTGTATGCATCCAAGACATTCCATAAAGACCTACCAATAGTAAAATTCCTGTGAAAATATAAACCTGTTTTCTTTTCTTAGTTGAAAAGTAAACTAAAGAATCAACTGCACTAAACATCCATTTTCTGTCTAAGTGACTAGTATGTTTAGTTTTAGGTGGTGGTAAAAAACTATATATTATAGGAACTAAGCATATGCTAATAAAAAACATACAAATAATATTAATTGACGCAACAACTCCGAACTCCTTCATTATATCAGAGTGTGTAAAGACAAAAGTTCCAAAACCCATTGCTGTTGTTGCATTAGTTAAAAAAGTTGCATTTCCAACTTTTTGAATCACACGATCAAGTGCTTTTATTTTATTCCCGTGATTTTTAAATTCCTGCTGATATTTATTTATCAAATAGACGCAGTTTGGGATTCCAATTACAATAATTAATGGTGGAATTAAACCAGTCAGAGCAGTTATTTCATAACCAAATAAACTTATTACTCCCATAGACCAAACTACTCCAACTATAACAACAATAAGAGATATGAAAACCACCTTAAATGATCTGAAAAAAACGAACAATAAAATTGAAGTCACAATTAAAGCAAGCATCACAAATAAACCCAATTCAGACTTTACCTTAAACATGGTTACAGATCGTATAAATGGTAATCCAGAAAATCTAAGATTAGAAAAATAATTATTATAAGACATTGCCAAATCATATATATCATCTATTAGAGTTCCTCTATTGTTAGAATTAAAAATTTCTTTATTAAGAAAAAGCATCATAAGATGGAGATTAGAAGAGTCTCTATAAACGATATTTTCATAAAAATTTAAATTCTTTATCACATTTTCAACACTGTCTACTTCTCTCTCGTTTAATGGGTAATTTTGAACAATTTCTTCTAGAGAAAATTTAAAATTCTCTTTATTTTTAATAATATTATACAAATGCCCTTCAGAGAATATAGAATCAACTACTTTTTCTAGGATTACATTATCCCCATTTTTAATAGGAACCCTAATATTTTTCAAACTGTCACCCATCTGAAGCCAGGCATTGAACTTCTCTTTAGAATAAAAATCTGCCTCATTGGTGGCAATAACAACCATCATTCCATCGTGACCAAAGTGAGTTTTAAAATTTTCATAAGCTAGATAAGATGGGTCATTTGAAGGAAGCAACTTATTGAATTCGTACTGTAATTGAACTTTAGTAGCATTATAACCTAAAAAAGCTGTAATAACAGATAAAATACAGATAATTAAAATCCTATTTCTTAATATTATATTTGAGATTACCTTCCACATAAAACTTTGCTACACATAAGATATATGCTAATGTATTAATTAATGAGCAAGAATAAATGTATGTGAATAAAGGATTTTACTATTTTTAAGGTAATCACTGAAAATGCGTTACTCAGAGTCAAAAGCAATTATTAGAGTTATAACTCCAATTAAGATTTTAAACTTAATAAAGTTGTACCTGAGCTTTATATTTTCAAGAGCTGGAAAAAATGCTGTTATATTAGGTCAACCATTCGCATTAAGCATTGAGCCAACCACATCTTGTAATTTAGGTTGCCCTGAATGCCCTAGCGGACTTAGACAGTTTTCACGTAAAACAGGAAATCTCTCTGTTGAACTAAACAATAAAATAATAGATCAGTTACAAAAAAATCTTACTTACATAAATTATTACTTCCAGGGCGAACCATATATTAATCCAAATTTTTTTGAATTTATAAAATATGCTAACTCCAAAAAAATATTTTGTTCTACTTCAACTAATGGACATTTTCTAAATGATAAAAATTGTAAAAAAACTATTGAAAGCGGATTAAAAAGGTTGATTATTTCAATTGATGGAAATGACCAAGAATCCTATGAACAATACAGAAAAAAAGGGAAATATGATCAGGTTATCAGAGGAAGTGAAAATATTATTAGATGGAAAAAAGAATTAAATAGTCAATATCCTCATGTTATTTTCCAATTTCTTGTCGTTAGGCCTAATGAACATTTAATTGATGATATGAAAGCTATTTCTAAAGAAATTGGTGTAGATGAATTTAGAATAAAAACTGCCCAGTTCTATGATTTTAAAAACGGAAATCCGCTCATGCCTGAAAATAAAAAGTACAGTAGATATGTCAAAAAAAAGAATGGTGAATATAAACTAAAAAATGACTTTAAAAATCATTGTTGGAGAATGTGGAGTAGTGCTGTTATTACTGTTAATGGAGAGCTGGTTCCTTGCTGCTTCGATAAAGACGCCAAACATAAAATCGGTGATCTCAAAACAGAAAGCTTTAATAATATTTGGTTTAGTAACCTTTATAACAACTTTAGAAATAAAATACTAAACGGGAGGGAAGAAATTGATATCTGTAAAAATTGCTCAGAAGGATCTAAAGTTTGGGCATAAAAAAAGCCCTGTAAACAGGGCTTTTAAATCAATTGATTATTGACTAATGATGATCTCCGTGATCACCATGGTCATCACCATGATCTTCATGAG
>MDTC01157243.1_pt1 | contig 20387 bp, 20 predicted proteins | sample 811181 | NCBI WGS metagenome assembly MDTC01 (sample SAMN05326644, study PRJNA326480) | marine metagenome | isolation source: seawater | place: Pacific Ocean: North | collected 2011 | reverse complement strand
CGCGCCGCACCACCGCCGCTGGCAAGAGGAAGCTATGAATAAGACGCTGGAAATATGGAAATAGAGGCCCCGAACGAAGACCTCTGAATGAAGACCCTTGAACGAAGAAATGGCCACGTCGATCATAGAGGATCACAACGCAGCCATTCCTAAGATGAGGGCTGCGGATGGGGGACCGCAGCCCTCGGCGCTTGCAGGGGATTGCAGCGCCAGGGGACTCGTTAGTGGAGATCTTGGGTAGATCCCAGCATCAGCCACCTTGCTACTGTTGCATGTTCTGCTGGCACTCAAACCAACAGAAGGAAGACATCCAGTAGTGAGCTTCAATGCAAGATACATATGGGCGGACTTCTTGACATTGATCTAAGTCAAGCGCGCATTTTTTGCCCGGTGATGGTTCGTCACTGCATTAAAAAAAGCGCCTCGTCGCGGGCTTCCACCTACTTGCGGCGGTCCCACTTTACGCGGTCGTCATCCGCAAGGATATCAGCGAGGAAGTCCCCGCCGCCCTGGTCGATACCGGCACGGAAGACATCATCCCGACCTTGCTGAACAATCAGGATGCAGGCATTTCATCTGACGTTCTGGAGTATCTGGCAGAGGAATCGAAGCGTATCGATAGTTACCAAAAGCCGCTGGTGCGCCGCCCCAACCTGCCATCGGAGCTGGTGGAACACATGTGTTATTGGGTGTCAGTGGCGGTGCGCAACTATATTGTCGAGAATTTCGATGTCGATATCGACAGCCTGGACGACCAGATGTCGGCCACGGTCAGCAAGGTTGTCGAAGGCAAAGACGACGAGTCCGCCGTCGCAGCGGAACGCCTAGTCGACCGCCGGTACGATGGCGGCAGTGTATCAGCCGAATTAGCCCTGAAATCATTACACCAGTGTCAGGTTTTGATCTTTAAATTATCCTTCGCCAAGATGCTCGGCATCCGCCCTGTACTGGCGCGGCGCATTGTCTATGACCCCGGCGGCGAGGCACTTGGTGGGGCAAGGTCAGCGACAGGGCCGACGGCAGGACCGGCTAGTCGGCCTTGCCGTGACGGATCACCTTGGCTGGTGACAAGGGCTATGATGTCGCGAACTTTGTCGACGAGCTGCGGGCCCGCCAGGTCACGCCGCACCTTGCCGTACAGGATCATCTCAGAAAAACCGACAAGCGGCGCAAGACCAGGATCAATGGCCGCACCGCCCGGCACCCGGGCTATCAGATCAGCCAACGTATCCGCAAACGCATCGAAGAAATCTTTGGTTGGGTAAAGCAGAGCGCCGGCCTCAGGCAGAGCAAGTTCCGGGGCCGTGTGCGGGTCGATGCTCAGTTCACCCTAGCACTGGCCGCCTTCAACCCAATCCGCCTGCCGAAACTGCTGGAAGCGCCGCCATGGCCAAGACCGAAGTGTGTCTTGTGACAGCGGAAATGCGAAAACACCCCACCGCAACAAGGCAAATAGCACAACAAACCCAACTTCAACCTTGCCGCCGACAAATCAGGCAAGCAAAATCAAAACGTTGCTGACTTTTTCAGCAACCTGCTAGGAACCTGTGGGACAGTATAGCTTATGAAATCAAGTTCGGACGCGGTCGTAAAAGATCTGGTATTAGTGGGCGGCGGACATAGCCACGTCATCGTCTTAAAGAAATTTGCGATGAAGCCGCTGCCCGGCGTGCGCCTGACCGTCATTGCTCGCGACGTGCATACGCCCTATTCGGGCATGTTGCCGGGATATGTTGCGGGTCATTATGATTTTGACGAAGTACACATTGATTTGCGGCCCCTGTGCCAGTTCGCCGGGGCCCGGTTGTACCACGACACAGCAAACAAAATTGACACGGTAAACAAACAGGTGATCTGCCAGGGCCGTCCGGCGGTGCCCTATGACGTGTTGTCGATCAACATCGGTTCTACGCCGAGTTTTGACGATACCGAAGGTGCCGCGGAAAATACGACTCCGGTAAAGCCGATCAATAACTTTATCAACCGGTGGCAACGCCTGGTTGATCGGGTCCTGAGCAGCCCGGATTCCTATCGCATTGGTGTGGTTGGCGCCGGCGCAGGTGGTATGGAGTTATTGTTGGCGGTGCAATATCGCCTGGGCAATCTACTGGCTGAACAGGGGCAAAGTGACGACGGCTTGGAATTTCACCTGGTGTCCCGGTCAGATCCCATTCTGCCGGATTTTGGATCGGGCGTACGGCGGCGGTTTGCGCGCCACATAGAGCCACGGAATATTCATCTGCACAATGGCGCTACCGTGGCGGAGGTCGCGCCGGGTTTACTGTCAATTGTGGGAGGCAAAACCATTGCGTTGGACGAAATTCTCTGGGTCACGGCTGCCGGCGCACCGTCATGGCTGGGCGAATCTGGAATGGATGTCGATGACGAGGGTTTTATCCAAGTTAAGGATACGCTGCAGTCCACGTCACATGACGACATCTTTGCCGCCGGTGACATTGCCGCCGTGATCAATCACCCCCGCCCCAAGGCGGGCGTATTCGCGGTGCGACAGGGCGCGCCATTGAATGATAATTTGCGGCGGGCCTTGGTCGGCCAGACGACACGGCCGTTTTCGCCGCAGAAGAAATTTTTGGTCCTGATTACCACGGGCAATAAAAACGCGGTCGCGGCGAAATGGGGTTGGACGGCGGAAGGACGCTGGGTTTGGAAATGGAAGGATTGGGTTGATCAGCGGTTTATGCGCAAGTTCAATAAACTACCCGAAATGGCCGAAGAAACCGCAGCGACCCTCTACCCTGGCCTGGCCGACAAAGCCACGTTGAGCGACATTTCGGCCATCGCGATGCGGTGCGGCGGTTGCGGTGCCAAGGTCGGTGCGGATATTCTGAACCGCGCCCTATCCGAGTTGGAACCGGTTGCCAACGAAGATGTCCTGGTGGGCCTGCACGCGCCCGATGACGCAGCCGTAGTGCAAATCCCCGATGGCAAGGTGATGGTCCATACGGTGGATTATTTCCGGGCCTTTATCGACGATGCTTATGTTTTCGGCCAGGTCGCCGCCAACCACGCCCTCAGTGATATTTTCGCCATGGGGGCAGAGGCGCAATCGGCCCTGGCCATCGCCACGGTGCCCTATGGCTTAGAAACTAAGGTCGAGGCTTCGCTCAGGGAAATGATGACGGGCGCCATGGAAGTGCTGAACGATGCAGGCGCGACCCTGGTTGGCGGCCATACCAGCGAGGGATCAGAACTGGCCTTGGGTTTTTCTGTCAACGGCCTGGCGGATCGTCAAAGCATTCTGCGAAAGGGCGGCATGGCGCCAGGCGATGTCCTAATCCTGACGAAACCACTGGGCACCGGCACATTATTTGCCGCCGATATGCAGCAAAAGGCTAAGGGCCGTTGGATCCAAAACGCGTTGAAATCCATGGTGCAGTCGAATCGCAAGGCCGCGATTTGTATATTCAGTCACGGTGCCAGTGCCTGCACCGACGTGACCGGGTTCGGTCTGCTGGGACATACCGTGGAAATGACCAAGGCCTCCAACGTGGATGTGGAAATTGATATGGCTGCTCTGCCCATTATGGATGGCGCCCTGGACACGGCGCGTCTGGGTATACTCAGTTCCTTGCAGCCAGCCAACGTTCGCCTGCGCCGCGCCATCCGCAACATGGACACGGTGCGGTATCACGAACGCTATCCCCTGATGTTTGATCCCCAGACATCCGGTGGCCTATTGGCCAGCCTTCAGCCAGAACGGGCGGAAGCATGCCTCCAGGCATTGCATGAATTAGGCTATGAGCAAGCCTCTATCGTCGGCAAGGTCAGCGCGGGAACTGACCACCTGGAGCCGATTACCTTAGTTGCGTAACCTGGTTGACGATTTGGTTCAGGCTGGCCTGTTCCCGGTCCGGCGCGAATAAAGGCGCAAGCTTCTGCCCATGCCGCATAAGTGAATTTAGGAACGCTGGCTCCGTCTCGGTCCGGTGTAGTAATTTGGCCAATGCGCCTTCATCACCAACGGCGAAATAGCCGGGGTAGTCCCGGCCCAGTAGTCCGATATTGCCGGTAATGTTACTGGCGATGACCGGCACCCCGGCGACAAGCGCTTCTGAAACGACATTGGCGCCGCCCTCCTGTAGGGAACTTATCACCATGGCATGGGTCTTGGAAAATTCCCGGCGTACGCGCCAACCCGGCCCTTCCCCGCGCCAGAAATAACGCGGGTTTCGGGCCATTTCGGCGGTTGCCCGGTCTGCGTATTCGGCGGTCGTCGCCTTGCCGAAATGAATAACCCTCACTCTGGAGTCGGCGGGCAAATGCCGGGTTGCCAGAGCGGCTCGAAAGGGGTCTTTCTCTTCGCGCAGATGACCAATTACACAAATATCGACATGCTGCTTGGACACCCGTCGGGGAGATGGCAACGGCAAGGCAGATTGCCGTACCACGTGCAACTTGTTGTGAAAAGCGGGCGGCAGTGCCTCGTCGATTAGGTCATGCAGACAGATCAACGCATCCGCCATCTGCATCGCGCCATAAGTTCGTTCCGGCTCGGATTTCAAGAACGTATTGACGTCGGTCCCGCCCAGGCCAATCACCAGCGGCCCCATTGGCACAGCGACCCGATAACGATGTACTGCCGCCGCGCTGTGCCGCGCATGCAGGGCCAGCAGTAGATCAACCGCCCCGCCATCATAATCGGTCGCAACCCGGACCCGGTGACCGGCCCTGCGCAACAACCGCGCCCAGCGCATGGCGGTAGTTCGGTTGCCATTTTTCAATTGTTTGCCGGCTGGGGTGATTAGGCTAATCTTCACGCGCAAACTCCAATCCAGGGACCCATCATGACCCAGCCCGTAAGTACCGCACATTTAATCGCCAACATGCAAGACGCCCGCAACCGCACTCTGGAACTGATCCAGGACCTCGACGATCAGCAGCTTATGGGCCCCAAAATCCGCACCGTAAATCCCTTAAAATGGGAAATTGCCCATACCGCATACTTCTATGAGTTTTTCATCCTGCGTCAGCTGTACGGCCACGACAGTGTCATTGGCGATCGGGCCGATGAACTATACGACTCCATCAACATTCACCACGACGTCAGGTGGGACCTGCCGCTACCGGACAGGCAGGGTACCTTGGCCTACATGCAGGCGGTTTTTGATCGCCTGTCCGAGCGTTTGGTCGGTAGCCGAAATGGCGGCATGGCGTCCGAACAGGACAGTTTCATCTATCAATTCGGCATCTTTCACGAGGATATGCATACCGAAGCCTACCTGTGGGCGCGCCAGACCCTGGCGTATCCGACGCCAAATCTGGCCGTTGCAGCAGACGTCTCTGCCGAGCGGGCGGCGGGCGGTCATCCAGGCTGGGCGATGGTGCCGGGAGGGCGGATTACACTGGGCGCGGACAGATCCGCACCATTTTTGTTCGATAATGAAAAATGGGCCCACGAAGTGGTGATCGCACCCTTTGAAATTGCCATGGCGCCCGTCACAAATGGAGAATTCCAGGCCTTTGTGGATTCGGGGGGTTACGAGACCGAAGCCTACTGGGATCAGGACGGCTGGGCCTGGTGTATGGAGGCAGATGCCAAGCATCCCGTTTATTGGCAGCCCGACGGTCCCAGCAATTGGCTGCTCAGACGGTTCGAAAAGGTTCTGCCTTTACCGCTCAATGAGGCTATCATTCACGTCAACTGGTACGAGGCCAACGCCTATTGCCGCTGGGCCGGACTACGCCTTCCGACGGAAGCGGAATGGGAGGCCGCCGCCCTGGGCGAGGCGGGTTCCGACGGCGACCTGGCGCCCCTCAAGCGGCACTACCCATGGGGCGAGGCGCTACCCGACCCGAGTCGAGCCAACCTGGATGGCCGGGCCCTGGGGCCCATCGACGTCGCGGCACTTCCCGCTGGTGACAGCGCGTTTGGCTGCCGGCAAATGCTGGGTAATGTCTGGGAATGGACGGCGGATACATTTCAAGCCTTCCCAGGTTTTTCAGCCGACGCCTACACGGAATATTCCACCATGCTGTTCGGTTCCACCAAAGTTCTGCGGGGCGGGGCGTGGACAACGCGCGGCCGCATGATGCGTGGCACCTATCGCAACTTTTTCGAGCCCCATCGCTTGAATGTATTCAGCGGATTTCGAACCTGCAAACTTGTAACATCGGGTTCCTGAAAGGCTCATCATGAATCAAGAAGTTCGTGATCTGGCGTCATTCGAGGATGCGCGCCCGGATAACATTGAAATGTTGGCAGAGGTTAGGGCGGGTTTGTTATCCACGCCGAAGACCTTACCCTGCAAATACTTTTACGATGAAAGAGGTTCAGACCTGTTCCAGAAAATTTGCGATTTGCCGGAATACTATCCGACCCGTGCTGAGACGGGTTTGCTGAAATCGATGGCAGGCGAGATTGCCGAACTGATTGGGCCTGGATGCCAGATGATTGAATATGGATGCGGATCATCCGAGAAAATGCGGATCGTGCTTTCCGCACTTATTGAACCAGAATCATTTACAGCGGTTGATATATCAAAAGAGCACTTGTTGGTGGTGACGGAAGCCCTGTCGCTAGAATATCCTGATTTGATGGTGCACGCGGTTTCCGCAGATTTCGTTAGGCCGTTCGCTGTCCCTGCAATGGTCGGTACCGGGCTGCGGGTCGGATTTTTTCCCGGCTCCACCATTGGTAATTTTACCCATGAAGGGGCAATAGAGTTTCTGATAGGTACGAAAGAGGTTGTCGGGCCAAACGGCGCTATGCTGATTGGTGTTGATTTGAAAAAGGACGAACGCATTCTTCATGCTGCATATAACGATACCCAAGGCGTTACGGCGGCCTTCAATCTGAACTTGCTGGCACGCCTAAACCGTGAATTAGGGGCTACGTTCGACTTGTGTCATTTTCGTCATGATGCCTTCTATAACGCAGAAAGGAGCCGGATTGAGATGTACTTGGTCAGCCTGTCCGAGCAGACGGTGACCCTTGGCGGCGAGGTGTTTTCTTTCCAGAAAGATGAGACCATTCATACCGAGAACTCCTATAAATACAGCCCGGGTGAGTTTAGAGCACTCGCAGCTCGTGCCGGTTACAAAACAACAATGACTTGGATAGATACCAACTCTCTTTTCGGTATATATTTTCTTCAGCCGCAAACTTAAGGGCATTATTGCGTTCAACGGACTTAAGTGTATGAGGCCCGCATTTGGTCAACCGGCTTTGTCACAAACTGGAGCGCGTCAGCAGAGCTGATCCGGTTAAGGTTGCCGGATGAATGTAATCAGCTATCGAAATCTCCACGTCCCATCATCGATCATCCAGCGCGCTATCTGGATGTATGTTCGATTTAATCTGAGCCTCCGAGACGTCGAGGAGCCCATGGTTGAACGAGGTGTCGAGGTGTCGTACCAAACCATTCGGCGAACCGGGGCGATAAAGCCGCGCTAGGCCTGGGTGAAATCCGCCTGTCCAAGGACGAAGTGGTGCGTTTGACGCAGTTTTTCTAACTCATAACGCGAGAATCCGCCTTTTTGGTTCTGTGCAAATGCAGCGTGATCCGCGCCTTCTCAACGCCGTTAGGCGAATCAAAAAACAGCTCGAAATCAACGGTTTCAAACGGTGGAAATTTGGAAAATAAGACTGCCAATATGCCGCGGGACATTGCATAATAAGAAGCGTTATATATTGGCTGGGGTGTGGAAAATACTGCATTTTGTCGATAATGGTGCGCTGGCGACCCGGGATCGAATTTGGCCCTGAGTGCCAGGCGGAGGCAAGTTTGCAATGGCTGACCAAGAAACAACTGATCGACAAACGACCAAACAAGGAATGATCGACCCGTTCGGGCGTGTCGTCAATTACCTGCGCGTTTCAGTCACGGACCGTTGTGATTTCCGTTGTGCCTATTGCATGTCCGAAGATATGACCTTCCTGCCCAAGGCCGAGGTATTAAGTCTTGAGGAATTGGAACGCCTGTGCCGCACCTTCATCAACCAGGGCGTCCGCAGGCTGCGCCTAACTGGGGGCGAACCCCTGGTGCGGCGCAACATCATGTGGCTGTTTCAACAATTGGGCCGCCATCTGGACAGTGGCGCCTTGGACGAACTGACGGTCACCACCAACGGCTCGCAATTGTCCCGCCATGCGGCCGCGCTTTATGCCTGCGGCGTGCGCCGGATCAACGTCTCCCTGGACACTCTGAACCATGACAAGTTTTTGGCCATCACCCGCTGGGGAAAATTCGACCGTGTCATCGCCGGCATAGACGCCGCCTTGGAGGCCGGTCTGGCGGTCAAGATCAATGCGGTTGCCATGCGCGACCTCAATGAGGACGAGTTCGACCAGATGATCGCATGGTGTGGCGAGCGCGGCATGGATTTGACCCTGATCGAGGCTATGCCCATGGGCGATATCGGCCAAAACAGGGCGGAACAGCATCTTTCATTGCGCAAAGTACGGCAAAATCTGGAACAGAGCTGGACCTTGCTGCCCAGCGATCATCAAACTGGCGGCCCGGCCAGCTATGTCACCGTGGCGGAAACCGGGCGGCGGCTGGGTTTCATCACGCCGTTGAGCCATAATTTCTGCGAATCCTGCAACCGGGTCCGGCTGACCTGCACCGGCACCTTATTTATGTGCCTGGGCCAGAACGACGCCGTCGATCTGCGGGCACCGTTGCGGGCATCAGCCGACGATAACCTGCTTTCACAGGCAATCCGCGACGCCATCGCCCGCAAGCCAAGGGGACATGACTTCATCATCGACAGAGATGCCGCCGACCCCGCCGTGGCCCGCCACATGAGCGTGACCGGCGGCTAGGATCTCGTGACCATATAGCCGCTAGCCCTCGTGCTGTTGGCGGGCCTTTTGCTGCCGCCATCGACCGGACCGGTACGGGCGGCCACAAAAATAAAGCCGGTGACATTGACGGCAAGGCACAATCATTGAGCAAGGCCGTCCATCTAGGTATCCCATATCTGGAACATGCGGTTTCACCGGCGGCGGCAACGGCGATCCGCGGCGCCAAGGGTAGGACATTGTCTTGGATAAGGCCAATCAAATGCTTCGGGTTGATGCCAGGGGCGCCGTCCGGCGCGCAGTCGCCACCGAGGCCGATTTGCGCCGGGAATTTGGCACTATCATGACCAGCCTACCGACCAAGAAGGCAAAGGACACGGAACGGCGCACCAGCATCAGCCGCGCTGGCGATGATTATGGTCCCCGGGTTTATGCTTGGCCTGTATTGGCGATTTGGCTGCTTTATCTTTTGTTCCGGTGGCTTCGCGGCAGAAGACAGTGCCGGCCCCTCCGCTAGAGTTAGTCTTTGTGTCCTATTTCAGGTCTATGCGGTGGGCGTAATTTTTGCCATCACTGACCGTTATCTGCTTGAAGCCGAGCATTTTGGCTAGGTCAAAAAAGGTAAACAGATCCTCCACCGCCATGTCGCGGAACAGTGCGCTGCCCCGGGCCGACGCAGTCAATTGCGCCAGAACAGCGCGGGCCCGGTACAAGGTCGCGAAGCTATGTTCGTCAAGGCCGACGATGACCAGTTTTTCCGCCTCCCGGCCCTTGGCGAGAATCGCGAAGCGCGGTGGGTAATGCAATTGCCGCTGGCCATTCATTTGCGCCACTATAAAGCCGATCCGTGTTTCCCGGCCGACATTTTCCATAACTCGCGAGCGGGCTTGGTAATTCTCCTGGCTGCTGACCAGGGGATAATAGTATCCGGCGTGACGGTCGCCCGCGATCGCCCGGGAGGAAACGGTCAGAATAGGGCCAAGCAACAGAACAAACAGTAGAACAGTGGATAATTTGCGAGGCAGCATAATTTCTTCCCTTTGGAAATGCAGTTATCTGGCATTATACCAAACCTTGGAAAGCTATATAGTGGCACGGGAAACTGGGATGTTGTCGAATATGCAGAGTGGTGGATAGCGGATGGCCTGCGATAAAATGACATTCATGGCGAGCGAGACGCTGCAGGCCAGCGCGGCAATGCAGGACCTACGTCAGCGCTATGACGACGTGGGGCCCGAACAGGCCGATGTTGTCATCGCCCTGGGTGGCGATGGTTTCATGCTCTCCGTGCTGCACGAGACCCGTCATCTGTCCCTGCCCATCTATGGCATGAACCAGGGCACTGTCGGCTTCTTGATGAACAGATTCACCCTTGATGATCTGCCGCACCGGTTGCAGGCCGCGCAAAGGGCCGTGGTCCACCCCTTGACCATGACCGCCCTGGATGCCGCCGGGGCCGAGCACCAGGCCATCGCCATTAACGAGGTATCGGTATTTCGCGAAACCCGCCAGGCAGCCAAGATCCGCATCGCCATCGACGGCCAGGTACGCCTGGATGAACTGGTCTGCGACGGCGTCCTGATCGCCACGCCGGCGGGCAGCACCGCCTACAATCTTTCGGCCCATGGCCCAATCATTCCGCTGGAGGCGAATATTCTGGGCCTTACCCCAATCTCGGCCTTTCGGCCGAGGCGCTGGCGTGGGGCACTGTTGCCGGCCTCGGCGCAGGTCCGCTTCGAGGTGCTGGAGCCGGACAAGCGGCCGGTTTCCGTGGTCGCCGACAATCAGGAAATCCGCACCGTGGTGCGGATTGACGTGGCCGAGGACCGCGGTAGCGAACTGCATCTTTTGTTTGATCCGGAACACAATCTAGAAGAACGCATCTTGAACGAACAGTTTATTCCATGAGCCAGGCCGTAAAGCGCCTGGCAATTGGTGGCCTGGTGCATGAAACCGTCACTTTCCTGCCCCAGGAAACCGAGCTTGCCGCGTTCGAACACCGCGCCGTTCGGGGTGATGAGATCGCGCGCACATTCGCCGGCTCCAATACGGTATTTGGCGGCTTTCTCCAGGTCTGTCAGGACAATGAAATCGCCGTGGAAGGTTTGCTCGTGGCCGAATGCGCCCCATCGGGTCCCGTCGCGGCGGCAGCGTTCGAGACCATGGCCGACGAATTGCTCTCGCGCGCAGCTCTATGGCGGGAAGAGGCGGATGGTTTGTTGCTGCACCTGCACGGCGCCATGGCCGCCCGTGGCGACACGGACCCTGAACATACCCTTCTGCTACGCCTGCGCGCGGTTCTGGGCGATGATTATCCCATCGCCATGGCCATGGATCTCCATGGCAATGTGAGTGTGGAGAAAGCCCTGCTGGCCGATGTGGTCTGTGGTTTTCGCCGCAGCCCCCACACCGACATGGCGGAAACCGGCGCGCGCGCGGCGAAATTGCTGCTGGGCAAGCTGGCGGGCGAGATCAACCCGGTTACGGCCATGGCCCGGCCCGGCCTGGTCCTGCCCTCGATTTTCACCGCCACCGAAGTCGTGCCGTTAAGCGATATCATGGCGGAAATGCGGGTGGAAACGGAACAGAAAAGAATCCTGGATATCACCATATTCACCGGTTTCGCCTATGCCGATGTGCCAGCGATCGGCGCCACGGTCGTGGCTATCGCGGATGGTGATGAAGCTCTGGCGATCCGAGCCGCCGAACGCCTAAGCGCGCGCCTGGCTGAGGCACGGGAGGCGCTATATCACTCGGCCCCGCTGTATGATCCGGAAGCGGCCCTGGACAAGGCGGCCGAGCTGCTAGCTGAGGGCGTGCGCCCGGTGGTTCTGCTGGAACATGCGGATAGAAGCAACGATTCCACCCATCTGCTGGAGGCCATGCTGGCACGTGGGCCAAATCTGGGCCGGGCGGCGGTGCCCTATCTGCACGATCCCATCGGGGCCATGGCGGCGACTTCCAGCGGCCTCGACAGCCAATTGAGGCTGACCCTGGGCGGCAAATCATCGGAACTGGCCGGCCTGCCATTGCTCTTCACAGGTTATATCAAATTCGCCGGACCCCTGCGCTACGAGATCACCGGGCCCTATCGTAACGGCGAAACGATTGATCTGGGCCAATCAGCGGTCATCGATAATGGCAAGATCGCCGTCATCGTGACCTCGGTCAGCTCATCGGCGGTGGATACGGATCCGTTTACCCAATGCGGCCTGGATATCGATGAGTTCGATATCATCGCACTGCGCTCCAAGACGCATTTTCGCGCCGCCTATGAACCCATCGCGGGCGCCATATTGATCGTCGAAACGCCCGACTGGGGCCCAGCCGAGTTGACCACCCTGCCCTACCGCCACGCGCCGCCGGGGGTCTACCCGATTACCATGACATCACACGATGACGCCTTTGAAGATGTAACTGATGATGGAATAAACTATGCAGACTGATGCAATGCCAAGCTGGCGCAATGTGTCCGAGGAACGGCGAACCTTCGTGACCCACCTGGAATGCGGGCTAAGCGGCGAAGAGGTCGAGGCGGACCGCTTGCACGGGCTATCATCCATCGGACGGCCATTCTTGGTACGCTATGATCTCGACAGCATGGCCCAAAGCCTGAGCAAGGAAACATTGGCGGAGCGTCCACCCGATATGTGGCGCTACCGGGAATTCCTGCCCGTCCGTTCGATCGATAACGTCCTTTCGTTAGGGGAATGCATGACGCCCTTGATACCGGCGCCAGGCGTGGATGGCGATCTCTGGATCAAGGACGAGGGCCGCCTGCCCACGGGCTCGTTCAAGGCACGGGGTTTGTGTCTGGCCGTCTCCATGGCCAAAGAACTTGGTGTCACCCGCATGGCTATGCCCACCAACGGAAACGCGGGCGCCGCCATGGCTGCCTATTGCCGGGCCGCCGGGATTGAGGCTTTTGTCTTTTGCCCTGATGACACGCCCGAAACCAATATCCGCGAGATTGCCCTACAAGGGGCGCGGGTCTACTGCGTCAATGGCCTGATCAATGATTGCGGCAAGATCGTCGGTGACGGCAAGAAGGCCATGGGCTGGTTCGACGCCTCGACCCTGAAGGAACCGTATCGGATCGAGGGCAAGAAAACCATGGGCCTGGAACTGGCCGAACAATGCGGCTGGCATTTGCCCGATGCGATCTTTTACCCCACGGGCGGCGGCACCGGCCTAATCGGCATGTGGAAGGCGTTCGACGAGTTGCAGGCCATGGGCTGGATCGGCTCCAAGCGGCCCAAGATGATCGCCGTACAGGCATCGGGGTGTGCGCCCCTCGTCAAGGCCTTTGACGATGGTGTCGAACATGCGGACCTTTGGCCCGATGCCCACACCATGGCCTCCGGAATCCGGGTACCGGCGGCGGTGGGCGATTTCCTAATCTTGCGCGCGGTGCGCCAATCGGGCGGCTTTGCCATCGCCATTGATGACGAGGATATTTTCGCCGCCCGCGATGACATGTCCAGGAATGGCGGCATGCTGCTGTGCCCCGAAGGTGCCGCCACCTACGCCGCCTGGAAGGCCGCCGTCGCGGACGGTAGGATCAGCGCTCAGGACCGCAGCATTCTATTCAATTGCGCCACCGGCCTGAAATATCCCATGCCTCGGGCCGGCACCACCTTGGACCGCCACCAGCCCATCGACTATGGAGCCATGGCATGACGGCCGGGCTGGAATTGCTGCCCATTGACATCACGGGCTATCGTACCGGCAATACAGATATCGATTACCTGCACCGCTTTGACAGCGGTCAGCCTGGGCCAAATGTCCTGATCACCGCCCTGACCCACGGCAACGAAGTTTGCGGCGCCTACGCGCTATCCGTGTTGTTCAAAAACAATATCCGGCCCAGCAAGGGCAGCCTGACCCTGTGCTTCAACAACGTCGATGCCTACCATTCCTTTGACGCGGAAAATCCCGGCGCCTCGCGCCTCGTGGACGAAGATTTCAACCGGCTGTGGTCAGACGATATTCTGGACGGCGAGCGCCAGTCGTCCGAGCTGAGCCGGGCGAGGCAGGTACGTGGCGCCGTGGCGACGGCTGATTACCTGCTGGATCTGCATTCCATGCATTTGCCCTGCCCGGCCCTGATGCTGTGCGGCACGGCGGCCAAGGGCCAGCGTCTGGCCATGGCCATGGGCGTGCCAGAACATGTGGTCGCCGATCCGGGCCATACCGCCGGTCCACGCATGCGTGACTATGGATCCTTTGCGGCGGATAGCGGCGAGAAGACGGCGCTGTTAATCGAATGCGGTCAGCATTGGCAGGATACCTCCCGCCAGGTCGCCATCCAGACGGTGTTCCATTTTCTTGATGCCTTGGGCGTCATTGACCGGGATACGGCCAAGCCGTATCTGGCCGACAGTCCAGCGCCACAGAAAATGATCGAGGTGGTCGGCCCCATTACCATTCAGACCGAGGCCTTCCGCTTTACCGACGACTTCACCGGCCTGGAGGTGATCGCCCAGGCCGGCACCATCATCGGCCATGATGGCGTCCAGCCCGTGACCACGCCACACGATGATTGCGTCCTGATCATGCCGACCCACCGCCCCCGCGTGGGGCAGACCGCGGTGCGCCTTGGTCGCTTTATAGATTAGGCGCGTATGGGTCTTGTTCTCCGTCTAACCTTCTCCATCGCGCTGGGCGCCGTAGGCGGCGCGGTGTTTTACTATTTCAATCTACCCCTGGCCTGGATGCTGGGCAGCATGACCTTCACCACCATTGCCGCCCTATCCGGCGCGCCAATTGCCCTGCACATGCCGACGCGGCTATCCATGACGGCGGTGCTGGGAACGTTGCTTGGCAGCGCCTTCACACCGCAAATTCTGCAGCAACTGCAGCACTGGGGCGCTGGCGCCCTTACCGTCGCCATCTTCGTCACTTTGATGACGGTAGTAGCGGTGTCGTTCCTGAGACGGATCGGCGGCATGGACAGGGCGACAGCCTATTTCTCCGGCACGCCGGGGGGCCTAAGTGAGATGACCCTTGTGGGCGAGCGCATGGGCGGCGATACGCCCACGATTGCCCTGGTGCATGCCACGCGGATCTTCGTTGTGGTTTTCCTCCTACCTCTGTTCCTAGCCAGCATCGCGGATCTGGATATCCCCAATACGGCCCGGGTGTTGGCAGCCGACCGGCGGCGCAAGAGGGGGAGTTGGCCATTCTGGCGGCCTGCGCCATAGTGGGATATATCCTCGGCCAGAAACTGCCCCTGCCCGGCAGTCAGATTTTCATCCCCATGGTGGTCTCCGCCGCCGCCTATCTGGCGGGTTTCGTCGAGGGGCGGCCACCGGCTGAAATCATCGCGGTGGCGCAGGTCGTGATCGGCGGCGCCATCGGCGCAAGGTTTGTCGGCCTTGATCTGCGTAAGACCGCCCGGCCAATTATTCTGGGTGTGATTTCGGCCCTTGGCATGCTGGCCCTGGCAACCACCTTTGCTTATGTGGCCGCACCTATCCTTGGCCTGCCCATGTATGCGCTACTATTGGCGTTATCGCCCGGCGGTTTGGCGGAAATGAGCCTGATCGCCCTGGCCCTGGACGTAGACACCGCCTTTGTCGCCACCATGCACCTGGTTCGGATAATACTGATCGTCACCCTGGCGCCGATTTTCTTCCGCGCCATGGGCTGGAAGGCGAACCCAAACCAGCCATAAACCGTCAAATTGCCTCGACAGTGTCATTGAGCAGCCTGTCACAGGCTGGCAAACCTTAAGGCAATCTTTACCTGGAACGCGCAATATGCCCTCGGGCTTATTGCACCCGTTTCATGTGGTCGAAAATAATGATAACGCAAGAAATTCAACTCACTCTGGCGCGGCCCAAACGCTGGCTTTCGGGCGGTTCCGGTGGGGCGTGGGCCGATTTTCCCTTGCAGGAACTGGAAGGCATGGATTACGGCGGCGCCGATCTGACAGGGGCCGAAATTATTATCTCCGCCGATAGCCTGCCCGACGACCTGCGCGATACCGTCGAGACGGCTGACGAATGGATGGCCAGCTTTGGCGCCAAGGGCAAACGCGCGGTGCTGGATAGCGCGGATCTGGATAATGTGAATTTCTCCGGTATCGATCTCTCGGGCGCCTCCATGGTCGGCACTTCGTTGACACCCGCACGTTTCCTGGGTTCATCCCTGAACATGACCGATCTGTCCGGCGCCAATATCTATAAAGGCAAACTGGACAAGACCGAAATGAGCGGCGCCAATCTGTCCGGTGCCGATCCAGCCGCCGCCGCTATTGCTCTGTATTTGTGCGGCCATACCCATGGCGGCCAGATCCGCCTACCTTTGGGGGTGTGCGCCAGTGAAAGGTTTGAACCGCTGTCGGGAATACGAGCACGGCCCTCAGCAGCATTGATTACCCTGCACCGGCCTTGAAGCGCCCTGGCTAATCAGCAAGCTCCTTGATATTACTTGGCATAGAGACAAGGCTTCACGGATGGTGGCATGACCGAAATGGAAACGAGTGAACTGAGCCAATTGGGCCAAATGGTCGAGGCGCCCCTTTCGCCCCAAGAGGCGGTGTTGGAAAAGGTAGCGAACCCTCGTGTGGGCGATGATTACCTGATCCGCTTTGCCTGTCCGGAATTCACCTCTGTCTGCCCGGTAACGGGCCAGCCGGATTTCGCCCATCTGGTGATCGACTATCTGCCGGACGAATGGATCGTTGAGAGCAAGTCCCTGAAACTGTTCCTGGCCGCGCATCGCAATCATGCCGCTTTTCACGAGGACTGCACAGTCGCCATCGCCAAACGGCTGATAGAACTACTGGCGCCAAAATGGCTGCGTATCGGCGGTTATTGGTATCCCCGTGGCGGCATCCCCATCGATGTCTTTTATGCCACGGGGGAACCGCCCGCAAGCGTTTGGATCCCGGACCAAGGCGTCGCCCCTTACCGGGGACGCGGCTAAATCTCAAAACACCATCATACGAGGTCGAGAGACATGTCACGCAACCGCCACGGAATCGCCACCCGCGCCATTCACGCGGGCCAGAAACCCGACCCGACCACTGGCGCCATCATGGTGCCCATCTATGCCACCTCCACCTACGTTCAGGACAGCCCCGGCGTCCACAAGGGTTACGAATACTCACGCAGCCAAAACCCCACCCGCATGGCCTATGAAGCCTGCGTCGCGGATCTGGAAAATGGCGCTCAGGGCTATGCCTTCGCCTCTGGACTCGCGGCCTCCGGTACGGTGCTGGAGCTGCTGGATAGCGGCGATCACGTGATTGCCATGGACGATCTCTATGGCGGCACCTACCGCTTGTTCCAGGACGTGCGCAAACGCTCCGCCGGCCTGGATTTCAGCTATGTGGATCTATCGGACGCGGCAGCACTGGAAGCGGCGATCCGCCCGGAAACCAAGATGATCTGGATCGAAAGCCCGACTAATCCCATGTTGCGCCTAGTGGATTTCACCGCCATCGCCAGGGTTGCCGCCCCCAAGGGTATTTTATGCGTGGCGGATAACACCTTCGCCTCCCCCGTGGCGCAACGGCCACTGGATTTCGGCTTTGATTTGGTGGTGCATTCGGCGACCAAGTATCTAAATGGACATTCCGACATGGTGGGCGGCATGGTGGTGGCCCGTGACGATGCCGAGCTGCGCGAGCGCCTAGCCTACCTACATAACGCGGTAGGCTCCATCGCCGGACCGTTCGATGCCTTTCTCGCCATGCGGGGCCTGAAAACACTGCCGCTACGGATGCAGCGCCACAGCGAGAACGCCATGGCCATCGCCGAATTTCTAGAGGGCCATGACGATGTGGAGACGGTCTACTACCCCGGCCTGGCAAGCCATCCCCAGCACAAGCTTGCAGTCCTACAAATGGACTATTTCGGCGGCATGGTGACTGCCGTGCTGAAGGGCGGGCTGGAAAAAAGCCGCCGTTTCCTGGAACGCACCACGTTGTTCTCGCTAGCCGAAAGCCTGGGCGGGGTGGAAAGCCTGATCGAACATCCCGCCATCATGACCCACGCCTCCATCCCCCCCGAAATCCGTGCCGAGCTGGGCATCAGCGATGGACTGATACGCCTGTCGGTCGGCATCGAGGATGGCGATGATCTTTTAGAGGATCTAAATTATGCTTTATAATATAATTGTTTATATTTTTTCTTTAATCTAAAATATGAATATCGGATCTATTAAATTACCCTGTTGGCGACACTCCCCATTGCTGTTCGCCGGTGGCGTGGCCCTGTTTCTATGGTGGCAAGCGCCCACCGGATTAGCCACTTTCTGGCCCTTGGTTCTGACCGCCCTATTCGCCCTCGCCCAATGGTTTTTGGGATTACGCGGCAATGCGTAAACCAGGCAGCATGAAAGGTCTGGAGGAGCTGGGTCGGGTGCGCCTGTCGCCGTCGTTCTTCATGCGCGATTTTCTTTACAGCGAGATTTCGGTCTTTTACGGCATCCCCAATATCCCCGACAATCCAGACCTGGCGATCGCCGCCGGCAGCCGTCTATGCACCGAATTGTTGGAGCCGTTGAAAGCCAGTTTTGGCGGCCTTTCCATCCGCTCCTCCTACCGCAACGCCGCCGTCAATGCCTTCGGCAACGAACATAATCTGAACTGCGCCAGCTCAGAACGCGCCAAGGGCCGCCATGTTTGGGATCATAGGGACAGCAATGGCCATATGGGCGCCATGGCTTGCGTCGTGGTGCCATGGTTTGCTGACAAATATGCCGACGGCGCGGACTGGCGATCGCTGGCTTGGTGGATGCACGACCACCTGCCCTACAGCCGACTGCAGTTCTTTCCCAAACTCTGCGCCTTTAACATCGGTTGGTCGGAGGCGCCGCAACACCATATCAGCAGCTACATCGCACCGCGCGGCCTGCTGACCAAGCCCGGCATGGGTAACCACGCAGGCAATCATGCAGACTGGTATCCCAGCTTTCCGCCCCTCAAAGCATGACCGTTCCGCCATCAACCATGATGGTTTGGCCGGTGATGAATTTCGAAGCGTCCGAGGATAAGAAAACCACGGTGCCGACCAAATCCTCGGTATTCAGGTTTTTCTTCAGGGATTGTCCGGCGGCGATGGCCTTGAGCACCATATCCTTCTTGTCGCCCATGTTTTCCGTGGTGCCCTCGGTCAGAACCGCGCCGGGCGCGACGGAATTAACCCGGATCCAATCCCGGCCCAATTCGCGCGCCAGGCTGCGGGTAATGCCGATTACAGCCGCCTTGGACATGGCGTAATCCAGGCCGAACGCCATGCCATACTTCGCCGCCAGGGACGAGATATTGATAATGGAACCACCACCCGTCTGACGCAGGGCCGGGACGCAGGCCTTGCAGCATTGCCAGACACCCTTGATATTCACCTGCATGACGGCGTCCCACTGATCCTCGGGGATATGATCAGAGCGGCCGCCGGAGATATCACCGAACAAAGCGGCGTTATTGACCACGACATCAATGCGGCCAAATTTCTCCACCGCCAGATCCGCCATGGCCTGGCAGCTGTCCATTTCCGCCACATCCAGATGCGTGCCCACGGCCTGACCGCCGGCCGCTTCGATGCTGGCGACGGTGCCGGCGGTATCGCGGATATCGGCGGTGACTACAAGCGCGCCCTCGGCGGCCACCGCCTCGCAATAGGCCCGGCCCAAGCCGCGTCCGCCGCCCGTGACAATGACGACCTTTTCTTTCAACTGCATAATCGTTTTCCTGTTCGACGTTAGGGATTTACCAGCCATTTCATGATGTGCTCGGCTACACTGACGGTTTCACCGCGTTGATTGGTGGCAGTCACTGCCGAGCGGCTGCGCTGGCGCTCCGTCTCCAGTTCCTTGACCTCGTAAGTCACGGTGATGGTATCACCGATCAGCACTGGGGCGACGAAACGCACCCTGTCATAGCCCAGGGACACGGCCGTCAGGTCGTCCCGCCCCTCCAACATCCGATTGCCCAGAAGAGCCGAGGCCGTGGACATGAAACCGACGACCAGAGCGCCGTGGGCTATGCGCTGACCATACTGCGAGTTCTTCATGAATTCCTCATTGGTATGGGGCGCGGCGAAATCGCCGGTCAGGCCGGCAAAGCCATAAATGTCGCATTCAGCGACGGTCTTTGTGAACGAAGCACTTTCGCCAATGGCGATAGGTAGATCGAGCATGATGTTTCCTCCTGGGTTTTAAGTATTTTCGCAACGCCAGCCCACTCCCTCTCCCGGCCACCCAGTAATGGTACCTTCGGGGTGGCCGGGAGAGGGAGTGGGCTGGTTCAGCAATCATTGGAAATGATCTAGCCGACGGCGTCGGCCAGTTTACGCATGGCTTCGAGATGTTGATCGATATGTGCAAAACCGGATTCGGATGTCCGGAAGGTAACGGAAGTTGCGCCCATCTCGCGCCAGGCCTCCACCTCGGACAGCCATTCGTTGGGGCCCCGGTCCTCGGCGAAGACCGTGGCATCGATGCCCAGGTCCGCTGGGTCACGGCCCGACGCCTGGGCGGTCTCGTGAAATAGCTCGATCTTGGCCCGCATCACATCATCGGGTTTGGTGCGTGGGCTCATCAACCAGCCATCGCCGATCCGCGCCGCCCGGCGGATGGCGACATCGGCCATGGCGCCAAACCAGATCGGAAT
>MDTC01148692.1_pt1 | contig 20388 bp, 2 predicted proteins | sample 811181 | NCBI WGS metagenome assembly MDTC01 (sample SAMN05326644, study PRJNA326480) | marine metagenome | isolation source: seawater | place: Pacific Ocean: North | collected 2011 | reverse complement strand
TTCCCTAAAGTCAAACTTGATTCTAAGGTTGATATTGAAGTTGAAACAATTACTAAGTTTGAAGATGCTTCTGTAACAGGATTTACTATTGAAAACCCTGGAACATCTTATCAGGTTGATGATCGTTTAATCTTTGATAATACTGATACTGATGGAACTGGTGTTTCTGCTAGAATTTCTAGAATTAAAGGAGAAACAATTCAATCTTATACCTTTGAGAACATCAATGGTGATAACTTTGGTGTATTACAAACCAGTTCTCCTCACAACCTGATTGCAGGTGATACGGTGTTTATTGATTACACTCCTGTAATGAATAACACAAATAAGTCTTTTGTTGTTCGTCAATATAAAGGCATTGAAGAAATTGTAGTTGATCAAACTGGTTCTGGATATAATACTGATATTCCACCTGAAATTACAATTGTTTCTAGAGACGGTAATGGCGAATCTGGTTCTCTGCAAGCAGTAGTAACTTCTGTTGGATCTATTGAAACTGTTAATATCTTGAATTCTGGTTCTGCATATACACAGAATCCTCGTGTTATCCTATCGCACCCTCAGGTATTCAAGAAAGCAGATTACTATGTTTCTAAATTAGAAAACCAGAACTACGTTAAAGTTAATGATGTATTCGTAAACGATGCGAAAGAAGTTTACGTTTGTGGTAAAACAAAAGATTCTACTGATAACACAGTCGCTTTCGTTGCAAAACTGTCTGCAACTGGTGTTAAAGAGTGGGAAAAAACGTTGGAGAGCACCGATGGCACTTATTACACCGAGTTTGAAAGACTTTATATTGATGGTCATAATATTTGGGTTGTTGGTCATAATAGACCCAACAGCAGTCTTCTGGATTCCTACAATCCTGATGTAATCCTTGCTAAGTATACTGAAGCGGATAATGGATTGAGTGCTGCTCTTACCTTCCAAAAAGGATATGCTGGTATCTCTGGTTCTACTCGTGAAGACTATGTAACTGCCATTCAAAAGTTCTCTGATACTAGATTCATCATTGCTGGATATACAAATACTAACTCTGGTAATCCTTATGATGGATATCTGGCATTGATTGATACTACTGGTAATTTTGCTGTTAAGAGAAAACTTGCATCTTCTTCTAAATCTGAAAAGATTACCGACCTGGTTGTTAAAGGTGACGATGTTTATTTCTCTCTAGAAACTGCAACATCGTATAATGCTACTGCAGTAAACGCTTCTTTTGGTAAAGCAACTGTTGGAACAAGTGTTATCACCGTTGCATGGATTAAGGAATATAGTAATACTCTGTATTCTTTCCTCAACACCAGTCTGGATATTGATGAGTTTGATGAACTGTATATTTCTGCTACTCTGAGACTTAAGTCTGATAATACCACTAAAGATAGTTTCTGGGTTGCTAAGGTAGATACTGATGGAGATATTATTTGGAACTATCGTTATGTTGTTAGTGGTGGTAATATTTCAATGGCAGCTAAGTCTTCTATTGATATCTTTGGTGATCTTAACATCACATTTGGTAAGACAGCAACAACAGATGGTCTGAAGACTGCTGAAAGCGTCAAGATTGGTTATGATGGTAAGATCAAGAATCACACCACAAATCAATTTAATCTGAAGAATATTGAGGGTATTACTCCATATTCAATCGATACTGATGATTCTGGAGATGTTCATATCTTTGGTCAGACATCTTGGAATAGAAACGAGTTTATCTTCCCGTTCACCACAGGTGCATCTCAGACTACAGATACTACTGGTCACTATACACCTACAATTATTCAAACTGGTGATTCTGTCAAGTTCCTTGGTGATACTGCTATTATTACTGGTTATCAAACTGCATCTCCTTCTTCTTGGGAAAATGGTGCAATCAAGTTTGCTGCTGCAGATCTTGGCACTAAGTTAGCTGATGATTGGACTTTAGAATTCATGCTGTATAAGAACAGTAGTGAATATAATGATTTCAGTCAATCTCAAGTAACTTTGGTTGCTATTGGTGATGCTGAAGAGGCTACTGGTGGTATTTGGATGTATTATGATCTCAGCAGTGGTCGTCTTGAACTGGTAGTTACAAATAACACTACTAAGATTAATTCTGCAGGATCTGCCTTGCAGTCTACCTTGACCACAATGTTTGCCGATAACACTTGGCAGTTCATTGGTTTGAAGAAAGAAGGAAATACCTTTACAGGATATGTAAATGGTATTCAGGCATTTACGGGAACTGTTGCAAACACTGCTCTTGGAAATAAAGATCTGCATATTGGTAACATTCCTGGTAGATCTACAACTATTGGTCAGTTCCGTCAAAATGAACAACTTCAGGCAACAATTGATAATTTACGTCTGAGAAATAGAGCAGTAACTCCTACAGTTCCTTCGGATGTCACTGCATTCCCGACTGCGGGTGCATTCGGTCTTACTTTTGATTGGGTTGACGATGCATTCTTCACAACTTATCTGAATCAGTATGATTATATTGATTATGTTGGATGGGGTCTGAAAGTAGATAAGAATGCTGATGCTGCTAGAATTGGCACTCAGACACTACAAACTAATACTCAGGTTGGATTTGTTCGTGCTTCTGTCAGTCCTGTAACTGGTTCTGCCTTAACTATGGCAAGCACTGGTTTTGCTCTTGGTGAAGCTGGATTCCAGTCTCTTGACTTTGATGATGCTACGACAACCATGTCACAGGACACCGAGTCCCTGACTTATACTCAAGATGTTTGGAGTTCTAGAACGGCAACTGTTCCTTCTCCTGGATCTCAGAAACTGAAGGTTACTGCAGTTGTTAAGGACAGATATTACTTTAAAGTTACTCCTACTCTGAAAATTGACAACGTTCAAGAACTTACAATTAATCAGTCGTTCAGATTTACTACTGGCACAAAACTTGTTCTCAACAATGATGCTGGATCATTTGTAAACTCTGGTTATATTGTGAATCAAGATACTACCAATAACAAGGTATATCTTGCTATTAATAACAATGCTTGGAGTAATGATCTGAACACAGGTCTGTTAGCAACAGAACAATTCAGCGAACAGAGTAGTTTTGGTATTGTTGGTCCTATTCCTAATGATATCAACGAAATCGTTGGATTTACTTTCCCCGAAGTTACTAACACAACTCCTGGCACGTTTGATATTGATATGAATAATTACAATCATCCTGAGGGTGGTAGTAATAACTTAGATGAACTTGCCAAATTCAAACCTCATAGTGATGAGGACTATTCGGTAAGAATTGATGAAGTTTCTGGATCTTCTTCATTCATTGTTGGTTCAGTTGTATTCATTACTGCTGCTGATATTTCTTTTAATGCTGCTAGAACAACATGTCAAATTACTAACCTGACTGGTGTTCTGAAGATCACTTTGGTTGCAACGTTACAGAAAAAACTGCAGGTAACTGCAGTCGCTAATAGTGACGAAGTTTATGTAATTACACAAAACAGTCATTACTTATCTGCTGGTGAGATGCTGTTCATTGATGGTAACCCATCAGAAGAAGTTGGTGGAATTACCTATGATGAATATGATGGTTCTTTCCCTGTCGAAAGAGTAATTAGTAACAAAGAATTTGTATATAAACTTCCTCAGGCAGCGGTCACATCTCCTGCCACATCTGCTGGTGATGTCAATATCTTTATTAAGTCTCCCGTTATCAAGATGTATAACGGTCACCAATATCTGTTTGATCTAAGTCACTCTTCGATGCTTGGTGGTAATTTGTCCTTCTCGAAAGACAATCTGTATAAACTGGAATATTCTTTCAACTCTATTGAACGTGTTGGAATTCCTGGTGTAACTGGTGAAGGTGTTCCTAATCCTACAGTTAAACTGAAGGTTGATAAGAATATTGTTACTAATATCTCTTATTACTTTGATCCTTCTAGAACTGGTGCCGATTCACCTGTTATCTCAGGTAGTTACTTAGATGTTACCAATTCTCCTTATCTGGGAACATTCTTACTCAGTTCAGTTTCTGGTGCCACGATTACTCGTGGTGCAGATACATTTAAGTTCGCTCTGTTGAATGAACCCGAAGGTAATGCTGATGTAAGCAAGGCTTCTTATACTACAAGTTCCAAGAAAGCAGTTGGATCGATTGGTGATGTTCGTATTGTTAACCCAGGTGGTTTCTATACCCGACTTCCTGTTGTCACGGATATTCAATCTACTCGTCAAATCGAAAGAGTTCAGATTAATGAACCTGGCACGGAATATGCGGTAGGTGTATATAACGGTGTCCCCATTGGAGGTAATGGTGAAGGCGGTTTGGTTCAAATTACGGTTGCTGATGGAACTGATTCTGAAGGTGTAAGCATTCCTGGTCAGATTCAAGAAGTTGTTGTTACTTCTCCTGGTAAAGGATATACAACTGCAACTATTGATATTGAAGCAATCGATGGTATTCTTGGCGCTGGTCTTACTGGATCTGGTGCAGAATTAGAAGTTGTTATTCCTCCCTTTGGTTCAGGAGCATCTATTTTCACTAAGGGTGATAAAGTTGGTAAAATCAAGAAACTGAAGAACAATAACTTCGGTTATGATTACCCTCATGATTACACATTGCGTCCTGAGATCACATTCCCGATCAACGCACAGTTAACTTCTACCAGTATTTTGAGTAGTATCACGGTTACTAATCCTGGTTCTGGTTATTCTCAGGCACCTGCAGTTGTTATCACTGGTGGTGGCGGATCAGGCGCTGTTGCTGAAGCATCAATTAGAAATGGTCGTCTCGATCAAATTGTTGTTAAAGATCCTGGTGCTGGATATTCTTCTACACCAGCAGTTAATTTGAAGTCTTCTTTCAACTATGTTGTTAACATTGACTTGGGTCTTCTTCAGTTTGCTTTCCCGCATGGTATTACAAATGGTGCAGAGGTAACTGTAACAGTCACTGACACTGGATCGGGTGCAGATTTCCCACTTGCGGCTGGTGCTATTGGTCGTTTGAATGCGACCACCACATATTATGCAATCGCTGGAACTGCTAATTCTCTGGAAGATGATCAGTTGAAACTTGCTATTACTGCTGCTAACGCAGAACTTGGTGATGCTATTAGTTTCGTTAACGCTGGTGAGGGCAGACAATCGGTATTAACCGAATCTTTCGGCGGCGCTGCTACCGCAAATGTTGAAACTTCTACCTTCTTAGAAGGTGAACTTGTTTATCAAGGTGATTCTCTTGAGACTGCAACTGCTCAAGGTTATGTTTCTACAAACGCTGGTTGGCAAATTGGTCCTAGAGTTCTGAAAATTGTTGACTATACTGGTGACTTCGCTGAAGGTCAGAGAGTAACTGGTGTTATCTCTAAATCTTCAGGCACCATCAGCGATTTGAATATCGCTAAAGGTGTTCTTGAGATTGGATCTATCACTAAGACTACAGGTCAATTTGTCGATGATGTTGGTAAACCCTCTGAAATTATTCAGAAGATTCAAGACTCCTACTATTATCAGGACTTCTCCTACGCAATTAAGTCTGCAGTTTCTATTGGTGAGTGGAAAGATATTCTTATCAAGAATGTTCACCCTGCATCGTTCAAAGTCTTTGGTGAACTTAATCTTTCTGATTATGGTGCAATTCCCAATAAAGAGACTGATTTCCAATTAACAAAATCTGTTGAACTTGCAAGAGAAGCAATTGTCCCCAACATTCAAAGTTTTGCACTGGTTGAACCAATTTATTCTGAGTTTAATAATACTGAAGTTCTGTTCCGTCAGAAGAGACTGACTTCTTCAGAGAACATCTTAACTTCAGTTGTTCAGAGACTTGACGATATTTCTAATCTCTTCGATGGTGTAAGAATTTCTTTCCCTCTAACTGTCGATGGAAGTAACGTTGTTGCTAACGCTAATCAGTTAATGATTGTTCTGAATGGTATTGTTCAGAACCCAGAGACTTCGTTTGAAATTCAAGGCGACTCTATTGTATTTGCTGAAGCACCTCAACCCCCTGCAAGTGTTAAGTATGTCAATGTAAACGTAAATCAAGTTACTACTGTTGATGTAACTTTCAATAATATTAGTGGTATTTTCCCAATTAGAGGTAATACTTTGGTTGGAACAGTTTCTGGTGCAAGATTGACCGTTACTACTCAAGTTGGTAACACAGTCTCTGGTTTCATTACCCAAGGCACTTTTATTACAGGTGAATTAGCAACTGTTAGTGCAACAGGATTTGCTTCTAACGTCGCTACTGTTACTCCTGTAACAAATCTGGGTCTCTTTGAATTTGGTGAAACTGTCACTAACTTGGAAGGTAACACTGCTAAGGTTGAGCAAATCAACCTTGCAACAGGTCAAGAAACACCTCTGGCACAGTTGCGTTATACCATTGGTCCCGCTTCTACATCTGTTGAGGTGGTTGCATATAAGACTGACAATACAGATGCTGATGCACCTGTTACAGCTGGCACTTTCCAAGCAAGTCAGAACTATCAGTTTGGTTCTGAGATCTTTACAGTGACTAATGTTACTACTGGCACAGAATCCACAACTCTTACTGTTACAAGAGGTCAAGCGGGAACTGCTGCAGTTGGACATCAGGAAGACGTTCCTTTATACGGAACTACTATTAGTGTTACCAACACTCTGACCTTAAGTAAGACTGCTGGAACATATCAGTCCACTCCTGGTCTGTTTGATATTCAATTGAATGATTATATTGTTGGTGCTAGATCTGGAGTTGTCTCTCAGATCACTGCAACTTCTGCATATCAAGATCCTACAACTAATGAATTCATTAGTCAGGTCAATATTTCTGAAGGGTCTTCGTTCTTTGGTCTTCTGTTTAATAGAATTACATCTCAAACCTATCCGAACGTTGTTATTGATGATATTGCCGCTTCTCAAGTTAGTATTGTTCAGTTTACAGATAATGCTACTGCATTCAATACACAGTTCCCTGCGAATGAACAGATCAATAATTATGTAATTCCTTACAATAATCTTGTAAGTGGTCCGTTACAACAGGACGAAGTTATTCGTAATTACAAGATTGATTATGGTAATAACAGTGGTGATTTCACTGTAGGTGAAACTGCAAATGTTAGAAAACTTACTTTTACTGATAATGTTGGTGACGGTTTCTTCCAAGCAGGTCAAGTAATTAGAACTACTGATACGAAAGCAGAAGTCATTGGTTACAACCAAGCAAGAAAAACCTTATATCTTGGTAAGATTGGTAGAACTCAATCCACTGGTCAAGACTATCATGATGTAACATTTACTAATGCTACAATCAATACTTACAATGAAAAGTATGGCACTGGTTGCTTAGCACTTTCCCCTGGAACTTCAGCACATACATTTGTAAGTGGTGTTACTGATGCAATTACTGCAGGTGGTGGCGCTACAGGATCATTTACTGCTGCTACTGGAACCACATATGATCCCTTCTCGGGTCTCATGGTTCTTGAGATTGGATCACACTCTCTCACTACTAGTAATACAGTAACAATTGCTGATGATGGTGTTGTATTTACTTGTGCACAAGATAATAATACATCCAATAAAGCATACCCCCGTTCTACTGATCCTGCGTCTGGTTCGGCGCTTTCTATCACTGCTACAACTGCTACAACAATTACTGTAAACGTTGGTGCAGTTCCTGTTGATGAATATGTAAGTATTGCTACTTCTACTGAGTTTGGATTCGGAACCGATGCATTCACTATTGAGTGTTGGATTAAACCCAACTCGATTGCTGCTGGAAGTAAAGCAATCTTTGACATGAGAACTGGTGCTACACAAGTTTCTGCATATCTGTATCTTGACGGTGCAAACCTCAAGTATTATGTGAATGGTAGTGTTGTTATTACTGGTGCTACTAACTTGGTTGCTAATACTTGGTATCATGTAGCAATCTCTAGAACTTCTACAACCACTAAAATGTTCCTTGATGGAACGCAAGAAGGTAGTGATTTCTCTGATGGTGGTAACTATGGTTCTACCAAACCAGTTAGAATTGGTGCTGCATTTGATGCTTCTGCTGATTTCCCTGGATATATCGATGAATTTAGAATCTCTAATAGTGGTCGTTATACAAATACCTTTACCGCACCTGTCGGTATCTTCCAAGGTGATGCAAATACAAAACTGTTACTTCACTTTGATGGAACTTATGGTCAAACTTGGACAGAAGACTGGTCTGGTGTTGAGGCATTCACCAAAGGTGAGGACTTCAATAATGGTGCAATTCTTGCAACTTCTAGAGTAACTGGTGCTCCCGCTGGTTTTGCTGGAAAGTCTCAAAGATACTATGATGCAGCAAATCTTATTGAAAGTAATAAGGACTTTATTGCGAAAGAAGCAGTTCATGCATTGACTGTTCAATATCCTAGTTTGACTATTCCTGGTGGTAATGTTAACTGTGAAGATGATATTCGTGATATTCTTGGTGCATTGATTCAGGACTTGCGTAATGGATCTAACAATCATATCTGGGATGCTTCGGCACTTTATGTTGATAGAACTACTAATCCTATTAGTTTGAATCATGTTGAAACTGAAATTACTGAAACTATCTGGGCATACAACAAAGTTGATGAAATTCTTCAATACATCATTAACAATGTTCTTTGGACTGTTGCGGGTAGTCATGGATTAACTCAGACAACTGATACAACTATTACTGATGCATCTTATCCCACTTACACTACATTCAATGTAAGTGGTGCAACTTATGACCCTGCAACTGGTGATCTTGTTCTTACTATTGGATCTCACTCCCTGACAACATCAAGCAGAATCAAACTGCTTACAGGTGGTATTACATTCACTTGCACAAAGGATGGTAACGATCGTCCTAATGCATATCCTCGCGCAACTGACCCTGCTGCTAATGCTGTTCTTGCAGTCACTGCTGTGGGTGGTGGAAATACAACTATCACAGTCAACGTAGGTGCATCTGGTCCTAATGATCAATATGTTCACACTTATGTAAGTTCTCTTCAGAATGTTGTCACGGTTCTTGATTATTCCTTGACTGACTGTGCTGATGTATACACTACAATCAATAATCTGGTTGATATCCTGACAGATACTCTCACTCAGGCAAATGCTGGAACACCTGTTGATCACTTAGCAACTGTCACTAAGGTTTTACCTGCTATTGAATTTGCTGGTGGAACAGTGAATGCTTTTGGTGATACTACTTTTGATATCACATATGAGGACACTGCTAACGATATTGCTTATACCAATCAAATCGATCTTGATGCTCAATACAGATTCCGTGATGCTGCTAATTTGATTCGTTCAAACCGTGGTGTTATTGTTGATAAAGCAGCTTATGATATGCTCACCAGATATCCTGATCTTGCACAGGATATGCCTAGAAATGATGATGGTGGTAGCACTGACGGAACCTTACGCTGTAAGACTGACTTAGGTTTGATTTTAGATGGTATTGCAAAAGATATCGAAAATGGTGGAAACTTAGAGACCGTAACTGCTGCTAGATTCTACATTGGTGGTTCTGGTGAACTACTGCATATTCGTCTTCAGGTTCATCAATCCGTTTATGCTCATGAACGTCTTGCATACTATGCTAAGCAAGCAATTACAGGTGATCTGACTTATGATAATACTGATAATATTATTGTTGGTGACTGGGGTATTACAAATGATGCTGGTAACTGCGCTAATGTTCAGACTGCAATTGATACACTAGTTACAACTATCAATGATATCATTGCACCGACAGGTGAAGATTTCAACATTGCTGCAGATAGATTATATTTCAATAGACAATATCTTGCTGAAGAATCTACAGGTCTGACTACAGCAGAGTTTACTTACACTCTCAATGGTATTAATTATTCTGCATTCACTTATCCTGGATCTACAGGTGAAGCAACTTGTCAGAGAGATCTTAAACTCATTATTCTTGCAATTATCTCCGACCTTCAAACGGGCGGTAATAGCAGCACGGTTGCTGCAGCAGAAACTTACCTGACTGCTGCCCTTCAGTTGAATCATGTTGAAGATGAAATTTTAGCAACTGTTTACGCAATCGAAAGATTGAAGGTTATTGGTGAGTTTGCTTTGAAAAATGGTCTTCTCGACAGTCAGGCAACTGCTGGTTCGGGTGAATATGCAGCACAACATACAACTAGAACTCCGTATACTGATTCCGAATCTCCTACGAATATTAACGAAGTTATCTATCGTTATAGAGATCTGGTTGACATTGTAGTTGATGTTCTGGCACCTGGTGGTGATATTGCTAGAAGTGCATCTAAGAATATTCTTTATAATGCAAACTATTATAAGGATGAAATCAGCAACTTAGTTAATGCTCAGTTTGGTGCATCTGCCTGGACCTACAACTCTTTCATTGATGAGTTGATCAATAACATTGTTCATGATTCAGTAACTTCTGATCTGACCGCTAAGACAAGCGCATATACAATCACTCTGAGTGCTTCTACTGGCACATTCGCTGTTGGTGAAACGGTAACATCTAGTGGTGGTGGAACAGCAACTGTTCTTGAATGGGATGCCGAGGATGAAATCCTTTATGTTGGTGCATTCACTGGCACTGCATGGGCAGCAGCGGACACTCTGACTGCTCCTTCCACAGCAACAGGAACTATCGCTACTAGCGGTGTAAGTTCTGTCTATGACTGGTATACTTCACCCACTAACGTTGAAACTCTTGCATCTGCTAGACTGATCACATCAAATATTGCAGGTCAAGTATCAGGAACTAATTTGTTCACTAACCCTGAAGCGTTTGCTGCTAACTGGCAAGTAAATTCTCTTGGTGGAACTGATTCTCTTCTGATTACTAACAATGATATTGCTGGTCCAGATTCAACAGTAACAGCAGAAAAATTCTATGCTGCTAATAATAATGGTGGTGTTCATGATACTTTCAGAGATTACAGTCTGACAGCGTTTGAAACGTTTGACACAGATACTGTTAAATTTGATAGTGGCACAGAAACATTTGATACTGGTGTTGCGGGTGTAGAAGATCAAACCTTCACTGCTTCTATCTTCTTTAAGGCAGCAGGTTCTGGTTCTGTTAGATTCCAACTTCAACTCGATCCTGGAACTGCAGGTGAACAGAATATATTCTTTGATCTCAACCTTTCTAGTGGCACAACAGGAACATTGTTCCGTCCTGAGGGTGGCATGAGTGGTGATGCGTTTGGTGCAATTCCTTACGGTGATGGTTGGTATAGAGCATTTATCACGACAACTTTCTCCTTCGGTTTCTCTACACTTAGAACTCGTGTTGTTGTTAACTCTGCTGGCGGCGCAAGCAGTTGGACTGGTAATGGTAGCACTGGTGCATACTTCTGGGGTGCAAAACTCAATAAGGGTGCTCTAGATCCTTATACTGCAGTTAGCGGCGAGATTTTCTATGCAGATACAGAGTTCAATATCAAGAACTATGCAATTGATTTGTTAGAAGGTTATATGAGTCAAGCACTCGATAATACTTTGACATCACCTTCGCCCAATGCTGGTTTCTATAGTTTCTATGATTCTACTGCAGCATCTGACTATACTAAGGCATCCTTCATGCGTTTGGTCAGATACAGTCTGAATATTATTCGTGAGCAACTTAGTGTTGATAGTTACTACACAACAATCACAACTGTTAATGGTATTAGTGTTCCTACTAAGACTTTTGGAACTAGAGATATTCCTGTTGGAATTTCTGGTGGTCTGAATACTTCGGATTATATCTACGGTCTGACTAGTGATAGTTACGCTGAACTTGAAGCCCTCACTGAAAATAGGGGTAAGATTGTTCAACTCTATCAAAGATTCCGTATTGACGGTGATATCACAGATGGACCTTTCACAATGGGTGAAACTATTGCTAAACAAGGTGCTCCTTCTATCACTGGTGTCGTATACGGTTTCCATGAAGATGCAAACTATAAGTATCTTGATGTTCGTATCACTGCTGGTCCTTGGGCAATCACTGATACTATTGTTGGTGGAGAGAACTCTACATCTGCACAAATTAGTGCAATTGAAGATAGAATTCACATTATCGATCTTAGGGGTGGATTTACTACAAGTGTTCCATTCAAGGGATACACTTCTGGCGCAACTGCAACGCCTACTTCTTTCATTAAGACTGAGGCAGCAGTTACTAACAACAGCGGTGGAACCTTGACGGTTGATACAGAAACCTTATTGGGAACATTTGAAGTTAACTCGGTTATCTATCCCGAATCTTCTAGACAATATATTGATGTTGCGAAGTTCTCTGGTCTTGATATCGCAGTTGGTGACAGAATTGCTTCTACTGGATACAAGCGATTTGGTATTTCAATCATCAATGGTTTGAATACTTTCACTGAAGGTAATCGTATCTATAAGGTTGTTTCTGGAACGCAAGATTCTTCAACATACGGTATCATTACTGATGTAGATATTGATAACAACTACATTTATGTCCAAGAGTATCAAGGATCCTTCACGCAGGGTGATACAATCGGTGATTATGGTGTTGCAGAAACTTTCCCTGTAGGTTATGCATCTATCTCAACAATCGTTACTACCGCTGGTGCTGCAGCAGCACTTGTTCAGGATATTCGTGACGTTGGTCTTAATAAGAGACTGTATCTCAGTGATATTTCTGGAACATTTGATGAGAAAGATGGTATCAAGGGACCTGATAGTTATGGTTCTGTGGTCTTGGATATTGTTGATCTTAAGGCGCGTGTTAAGCGTGCTTTCCGAGGATTTGATGGAGTTCAAACTACCTTCCCACTAACTATTGAGAATGGCACTTCATACCTGCCTGATCCTGCTGGTCACTTGTTAGTCTTTGTCAATGGTATCTTACAACCACCTGGTGCTACTAACGCATATACGGCATTCTCTAATCAAATTCAGTTCACTGAAGCACCTGATCTGGGAGCATCATTTACCGCATTCTATGTTGGTAAACTGAGACAACTCGATGATATTTCGTTTGAGTTTGACTCCTTGCGTCAATCCTTCAACCTGAAGCGTAATGATGTGTTCTATTCATTGACACTGACTGATGGTGTTCAATCCAGCACTATCAGACCTGAGAACAACATTATTGTTTCTCTCAATGGTGTTATTCAGGAACCTGGTGTTGGTTTCGAGATTGTTGGTTCTAGAATTATCTTCTCTGAAATTCCTAGATTCGGATCTACGTTTGTTGCCTTCTCTTACGTTGGTTCTGAGGCAGACGTTGACGCTGCTGAGGTTGTTCCTCCGATCGAACCTGGTGATTTCATTGATATTCAAGGTGAGACTGCAGATCGTGAAGTTGCGGTTATTGAATCTTCAAACTCTTTGATCACATTTGATTATCTTGGATCTGTATTCGGGCAAGGTGCTCAAGGTCAAGCAGTTCTAACTTCTGGAACTATTAAGAAAGTTCAGGTAACTGGTGGTGGATCTGGTTACACGTCTAGACCCACTGTCAGACTCGACTCTATCTCTGGTTTTGATGGAAACGTTAAGGCACTAATTGGTGTCGCGGGTGTTGAAATGCAAACCGCTGGTTCTGGATATCAAAATCCTGGAGTTGATGTAGAAACCGTCGTTCCTGATGACTGGACTGCACCAGATCTTTCTCAATATGGAGAAGAACTGGTAGATCCAGAACTCTGATAAATAACTAAAAATCGTAGCGAGTAATGGCTAAACAATCACTCGGTCTTGGAACCGCTGCTAATGATAATACTGGTGATACTCTTCGTGCTGGCGGCGATAAGATCAATGACAACTTTAATGAAATTTATAGTGCCATTGGTAACGGCACGAACCTCTCCATTAGTTTAACTAACCCTGCTAATGGACAGGTTCTTCGTTACAATGGAACGTCTTTCATACCATCTGATTATAGTAATTTAACGTCTGCCTTAGATGTTAATGGAAACTCTATTGTTTCCTCATCAAATGGTAATATTGCGTTGAACCCTAACGGAACGGGTGACGTTTTAATACAGGTTGGAAGCACTACTCACACTTTTGATGGTGCTACGGGAACAGCAGATTTCCCCTCAGCAATTAAATATAAGAATGAATATGATGCATTAGGATCTGCTCCTGCTGCAGCAACTTATCCTGGTTATTTCTTCACTGTTGATGGTGATGATAAACCATATGTAAATATTAATATCACTGCTGGTGGTGTTGGTGATACTAGAGCATCTCTCCTGACTCAGTATTCTGGTATTGATGCCTTAGCAGATGTAGATACTACGACAGTGGCACCTACATCAAATCAAATCCTCAAGTGGAACGGATCTAATTGGACACCTGCGGATGAAACTGGTGGTGGTGGCGCTGCAACACAAAATATTTTTGCATCGGTTGCTGGCGACACAGGATCCACAACAGCAGATAGCACTAGTGATACTTTAACAATTGCTGGTGGAACAAATATTACAACTGCAGTTAGTGGAGATACTGTTACAGTTAACTTCAGTGGAACACTCACAACAACCTTAGCCGCTCTTACTGATACTGACGTTTCTGGTATCGTTCAGGGCGATTCATTATTCTGGAATGGCACGAACTGGGTTCCTGTTCGCAGTCCTATCACTTGGTGGGAACTTACTGCACCTGATGCATCTGGTTATAACTTCACTGGACCAGGTTTTGCTGCAGCAACTGCAGATCCTGATCTGTATGTGATGAGAGGAATGACATATGCATTTGATAACACTACAGGTGGTGCTCACCCCTTTAGAATTCAAAGCACTCAGGGTTTAAGTGGAACTCCGTATACTACAGGTCAAACTGGTAGCGGCACTACTGTTTTGTATTGGACTGTTCCTATGAACGCTCCTAGCACACTGTATTATCAGTGCACAATCCATGCTGCAATGCAAGGTCAAATCAACGTTGTAAGTTAATAAATGACAAGAACAGTTCCTGGATCTGGTGCCGTTATTGAGCCAATTTTTGACGAAGTATTTGGTGTTCGAGCGGTAGAAGTAACAAATGGAGGATCAGGTTACTCCGTTAGTGATCCCCCGCGTCTAACGATAACTGGGTGTGGCACTCCTGAAGTTGAAGCACTATTATATCCAATCATCGATTCAGATTCTGGTCGTATTATTCACGTCCGTGTTTTGGAGAGAGGAAGGGGATATGATCCTCTCAGATTGCAAATTATTCCTGAGCAAGAAACTCCCAATGTAGTCACATCATTTGACATCAATCGAATTTGGCAGTCACATCCCAATTCACAAACCGTTGGATCGTTTACAGGAACTACTGATAGACTTCGTATACAATCTGATAATCATCCTAAACCCACTTGGACTCAAGCAGAAGCAGCACCTGGTGGTGGTCCTTTAATTGATAGATCTTTTGATCAAACATTTGTTTATAGGGGTGGTAAGGATGTTCCCAATCCTGGTGAGCGTGCGGAACAAACGGATAAAGTCACGGGTATTTTAATTAATGGTGGATTGTTACACACACCTGAATGGGGTGTTGATGGTAACGTCGTTCCTGGTCATCAAATTGATACAGTAAAATATGATTATGTAAAAAATGCTGATCAATATGACGCAGTAACTGAAGGTAATGTCAGATATTATCAGTCAAACAAAGTAATTGATGAGTTTGAACTAGACAATGGTGTCTTTGACACAGGCAATTTGGAAGTTTTTACCTGGAATGTCAAGGTAGAACTTGATAATATTATGTTGAATGTTACTGATGTTGATGAAACATTAGGATCAGTTGAAGTTGGTAGAATTGTTGATGAAGTTCAGGGTAATGCTAGAGGCACAATTGCTAAGGTTGTTAGAAATTCTCAAAATGTAGTTACTAGAGTATATCTTAGATTAGTTTCTACAGGTGCATCTTTTTCTGATAATGATGTATGTTTGGGATCGAATGGATTTAACTTCACTATTAATGGTGAACCTAGAACTTTCCCAACTGGTATTTTCTATATTGATTTTGGTCCAGAAGCAGAAGAGTTTGGACCTTTTGTTCCTGGTCAGTATTACTTCGCACCTGAAAATATTCAAGTTCAAAGAAATTATCTGATTATTTGGAATCAATCTGATTCTAGTAATTCACAGGGGACTCTTGGTCATCCAATGCGTTTTAGCACAACTCAAGATGGACCTCTGAATCAGAATCCTGGAACTCTGTATTATAAGAGCACTGGTGTAACTGAGGCACCTGCTGCTGATTATGAAAATCCATATCGAGCGATTTTCATCATGAATGCAGATGAGTCTGCACGCATTTATTATCATTGTGCTCATCACAGATATATGTCTGGATTTGAGGGTGATGAAGGATATATGATCTTCAATTCAGAAGTTGATGACGAAGAACCCACAAATAACTACTACGTTAGAAACTTCTATCAATCGGATGCAAATGATCCTAATACGATTGATAGATCGCGTCATACTGATGGACACTCCAAAATTCTTGGTATGTCTTTTGATGGTTATCCGATTTATGGACCATATGGATACAACTCCAGTGGTTCTGCTGCTAGAGAAGTATCATCGTATCGACTTAGAACTGCAACAGAATTGGCTGGTAATAGACCCCAAGTCAATACTGTAAGCACAGTCACTTATGCAGTCACTATTGCTAATGGTCAATTCCAGTTTGATGGATCACGCCCAGCATTCTTAGAACTCAATAGAGGAAAGACATATATTTTCAATCAGACTGATGCATCTAATGATAGTCAGATGCTTCTGATTGGAACCTCTGATGATGGATGGCATGGTATTAATCCTGTTATTATCGGAAATACTGCCAATTTATTTGCTGGTAGTGGTGTTGATTATCGTATTGATGGATCTTCAGTTTCCTATCAGGCATATTTGTCTGGATTCAATTTAGCAACTACTCGTGAACTCAGATTTACTGTTCCTGTTGATGCTCCTGCAGCGTTATATGTGTTTGCATATACTTCAGCGGGTCTTGGTCTCAGAACAGTTCAGGAAGGTTATGTTCTTGGAGATTTAGTTGGTGATTACATTTATGATTCTAGTGTGGGAACACTGGATGAATATAATGGTAAGTTTGATGTAACACCAGATTATCCTAACGGCACTTATGCATATTACATGACTGAGGATGGCAGTGGTAATCCTGCTTATCCTTATGCGATTGGTCCAAAATATTATGGTGTTCCTTTATTTGAAGGTGACACTGTTCCTACTTTGCCTGAAGTATTCCCGTCACTAGCAACTGGTGATGTCATCTTGAATACTGATGGCACAGTTTCTTACGTCAAGATGACTAAGAAGGGCGATAATTACTTTGGTGCTGCAAAAGCAAAAATTCTTGGTGGAGAAGGAACTGGAGCAACAGGAACACCCATTGTTCAAACCGTTACTGGTTTGTCTCTTGTCGGAGAAGGTAGAGAATATGCAACTCCACCAACTCTTATTTTTGAAGGTGGTGGTGGACAAGGTGCTCAAGGTGCTGCTGAAATTGACACTCTTGGTAAAGTTACGTCTATTAACGTTGTAGATGATGGTGAGTTTTATCAAGAACCTCCATATATTCTAATTACTGGTGGCGGTGGTATTGGTGCTAAAGCTGTAGCAACAGTTGATCAAGGTGCTGTTACAGGAATTAATGTTATTGATCCTGGTCAAGGATATACAACTCCACCAAATATTATCTTTACTAAGTTAGTAAACCTTAAGCGTAAGACGAGTGCTCGTCAAGCACTAAACTCGTCTACAATTTATCTCACAGGTTTGACTAAGAATGTTGCTGCATCTGATTCAGAGATTTTTGTAGATTCTACAGATGCTTTCCCTGGTTCAGGAACAATCATTCTGAATACAGAAACAATTAATTATACTTCTAAATCTTCAGGTAAGTTTTCTGGTCTTACTAGAGGTGTTAACTTTAACTATGATCAGCGTGTTATCTTAGATGATGGTCAAAACGATGCTTTTGGTGCTTCAACTTATAAGTTCAATGTTGGTGACCGAGTAATTCGTAGAGTTGAAAACCAGAATAACAAAATTGCTAAAGTATATGACTGGAATCCTAATACTAGAGAACTTCTGGTTGTCTTTGAAGTTGATGAATTAGCATTTATTGATGGTGGTAGACCCTCAACTGAAGACGCTATCGTTCAGTTTGATGCTGGGGTTGCTGCAAGTTCTGGAGCAGGAGTTCTTCCTCACGTTATTGAAGCAAACGTAGGAAGTTCGATTACAACCCTGACAGTTCCTATTGGAACTATTGCTGATAGCAGATTTGAAGACAATGATGAGCAAGATGGCGCTGGTGACGGTATTGCTGATCTGGTAAATACTGGAACAGACTTTGAAAATCAAATTAATCTTGATGGTGGTATCTTCAGTTCTCTTTATGGTATTGAAGAAACTCAAGGTGGACAAAATACCACTCTCTTCCAAGTTGGTGATAGTATTAAAGATGGTAGCATTCCATTCAAATTTGCCACGGTATCTACTGCTGGTGCATTGAGTGATGGTGTTGAACATAATGCATCTATGAAGATTTTCTTAGATGCTACAAATGCTAATGGTCAAAACTTTAGTGTTAATGAAATCGTTACTGGTTCTGTTTCTGGTGTTCGTGGAACAGTTGTTTCTTGGGATGCTGCTGAAAGTTCAGTAATTGTTCAGGATGTTGTTCCATATAACACAGGAAATATTAACGTTGGTATTGCTGGTGTTCTATATGAGTTCTCTCATAACAGCACAATTGTTGACTTCTTAGTTCAGCAAGCAGGAACAAACTATAGCGCAACTCCTACAGTTGCAATTGAAAATACTGGAGATATTCAGGCAACGGCAACTGTCAATATGACGACGGCAGGTGACCAGGTTGCATCACTTACTATTACAAATGGTGGATATGGAATTCCTCAAACTATTGATGGAACTTACAATCTTCACCCAACGGTTACGTTTACTAATGGTTCTGGAGACACAACAGGTTCTGGTGCTTCTGCACAAGCAATTCTCGGTGGAGAAGACTTGGTAGGAAACGGCGGTGCTCGTTACAGAATCAAGAGAATTGAGTATCAAGCAATCGTTCGTTCGTAACCTTCATAAATAAACAAGAGGACAATAATCCCTTAGGAAATGGCAGCTCTATTAACTGATCAATTTAGGATTTTTTCTGCGAAAAAATTCATTAAAGCACTGGAAGGTCCTGACGCAACCCAGAGTGATGACGCTGCTGGAGCGTCGCGAGACCGTGCATATTTGTTCATTGGAAGACCTCAATCTTGGGACAATGAAAACTCGCCCCCACAGGCAGTTGATTCATTTTCTGAGTTTTCGGGTTCTTACGATGATATGATTTCGCTTAAGCGAGTCTTAGCATCTGATACTGTTCAGGTGGTTCGTCGTATTGATTGGGTTTCTCCTGAAGAAACTACTGGTGGACTTGGTTTCACCTATGACATGTATCGTCATGACTATTCTCCTAGTAAAACCGCTGCCTCTGGTGCTACTAAACTATATGATTCTGACTTCTATGTTGTGAATTCACAATACCAGGTCTATAAGTGCATTTATAATGGAACTTCGCCTTCCGATCCTAATGGTAAACCTTCTACAGTTGAGCCTACTGGCACTTCCACTAGCATCATTACTACTGGTGATGGATATCGTTGGAAATACATGTATACCATCCCCGTTGCATCAGTTCTCAAGTTTTTCTCCAACGATTACATGCCAGTCTTTACAAATGACTCGGTAAAAACAAATGCAGTTGCTGGCGAAATTGATACTGTTGTTATCAATGCTGCAGGTTCTGGTTATAACAACGGCACCTACGACAACGTTGCTATCAACGGTGATGGCACTGGTGGTCGTGTTTCTATCGTTGTTGACGGTGGTAAAATTATCTCAGCGACGGTAACTTCTGGTGGCACAGGATACACCTTCGGTAAGATTAGTGTTGATAGTGTCACGGGTATCGGCACAGGCACAGGTGGTCAGGTTGATGTTATCATTCCTCCTCCGAATGGTCATGGTGCAGATGCAGTTGTTGAACTTGGCGCTTTCCGTGTCATGATCAACGCAAAACTTTCATATGATGAGGGTGCTGGTGATTTCCCTATTGATAACGATTATCGTCGTATTGGTCTTATTACCAATCCGCTGAAGTTTGGAACAGAAGAACTTATTTCTGACTTGACAGTTTCTGCTACAAAGGCAGTTATTTTCTCTCCTACATTCCAAGGTAATTATGTGCCTGATGAAATTATCACTCAAACTAGAGTTGTTGGCGGAACCAACGTCACTGCTCGTGGTAGAGTCATTTCTTGGAATGCTACAACGAAAGTTCTGAAGTATTATCAGAACGCAGTTGATGGTATCTTCCCTGAAGTTACTGGAACACAGAATGAATTTGATGGTTCTAATG
>MDTC01182051.1_pt1 | contig 20393 bp, 15 predicted proteins | sample 811181 | NCBI WGS metagenome assembly MDTC01 (sample SAMN05326644, study PRJNA326480) | marine metagenome | isolation source: seawater | place: Pacific Ocean: North | collected 2011 | reverse complement strand
TGATACTTCCTACATATTCAGTTGCTGTACAATTGGCATTCGAGAGAGTTTCAGATTTAGAACACTATTCTACAGAAGAGTTAGACAATACCGGAGAATGGTTGATAGTTTCTGCATATAATATAGATGACCAATTGAAAATGATGCCTGAAGTAACATCTATCCAAGAGACATCTCAATTACAAGGAACATATATTTGGAATTTTGATTCATCTGAAAAAAAGATTGAGAAATTCCAAAAACTAACTGAGAATGGTGATATTGAATCTTTTTCACCTCTTATTAAGAAACAGCAAATAACACGTTCAATACCCAATGACGAGGTCTTTAATGATCAATGGCATTTACAAAATACTGGACAAACATCTGGAACATCGGGTGAAGATGCAAATGTTACTTCGGTTTGGAATTCTTACACTGGTAATGGTATTATAATCAGTGTCGTTGATGATGGATTAGACAAAGATCATCCCGACATCTCACCTAATTACTCCCCTACTCATTCCTATGACTGGTGCAATAATGATGCAGATCCTACTCCATCTAGTAATAATGGACATGGAACAGCAGCCGGAGGAGTAGCTGCTGCTGCTGGAGATAATACAATCCATGTAGCAGGTGCAGCTTATGATGCAACTCTAGCAGGTTCAACTCTAATTGCATGCTGGGCTGGAGATTCTACAGAAGCAAATGCATTATCATTCATGAATGATGAAACTCATATCTATACAAACTCTTGGGGCCCAAGTGATAACGGGCAAACATTAGATGCACCCGGACCATTAATGCTAGCAGCATTTGAAAACGATGCTTACGAGGGTAGAAACGGATTAGGAAATATCATTACTTGGGCAGCAGGTAACGGCCTTCAAAGTGATGATAATGCAAATTATGATGGATGGGCAAACAGTAGATTTACCATTGCAGTTTCTGCAATCAATCATTATGGAAAACAATCATATTATTCCGAACCAGGGGCCAGTATCTTAGTAGCAGCCCATTCAAATGGTGATGGTGAAGGTATAACTACAACTGATATTCACGATGATCCTACAATAACTTCAGATGATGCAGGCTATGATAATGGAAACGTGACAAATAGTTTTGGAGGAACTTCCAGTGCTACTCCGCTGGCTGCAGGTGTGATAGCACTGATGTTAGAAGCGAATGAAAACCTAACTTGGAGAGATGTTCAACATATTTTAGTCAACAGTGCAAGAATGAATGACCCAAATAATACAAGTTGGGAAGTTAATGATGCTGGACATAATGTATCTCATAAATATGGGTTTGGAGCAGTAGATGCCGGCGCTGCAGTCTCATTGGCTGAAAATTGGACTAATGTTGATGAAGAATTGAACCTAACATTTGGACCTTATTCACCATCATTCACTATCCCCATATCAACAAATTCTTGGAGTGAATTCGACGTTCAAATTACTGATGATATTAGCCTAGAAAGTATAGATGTAGTAGTTGATATTGACCATTCGAATAGAGGGGATTTAGATATAGTATTGCAATCACCAAATGGAACTGAGTCATGGTTGGCTGAAGAACATAATGATGGAGGTAATGACTATTCTAATTGGATGTTTAATACTGTTCATCACTGGGATGAAAGTAGCTTAGGAACTTGGAAATTGAAGATAAGAGATACTACTTCAGGCACGTCGGGGACATTAAACTCATGGCAAATGATAATCCACGGTATGAATATTGATTTAGACTATGATGATGATGGAATCTCCAACGAAAACGAAACTCTAGTCTGGGGAACGGATCCTTACAATTCAGATACTGACTCAGATGGAATAAATGATTATGATGAGATATTTGTTTATTTTACAAATGCTACAATGGCTGATACTGATTTAGATGGGTTATCAGATTCAGTTGAAATCTCAGTTCATCAAACAAATCCTAACAATGAAGATACTGACTTAGATGGATTAAACGATGGCGTAGAAATTAATCTTTGGCAAAGCAATCCATTAATTTTTGATGCAGATGAAGATTCGGATTTATATTACCATTTCAACGATTGTAACGATCAGGATGCAGAGATAAACCCTGGAAAACCAGAAAAACTAAATGGATTTGATGATAATTGTGACGATTATATTGATGAAGGATTTAACTTCACTGACAGAGATAATGATGGATTAAAAGACTGGCCAGAATATCATATACACAATACAGACTATAGAGATGCAGATACTGATGATGATGGATTAGATGATGGCTCGGAAGTTAATCTATACTCAGATTTAGGAGCAGACCCATTAATTTTTGATGAAGATTTCGATGGTGACGCATGGTATTGGTTTGAAGACTGCGATGATGACAATATTCTCAGATCGCCCGGCTTACCCGAGGCTTTAGATTCAATTGACAATGACTGTGATGATGAGATTGATGAAGATTTTATAGATTTAGATACGGATTCAGATGGCCTATCAGATTACGATGAATATTATTTCATTTCTACAAATCCAAATGATGGAGACACCGATAATGATGGATTACCTGATGGGATAGAAGTAAATACATATGCTGAATTAGGTGCTAACCCTCTAGTTTTTGATGAAGATAGTGATGGCGACGGTTGGTACTGGTTCCAAGACTGTAATGATGATGATATTGAAATTTCACCCTCATTAATTGAAATGCTAGACAATAAGGACAATGATTGTGATGGAGAAATTGATGAAGATTTCTATACAATTGATTCTGACAATGATGGCCTTTCAGATTTTGAAGAGTATCACAATATAACTTCTGATTATAATGATGAAGACACAGATGGAGATGGAATTAATGATGGATTGGAAGTTCTTACCAAAATGTCAGATCCTTTGACATTTAACTTCGATAATGACAATGATAATTACTATGATTTTGAAGATTGTAATGATTTGAATTCAGAGATTAATCCCAGTTCGATAGAAGTATGGAATGGTTTAGATGATGACTGTAATGATTTAGTAGATGATAATTTGAGAAGGGAAAATCTAGTCCTTACAGTACCAAGAACCCAAATTGTTCATGAATGGGATTCTGTAAATGAAACACTGATTTTTGGTCTAAATAATATTCCTTCGCAAGTAAATACTGAAATTGTATGGCATATTGGGGATTACGATTTATCAGAAAATATCTCAAATCAAGACTCAAGACTAGTCATTAATGAATTAGAATGCGGAAAAAATAAAGATAATTTGACTTTGTTATTATGTGCAAATGGGACAAGTAGGCAACAAATTACTGCTACAATTATCGACTCTGGAGTTTCAACTGATTTCATTTGGGAAATTGACATGGTAGTTTGGATCCCTCCTCCTACATTGTTTGATGATTTAGTATCATTCTTCACTAGTGGATTAGGAATCCTATTCTTATCTGGAATGACAATCACAATTCTCCTAGCAGGTGTGTTTGTAAATCACAGAATTACACAAAAAAAACGCCTAGAAGAAGCATACACATCATACAGTATACCTTCAAGTAAAATTGAATATGACTATTCTTTTACGAAAACAGAATTGCCTTCGGCACCTGATTTATCATTATTAGAAATTCAAAACAATGCTTATGAAGAATCACTGCCAAACTTACCAGCAACAATACCAATTGTGACCATTCCAAGTAAAAAAATTGAGGATGATGTAGAATTATTAGACCTACAAGCAAGAGTCGTCGAAGAATAAAATTCATGACTCTTCTTCAGGAGATGGCTGTTCGTTTTGCCCCCATTCAGCATCTGGATTTCCACCTGACCATTCGCCCTCAACAGGAATATCTTCGACATCATCATCTTCTCTCCAGGGAGGCTCCCCATCAGAACCACTGATTATCAAACAACCTTCATCATCAAGCCTTTTTTGAAGAGTCTTTATTCCAGTTTTCATTGGTAATAAATGCCCTATCGGAGTTCCAGCTGTAACGAATGGATGAGTTGCAGTACAAATCAATAAACCTCGATTTGGAGAATAAACATCATGACTAATTCCTGGTCTTTCAGGATCAGTGATTGTGGCAACTACTTCCCCTTCATCTACGAAACTTCCCGCAGGTGCTAATATATCCAGTAAACCTCCTTGATCAGACCTAATCCAAACAGAACCAGATGCTAGAATTCTAAAATACGGCCTATTTGGGTAACCAGGAATCATTCTTAAACTTCTTAGAACATTAAGAACTCCATATATTGCTACTTGGACTGACTCAGGATCTGCCTCATTAGAACCGCCCCCTTCGTAAGTAATACAACCAATTCCTGATTTATTTGCAGCTCTTCGAAGAGAACCTTTTGGTCCTTCATTGTCTAGAATAGTTTCTATACCAAAAGATCTAGCAATTCTATTGCTCTCGGGGTGAGCTAGATTGGCCCTAATTTGAGGCATATTAGTTCTCCCTGGTGCAGCAGTGTGCAAATCAACTATATGATCAGAGGTTTGAATAATAGATTTCCAAATACGGCTTGCTATCCTAGATGTTGTATTACTTTCACTGTTACCAGGAAAATTTCTATTCAAGTCTCGACCATCAGGGAATTTTCGACTTTGACGGCGATAGCCTGGAATGTTTATTATTGGGATTATCCTTATTGTTCCCGACAACATTGAAGGATCAATTTCTTCTCCAGAACCCATGAAATTAGGACCACAAAGATATGTCAGAGCCAGAGGACCAACAAGTTCATTCCCGTGTACAGCTCCTAATATTGTCACTACAGGACCTGGCCTTGAGCCATGGATGATTGTGATTGGAATGGGCCAGGAATCTCCAATTTCCACATCTAAAAGGTTAAAATCAATTTTTCTAATACTCCCAGGTTTTATTCTTTTACGATCGAATAGATGAGTTTTTGGACCACTTTCTCTAGACCACTTTTTTGGAGAAGGTGACTTTCTCTCAAATGCCTTTTCAATCTCTTTACGACGCTTCAAAGATAACTGATTTGCTACTTTGAGAGGTTTACGACGACGCCTATTTTTGCGTGGCACTGGTGATTTTTTACTAGCCGAAGACGGCGATTTAGTATCTTCATCAGCGGTAGACAACGAACTTCGGAGGGGGTTCTTAAATTAAGATAGTCTGATGACTGATTTATCGAATAATTCAATTCCCTATACCCTCTGTGAGAAAGCATGGAGCATCAACATAGTATTTCTGTACAAGATAAATACGCACCTAATAGTATCTGTTTCGGGTGTGGTCCCGCTAATAAAAAAGGATTACAAATCAAGTCATTTAAGACTGAAAAAGGACTCAAAATGGAGTTTGAAACTAAAATTGAGCACCAAGCCTTTCCTGGAATTATTAATGGTGGAATTATTAGTACCTTGCTAGATTGTCATGGTAATTGGGCAGCGACTATGGCGTTAATGGAACGAAACGAGGAAGAAATACCTCCCTGTACAGTAACTGCAACATTTAGTTTGAAACTTAGAAGGCCGACTCCGCTTGATTCTAAATTAGAAATTACAGCTACAGTAAACGAATTAAGTGAAGATAGAGCAAATGTGGAAATGACTTTAGAAGCAAATGGGAAAATTTGTGCTACCGGAGAAGGTCTATTTGTTGCAGTGAAAGAAGGCCATCCAGCATATCACCGATGGAATTAACGACGCGGCATCCTTTAGAACGGCCGATTATGAGAATGTTTGTGGCGCACTCTGGCGGAGGCTCGGGAAAGACTATTGAACAGCTGGGGTTATCTCCAGATATAGTCAATTTATTGAGAGAAAAATGGGGTATCAAAGAATTATATCCTCCTCAACAAATAGCATTACCTCATGCACTAAATGGGAAAAATTTAATGTTAACGATTCCCACTGCTAGTGGAAAATCTCTTGTTGCACATTTGACTATTGCTCATAGATTGAAAAATGATTTGATTAATCAAAAAGCAATTTATGTAGTTCCTCTGAAGGCATTAGCTAGTGAAAAATATGATGAATTAAAAGAAGTTGCAGATGTTGTAGGGCTGAAGGTAGCATTGGCTATAGGTGATAGATCTGGAGAGATTAATTCAATAGAAGATTCAGATATATTGGTATGTACAAGTGAGAGATTAGATTCATTATTGAGAAATAAATCAAATTTAATTTCAAATATTGGAATAATTGTTAGTGATGAGTTTCATTTATTACATGACCATTCAAGGGGGCCAACATTAGAAGTATTAATTTCAAGAATAAGGCATAAGAAGCCAGATACACAAATCATTGCTCTTTCGGCTACAGTTGGTAACAGTAAAGAATTAGCTAAATGGTTAGGGGCTGAATTAATTCAATCAGAATGGAGACCGGTAAGTCTTCATTCAGGAACTTTAACTGAGTTACAGGTTAAAGTCCATAGAATTGATGGAAAAGGCGATGAAAAATGGCCTGAGCCAAGAATAATAGACGGGAAAAAGGAAAAAATCTTAGAAGCCGCACTCGATGATACTATAGCAAATAATGGCCAACTATTGATTTTTGTAAATTCAAGGAAAAGTTCCCAGAAAGAAGCAAGAGAGTTATCAAAACATATATTGAATCGTGTTAAAAATGAGCCAAATTTTGATAATGGAGATAAATTTATTAATTTGAACAACATTTCAGAATCGATCAATCAAAATGAAAATTCTTCGCCTTTAGGGAAAAAATTATCCAACTCGGTAAAAGGAGGAATTGCCTTTCATCATGCAGGTTTGAGTAATCAACAGAGGAAAAAGATTGAAGAATTATTCAAAAGTGGGGATTTATTTTGTATAGTGGCAACACCAACTTTGGCACAGGGAGTGAATTTGCCTGCTAGAAGAGTAATAATTAGAGATGTCAAAAGATGGAGCATAGCGGCAAGTAGAAACATGCCAATGCCTATTATGGAAATAAAGCAAATGTTAGGAAGAGCTGGGAGGCCAAAATATGACAAGAGAGGTGATGCTTGGATTATATCTAAAAATCTGGATGATGAAATAAGAAATGTAGAACATTTTTTACTAAGCGAACCTGAAGAAATAACGTCTAAGCTAGCCAATCCTAATGCTCAGACTGCAGAAGAGGACCCTGCAATGTTAACGCATGTTCTTTCGTTAATTGCCACCAGTGATATGAATGATAGAGATGCTTTAGGTAAATTCTTCAGTAAAACTTTCTTATCCACACATCTAGAATCTGAATATCTTGAAAATCAAATTGACAGAGTGATTAAATGGCTTTTTGATAATGATATGATAACTAAAGAAGGAGAATCTGAGATTGTCAAAGAGAGAATAATAAGAGAGGAAAGTGGGGTAAAATTGGACGATAATTGGGATGATGAGGTTCCAAATTGGGCAGAATCTGCGACGAAAATATCTGGAGTAAATCTTAACGACAAAAATCAAAATAAACTTTCAGATATTACACCAAGAAAAGGTCCAGCAATTTTTGGATTCAAGAAAGCAAGTAATTATGAAGTTGAGGAAATAGAAGTTCCAGATTCACCCTCAATGGTATATTCAGCTACTGCTTTAGGAATGAGGATTACTAGATTATACCTAAATCCTGTTTCAGGTAAAATACTAAAAAATGGATTGACTAATGCAATGAAAATCTTAACTGGTATAGATTTAGAGAGACAAATTTCTCCTTTTAGTCTATTACATTTAGTTACATGCACGCCAGATTTCATACCATTATGGCCCCAAAAGAAAGATTTAGAAAAGATACAAGACGCACTTTATGGGCACGAAAGAGAATTATTGACACAGAGTGTAGATTTAGATGATGAAAGAAGGATGAAGGGTGCCCTAGTTTTACAATCATGGATTGAAGAAATAAGTTTGAATGATTTAGAAATTGAATGGAATGTTCAGCCAGGTGACCTGAGAAGTAGAGTTGATCTAGCAGAATGGTTACTTTACTCCACTAGAGTAATCCTCATGGAAGATGAAGAATTATCAAGAATGGACAAGGAATCACACCGAGTATTATTCGAGGCGATAGATGAAACACATAGAAGAATAAGATATGGTTGTAAATCAGATTTAATTTCTTTAGTTTCATTAAGAGGTATAGGTAGAGTTAGAGCACGAGAAATGGTAGAAAAATTAGGAGTTGCTAATGTCAAAGATATAGCATTATTAACTGAAAATGATAAGATTAAACTTTCAGAACAAAGAGGATGGAGTATGAAATTAGTAGATAAGATAGTGAAAAATGCTCTAGAAACTAATCAACGTATGAAATGACTAGAATCATTATTGAATTAGAGCCCATCGCCATGTACAGTGATTCGAGAGCAGATGCCATGGTTTCCAGCATGGGGAATCGAATTCGATAAAGAAATAGAAGATATAAAAGAATTTTTATCTACTTTTAATCACTTAAGACCTGATGATAAATGGTTACTACTAGCATTCGAGGTTGCCGCGAGTGAAAATCACCTTTGGACTGCATGGTATTCTATGAAAAGAAATCAAATGAAAGAAAAAATGATTGCAAATAGCCCGGAAGCTGAATTTCTAAGAATTATTGCTGGGACACATCAGGTAAGAATAGCATTCGAAAATGCTGGAATTAGAAATATGGATCAAAGTGCATGGATAATAAGACTACCAGATGTAGAAATAAATTCAAATATTAATCTTAATTATATCAACCGTGAGACATATAATAATCATGAATTAGAAGCAAATAATTTGATTGAGCGGATGAATGGTTCATTAATTACGCAAAGGCCAAGCCCTACTTTAGAAGGACTCAAAAGAATAATTTATGAAAATGAGATTGACCAAGAGAAGTCACTAGAAGAATATTATCTACTACATCTAATTTCATCAAATGTATAATCTAAAAGAAGTTTTTAGAGGGACAAACTGATATGTAAAATACCTGAGCAGCGATTAGGGATCTCATGGCGAAGTACTATGGCTACGGAAATTGCTCTCAATGTGGAATAATTTGTACTCCAGGAAACTACCTTGATTACAAAGGAAAAAGATTCTGTACTGCTTGTTGGATTGAAAATGAGAACCCTGCCCATCCAGACTTAGAGGCAATAAAGCAGAAAGTCGAAACTGCAGTTTCTGTCTGGAAACTTGCTAAGTATTCAAAAGATGAATATCACCTACCAGTCGGTCCAAAATCTATCAATAAGAGGTGATAATATGCCATTTATACCCGATAATTTCGATGCATCGAAATGGGAAAATATTGAACCATATGTTAATGATTTAATCAATAGAGAACTGAGTTGTTCAAGTTGTCTGGAAAGTTTAATATCTGATTCTTCAAATCTTGGCGAACATATATCAGAGACTGGAGCCTTACTCTACATTGGCATGACTTGCGATACTGAGAATGAAAATAAGAAAAATGACTTTTTATATTTTGTAGAAAATATTAGACCTAAACTTTCTAAATTTTCTGATGCACTTAACAGAAGAATTGCTGAACATCCATCGATAGGAAATTTACCAGAGAGATATGATCTAATGAAAAGGGGTATAATTTCAGATATCGAGATATTTAGGTCAGAAAATATACCACTCGGTGTTGAGCAAACAAAACTCGTTACTAAAGCTCAAGGAATCACGGGAGGAATGACAGTACAATTTCAAGGTCAAGAAAGAACTTTTCCAGAAATGAAGGCTTTCTTAGAATCTAATGACCGAAATGAAAGAGAAAAGGCTTGGAAGTCTATGGTAAATAGATGGATGGATGATTCTGAAGAACTTTCTGAGATTTATGATCAACTAATAAAAATTCGACATCAAATTGCCCTCAATGCAGGTTTTAATTCTTACACTGAATATATGTTCAAAGCCATGCATAGATTTGACTATTCGGTAGAAGATTGTTTGACATTCCATGACTCAATAGAAAAGGTTTGTATGCCAATAATCAGAGAAATTAATCAAAGAAGGAGAATCACCTTTGGCTTAGATAAACTATCTCCTTGGGATGTAAATGAAAAATCAGGAAGTGGCCCAGATATCAATGGAAAAAGTCCTCTAAAACCATTCAAATCTGTTCAAGAAATGATTACAAAATTATCTCAATTATTCCATAATATGTCTGAAGATTTAGGGAATAAATTTGACAAATTAGTAGAGATGGATACATTGGATTTAGAGACCAGGAAAGGTAAGGCCCCCGGAGGATACCAATACTATTTAGAGAAAAGTCGGATTCCATTTATCTTCATGAATGCAGCTGGTTTACAGGGAGATCTAGAAACAATGATTCATGAATCTGGTCACGCATTTCATTCATTATACTGTGGTCATTTAGATTTGATTGATGAAAGAAGCTATCCAATAGAGTTTGCAGAAGTTGCTTCCATGTCTATGGAATTACTAACTCAGGACGAATGGGGCATATTCTATCAGGATAGTGATGAGGTAAATAGAGCGAGGTTGTCTCATTTAGAAGGAGTTGTTTACTTACTACCCTGGATCGCTACAATAGATTCATTTCAGCATTGGATATACGCTAATCCAAATCATACAAGAGATGAAAGGAAAGAGCATTGGTTGTCATTAAGAGAAAGATTTGGTTCTAATATGGATTGGAAAGATAATGAGAACTTCCGAGAACTATCTTGGCAACAACAAGGGCATTTGTATGGAGTACCTTTCTATTATGTCGAATATGGTATAGCGCAATTAGGTGCATTACAACTTTGGCAAACTCATAGAAAGAGTCCTGAAAAAGCACTGAAAGACTATTCAAATGCTATGAAACTTGGAAATACTAAAACTTTACCTGATCTCTTTGCAGCCGCAGAATTAGAACTTGGATTTGATGAGGAACATCTCAATTCGTTGATTACTGAAGTAAGAGTTGCAATGTCTGAATTGCAATAATGACGGACAAGCCGAGGTCCGAGATCAATCTTTCAGACCTTCGGCTGTCACGGTAAAGACCGCTTCTCCTTCTGGAAGATTAGGGCTGTCAATGAGACGTGCAATACGCCTACCTCCCTTCGATTTTCTCAGATAGAGACGGAATGTACTCGCATGACCTACAATATGGCCTCCGATTGCTTTAGTTGGATCGCCCCATAATGCTGCAGGATTTGACATCACTTGATTTGTAACTAGTATCAAGGCATTTTGGACATCTGATAATTGTTTGAGTTCTTTGAGATGTTTATTTAATTTCTGTTGCCTAGAAGCTAACATTCCTCTACCCACGAATTCTGCGCGGAAATGACTAGTGAGTGAATCTACGATTACTAGCTTAACATCAATCGACTTTGCCATTCTCTTAATTTCATCTACTAGTAGCATTTGATGAGCTGAATTGTATGCTCTTGCTACGTGGATTCTATCCAAGGCATCTTGAGGATCCATTCCCACTGCTTCAGCCATTTGTGCTATTCTTTCAGGCCTGAATGTATCTTCAGTATCAATGTAGAATACCTCACCATTCAATCCGCCCTGAGAAGTTGGAAGTATAGTATTAACAGCTAATTGGTGACCTATTTGTGTCTTACCACTACCAAATTCACCAAATACTTCACAAATTGATTGAGTTTCGAAACCTCCACCCAGTAACTCATCCATCGCTGAGGTTCCGGATGTTAGTTTTTGTACTGTTTTACGACGTTCCAACAATGCATTTCCACTGATAAAACCGCCTATATTTGCCAATTTCTTGGCTGCTTGAATTATTTTTGATGAAACAGCTTCACCCAGTTCAGCCTGTTCAGCTAATTCCATCGGACTCATTACTGCAATCGCTAATAACTCTTCAAAACCTGCTTCTCTAAGTTTTTCGGCTGTTGCCGGTCCAACCCCCGGTAAATCTTCAATTGTCATCTCGGGTTCATCTATATCTATTGTTATTTCATCTTCATCTACATTTTCACTAGCAGTTTTCTTCACCATCTTATCACCTTTTACATTAATTGGGATTATTAGAGAGTATATGAATAAATGAAAGACCCCTTATGTTAAATAAAAGTGAAAAAATATAAAACAGCCTATCAGTTAACCTTTCTTTCACTTTCACTTTATTTTTAGTTCTGGTATCGAGTGGTGGATTTGAACCACCGGTCTCCGGGTTATGAGCCCGACGAGATGACCTGACTACTCCAACTCGATAGCCTATGCTGAGGCCTTACTTATTTGAAGACGTCTAGAAAGATTTTTCCACATTTACGTATGATAACAGTCATGGAGTGTCAGTTAGCCCGGACATATTGATGGTACTATGAACGGCAGATTACTAGTACAAAATGCGACGATGGTCCTCCCTGACAGGATTGTAGAAGGAGATCTTCGTGTTAGTAATGGCTTAATCAAGACTATTGCGCCTTTTGGAGGACTACAGCCAGAAATTGGAGAATACGTCATTGATGGTATGGGTTTACACTTATTACCTGGTGCAATTGATCCACATGTTCACTTTAGAGACCCTGGTAATCCGGAAAAAGAAGACTTGGGAAGTGGTAGTAGGGCTGCAGCTGCTGGAGGAATTACCTCGTTCTTAGATATGCCAAATACATCACCTAATGCTACTAATCGCTTAGCACTCGAAGCAAAAATAGCTTTGGCTGCAAAAAAATCTGTGACACACCATGGTTTTTTCATTGGAGCTACAACAAACAACGTTTCTGATTTACAAAGTGTTCAAGGAATGGATGGAGTCTGTGGAATTAAAATATTCATGGGAAGTAGTACAGGAGATTTACTAGTTCATGAACAAAAACATTTAGAAGAGATTTTTGCAAATACAGGGGGCATTATCGCGACACATGCTGAAGATGAAATAAGATTGCAATCAAGAATTTCTGAATTTAAACATCGTAGAGATATTGCAGCACATGCTGAATGTAGAGATATTGAATGTGCTTTGATTGCTACCAAAAGAGCTGCTGCCCTAGCTAAGGATCATACTCATCGCTTACATATTGTTCATTTAACAAGTGGAAAAGAAGCAGATTGGCTGGCTTCTAATAAAGGGGACTTGATAACAACTGAAGTCTGTACACAACACCTCACTTTTGATCAAGATGATGTTGAACAACTGGGTGTTCGGGCTCTAATGAACCCCCCAATTAGATATACCGAAGATAAAGAAAAATTGTGGAGTAGACTCAAGGATGGTACAATCGATTGTATCGTTACTGATCACGCACCTCACACTCTGCAAGCAAAATCAGTTGGATTCCCTAAAGCTCCTGCCGGGATGCCAGGAGTGGAGACTTCGCTCCCTCGAATGCTTACACATGCTAAAGATGGAAGGTGTTCTATTTCTGATATTGTGAAATGGATGTGCGTTGGCCCTGCAAAAGTTTACGGTATCAAAAATAAAGGCTCCCTAATTGAAGGATTTGATGGTGATTTAACCCTGGTTGATTTGGAAAATCATAGAATCATTCAAGATTCTGATACATGGACAAGAGTCGGTTGGACACCCTATGCTGGTATGGAACTAACAGGGTGGCCGATGTACACAATTGTTGATGGTAATGTAGTCCATAAACGTGATTCTGGGGGTCCGCTAAGGGGAAGTTCAGTAGCTCTTCCGGGTAGTACTGGAAGAGTTTTGAAGTTTAATTAATTCTATTCACTACAGGATTCACCTTCTGGACCATCTGGACATGGTTCATCTCCTTCATGTCCTTCTTCTGACGATTCATTAGATTCATCGGATTGTTCTTCGGTTACTTCTTGCTCTTCATAATACCAAGAAGGAGTAGATTGGCCGGGTATTAGTATCTCATCTGACAGAGACATTTCAGAGATATTATGTACTGTAACTCCAAGAGAAGAAAATGCATAGATATAATCTCCCATAAATATTGAACGACGAATGCTAGTTGAACTGTGATACCACCAATCATCCTCGGCATTATAGAATTCTGAATGGTCAACATCTCCATGACTGGAAAGACTCAAATTCTCAATATCAACATTAATTAATTTGAGTAACGATATATACTCATAATTATGATATGGTGAATCACTATTGGGGATATATCGGTATGTAGAAAGTGGAATCGCAAGCAAATCTTCTAGAGACCAATATGTGAATGCTTTGTGCTCATATGTGGCTTCAGACCATGACCATGACCATCCACAATTACGAATATCTGCGCAATTTACATCAGTGTAAGCAGGAGAGACTGGCATCGAATCAGCCAGAGTAGGGTTGGTTGGATCGCTTACATCGAAAAGAGAAATCTGCGTAGTAGACCAATCTAGACCTAAACCATCTTCACCAGGTCCAATACCAATAGTCAACAATGTGTTTTCATTTACTGGGTGGATGTAAGTAGAGACTCCAGGAACTTCCAACTCTCCAAGAATAATAGGTTCAAATGGATTTGATAAATCAATAACCCATAGTGGATCGATGTTCTCAAATGTTACAAGATACCCTCTGTCTCCGATAAATCTAGCACTCCAAATTGTTTCGTTGGGAGCAATATTCTCTACTATTCCAACCTGAATTAAAGAATTACACGGTGAAATTAAGCAGTCTTCTCCTTCATGATGAAGAATTGTAACTTGATTGGAAGGGCCAGTGAAAATAGGTTCACCATTCTCATCCACTTCGCCATCTAACCACCATCTCCCCCAGGCATCAGAAGTTGAAGCGATTCTAATCGAACCTTGAAACTCACTCATCGAGAATTGATCTTGAACGGTACCCGAAACCCTTCCAGATCCTAGATAAGATGTTGAATTACTGTCTGAAATATCAAATGCATGGATATTCGTAGCATCTTCAAAATCATTATTTCTCCAAAACCACCACCAGTCTGCAACTGGCTCAGCTAATAATAGAGTATTTCCTGAAGAATAGACGTGAGCCCAACGAGATGTAATATGGTCTATCTCAAACTCTGTTTCTTCACCTAATAATTTCATAGTCATTATTGTTGTTAGTCCACGCACTGATGAATTCTGGCTAGCAGAAAACTCACCACAATCTTCAGAGTATACTGGAATTGTAGAGTAAGTACCATCAGAACTCAGGACATACATTTGAGGAACAAAATCTTCCAATGTTAACGAATTAATCTTTTCTTGATTGGAACTAATGGTATCCATTAATGATTTGTTCCATAAATCCATTCTATCTTGAGTATCTTCTATTTGATAATAATATTCTGGAAGATTAACCCATGTATTAATTCCTTGAAAATATGTGTAAAGATGAGTTACAGAACGGACTGTACCATCCACTAACCTAGCTGTGTGATAATTCCCCTCAATAAGCAATTCTTCCTCTATAACTGGATTATTTTTATCACTTATATCGACAACAGAATACATTACGAGGCTTTCATATCTTGTGTAAGTCTGAGTACGCAACATACCATCAGAGTCGAAATATGAATAACTTTCTTCGTGCCCCATTAATTCCAGTAATGGATGATTAGATTCAAGGTTCCAGTAATTAATACTGGATGTAATAACCACGCGATTACCTTCAAGCATCATCTGCATCGGAGTACCCAGCATCGACAAATTAGATACTAAATTTATTTCACCAAATTCTGGAACACCCATAATCAAGAATTTATTTCCATTTAACATGTATATGTAATGCCCATCTGTTTTTATGAAATCTGCTTCATCAACTCCTGATTCTTGATTATTAGTACCAGAAAAATCACCGTCTCGATTATCTGATGATGTTGACTCGTCAACAGATACTTCGGCAATTCCATCCCCTTCTGCAAGCATTACATCATCAAACCATAGACCCCTTGGACTAGGGGACCAATGATAGTATGATTGCTGATCTAATTGAACCATCATCTCATCATGGACAGATTTCCTTAAGTCGACTAGTAAATTATCACATTCATCATAATTAACTAACTCTGGAGAGCCATAAATACGTTCAGAGAGGTTTAATTGAGGATATTCGCCATCAATTAGGGTTATTTTTTCGTCGATATCATCATTAATATCTTCAATAATCCCTAAGCATCCTGAGGAAATCAAGATAAATAACACAACAATAGTAATTATTGGTTTCGTACTCATAAATATCCCACTTGACTTTACATTATGAATAGATTGGTATAATCTATTTAGAAAATATTTGAATTAGGAATCATACTAATCGTCACGGGATCAACTTCTTCTGATCCTTCATCATTCATCGCAGTCGATGTTTCAACGGCTACATCTTCTTCAGAAGAGCCGAGGCTTTGAGTGCCGGATAAAAAAATTAGCGCAGCAAGTTGTATGTTCAATTCCTGATCCATCGATACTTAATCAAGTGATTAATACTTAATATAAATCATTAATTGAGTCATTCATGCATCAGATAAAAAAAGAACTAGGAATTAAGAATTGTTTTGACATGCTCAATCGTCGTGTTGAAGAAGTGAGGCTCTTGTGTGAGGACGAACACTGATGAGCGAGAACCAAGAGAATGAGATTAAAAATTCAGAAGAATTTGTTGAATCTATGTTGACTTCTGCTCGTTCGATAATACGCACTTGTCTACAAATTAGGTCATTTGAGACCATACTGATAGTCACTGACCCTGAAAGTTCAGTTATTGGAAGAGCATTGTATGAAGCTTCAGCAGAAGTAACTGATAGGACTCTGATGATGATGATGCCAACATCTCACAAAAAAGGTAGTGAACCCCCAGATTATGTCGCTGAATTAATGAGAAAACAAGATATTGTTATTTTGGCCACAAAAAGTTCAATGACCCATACGAAAGCAAGGATAAATGCCTCAAGGACGGGTAGAACTAGAATTATCTCTATGCCAGGAATTAGTGAAGTAATGTTTTCGGCGGGTGGAATGACTGCAGATTATAATGCACTTCAGAAAGAATTATCTGGATTAACTTCATTATTTAGGAGAAAGAGAGACGTGAAAGTCACTTCTCCTGGCGGTACTGACATTACATTCAGTATTGGTGCCAAATGGAGAACGGATGATAATGGAATATGTAATAGACCAGGGCAAGTAATGAATTTACCATCGGGACGAGTATTCGTATTTCCAAAAGAAGAAACCATGAACGGAACAATAGTCATTGATGGTTCTTGGGAAGGGAATGTAATTGATGAACCAATTATTATGGAAATCGAAAATGGAGTTGTTGCTAGTATTTCTGAAAGTGAATTTACTGAAGAAATTAATTTAACTTTTGATGAAGTAAGTAAATCTCTAAATAAAAATAAAGCGGCTATTGTAAAAACAGTTGCAGAATTTGGTTTTGGGATGAATGCAAGAGCGAAAGTTATTGGGAATCTTCTAGAAGATCAGGTAGTTCGTGGAGCCGCTCATTTTATTCTTGGCGACAATTCAGCATATGATGGTAAAAATAATATCGGTTTACAAATGAGAGGGGTTATACTGAAACCAACTATTGAATTGAAAGATATTGATTTAGTTAAAGATGGGAAAATAGTTGCTCGAAGGAATTGATACGGATGAGAGCTTTTCTTTGGTGTAATGGCGACTTGCCCTCTAGGAAAATTTTATCCAATTTCGAAGAAATATCTCCATTATTTGGAGTTGATGGAGGAGGCAACAAAGCAAAATCATTAGGATTTCATGTGAAAGAAATATTTGGCGATTTAGATTCAGTTGATAATGATAATTTGGAAACTAAGATGACCCTATTAAAAAGCCAAAATATTAGTGATTTAACCAAGACAATCGTTGAACTATCGAAAAGAGGTTTTACCGAATTTGACATATTAGGAGCAGATGGAGGAGATACTGGACATATGTTAGGAATATGGGGTTCTTTGGCTGAACTTCCTGTTGATTTAACTATCAGAATCTATCATGAGAACTCTATCACTCATAGAATTACAACTGAATCCGGTAATTTCAAAATCGATATAGAAAAGGAAAGGGAATTCTCAATCTTCGCTCTATCTAAATGCCAAAATGTATATGTTAAAGGTGCTAAATGGGAAATAATTGATGAAGAACTCAATTTATCAACTAAAGGACTTCATAACATAGGAATAGGAAATCCAATAACAATTAGTGGAAATGGTATTCTAGTATTGATAATTATGAATTGATTACTCTTCTTCATATGGAGTTGGGTTTTGAGAAAGTAACATCGCTATAGGTCTTGTACGAGGATCACTTTCTAAAGCAATTTTCATAATTACTGCAAGTGGAACTCCGAGTACTGCCCCCATTAGACCCCAGGCCCATCCCCAAAATGAAACTAATATTAACAAAACAATAGGGGACATGTCAAGTCTCTGTCCAGCTAACTGAGGTTCAACAAATGCCCCCCATGCCTGCTGATTAGCAATTAGTAAGCCTATCATAATCAAAGCAGTAGTCGGTTCTAACAATATTAATGCCAATATTCCGGGAGGAATCATCGAAATTAATGCTCCAATGTAAGGTATAAAATCCAAAAAGAAAGTTATAGAAGCCCATAAGAACCATCCAGGAATGGAAAGATAATTTAGGATAATTGCAGCAATTACTGCTTGACCAAAAGCGACTGTAGCCCTAGTAATGACATATGTATTAATTCCCTCTCCAGAATTAGATGCGATTTTCTTGAAACGATTTACTTCTTCTGGATAGGCAGCCTTTATTCTGTTAGGAAGAGTTTCCGCTTCAAGAATGATAAATAATAAGAAAATAAATACTGTGGCGGCACTAGCGGTAAACCCTGCAATTGAACCCACGAAATCTGTCGCGAAAGTTGTAATTACGTCAATACTAACTAATTCTGTGAGACCTGAAGTATCAATAGTATAACCGAAAATTTCTTGATTCTCAAGACGTGACATTTTGTCTGCAAATGCATCTGTTATTCTTTCTTGAGTAGATACTTCTGTGAATTCAGTAAGATTAGAGTAAAGAATTTGAGAGGCAAAGAATATCATTAGGGCTACTATGCTTAGTAGCCCCCCGTATGCCAATAGAGGATGGCCAAACCTTTGCTCCAACCAATTTGCAGGAGGTCTAATTAACAGAAAAAGTAAAGTTGCAATAACAAGTGGTTGGATAACGGCTTTCAGATGAATAATTGCTAGAATAGAAATAAATAAAATTACAAGTATGTCTGAAACAGTACTTACTGGAATCCCTCTGAATGCCTTTGTAGATGTCATGTGCGTCCCCAACCCTCCGAACACTTCTGACTGATGAAGGATTTCCCGATAATCACTGAATTCTATCATAAATTTCTATGAAACTTTCAGCATCAATCTCATATGTAAATTTCTGAAGCACCCTTTTTCGGCCTGCAATTCCCTTGTCCTTTAATACGTCCATATTGCTAATTTCTTTAATAATCGTTGAAGACATTGAATTTATATTTCCCATTTGGAAAAGTGAACCTACTTCAGAATCAACCATCTCAGGTAAAGGACCATGATTAACAGTTACAACAGGAGTACCAGATGACATTGATTCGAGAGGGATCAATCCTTGACCTTCATAATAAGAAGGGTAGACACTTAAATCAGCATTTCTAAATAGTTTAGCAAGTTCTTCAAAAGACATACTTGATTCGATATAGACTGAAGAGGAAATACCAAGACTATGTGCTTGATTTAGAAGACGTTTTCTGAGGTGTCCTCGGCCGACAATTACTAATTTAGAATTTGAAAATTCCGAATTAACAAGTGCGAATGCTCGCAATAATGAACCATATCCTTTTCTAGCTGCTAAACGACCTACTGCAAGTAATAATATATCCTCCTCCGAACAACCAAAACGTCTCCTTAAATCTTTATCTCTAGTTTCAGCAGGAGTGAACATTTCTGTATCTACACCCCAATGGATTACTTCACAGTCCCAATCTGTTGGTGGAGAATAACGTGAAATAAAATCTCTCTTGGTAGCCTCAGAATTTGCAACACAAACATCTGAGCCTGATAATGCTTGATTTTCAAATTTAGCATATCTTTTGGATGTTAATAAAATTGCTAAATCATTAGGGTTAGCCCACACTGCAGTTTCTTTTTGTTCTTTAGCAATTAATAGACCATCTTTTTCACCTAACCATGAACCATGTAATGAAGAGACTATTGGTCCTATATTCATTTTACAGTAACGAAACTGTTTTTCAGTCCATGAAATCATAGGACAATGTAAATGTACAACATCTACTGGATTTGATTTATTTAATTTCTTAAGGGCTCGAAGAGCTGTGCGGCCATAAGAACGCGTAAATTCCATTGGTATTCTTAGCCATCCAACCGAAATTACCTCAACCCCGGGTATAGAAGGAATATTTTTTCCCCCACCATTTCTTGTGATTATAGTGACATTATGTCCACGCGAAGCTAAAGCGGAAGAAAGATGGAAAACTGTTGACCCCATACCTCCCCATCGAGGAGGATATTCAGCAGATAACATGGCGATGTGCATACAGTACCATGCCTGCGTTGAGTTCACCTGTTTTCAAGAGATTGGATACAGGACAGATAAC
>MDTC01027490.1_pt1 | contig 20393 bp, 13 predicted proteins | sample 811181 | NCBI WGS metagenome assembly MDTC01 (sample SAMN05326644, study PRJNA326480) | marine metagenome | isolation source: seawater | place: Pacific Ocean: North | collected 2011 | reverse complement strand
TATGATCGTGTGAACGGGGTGCGAAAGACTGCCAAAGCCAAGAAAAAATAAAACTGGATTCATATTTCTTCTCAGCCTATTCCTTTGCAACCCGAGTTGATCAAACCAAAAAGCAGCAACGTAGTGCAACGGCAACCTAGAGTGGGAAACACTTTAGGGAGAATAAGGAAAGATATAAACGAATTTCGAAAACATTGAAGAGGAAATGAAAAACAAAAAAGACAACCCAGATCATTGGGGGATAATTATAAATCCTAAGGAAGAATTGTCAGAACTTTGAATAAAAGTATAAAATTTCACAAGTCACGCTTTTCTCTCAATAAAGGCGGTAGCTTCATCAAAAGGGAAAAAAGAAAAGTCAACGAGTTTTGAAAAGGAGTTCAATGTTTACATAGATGATTTATTAAATATCATAATAGATTGTATTCATGAATTACTTCCCTAAAGCAAAAACTTGCGGCTCACATGGTTGGCTAGACTCACTTGCAATTAGTATGTCCGTGGTATGTGCCGTTCATTGCTTGTTAACACCAGTCCTTCTTGCCTTACTGCCTATCATTTCCACTACTTTTTGGGTTCATGAAAACTTTCATTTATGGATGGTTTTTTTAGTGGTGCCAACAACTTCTGCGGCTGTATTTATGGGATGCCGAAAGCACAAAGACAAAGCCGTGGCAGCCTTAAGTATTACCGGATTATCATTTATCTTATTTGTTGCAGTCTACCAGTATTCTTTTCATGTGGCTAATCCCACAGTTGATTGCGGGGTTTGTCCGTCGTGTGCACAACTTGGCTTTGGGAGTGCCTTTAATGTTACAACTATCCTAAACTCACTCGGTGGATTATTTCTTGCTAGCAGTCATTTTCGGAACTACAAGCTTTGCCGCAGAGCGGATTGTAACCACGGTTAGCATTCTGTGCTCTCAAAGATAGAGCTTGTTTTGGAAGTTAGATTTTCTTCCCGACTAAGCGAGCACACCAACCCAGACATTTTATCATTTTTTAAACATTCGAATTCGGATTGCGAAAAAAAGTAAATGAAAAATAGTTTTGAGCATTTAATCGAACATGTTGATCCAGATGAATTCTCGCGTTGGGAAGAGGTGGAATTAGAAGTCTATGCTTTCACTGATTTGGGTTTCAAAGTAGCAATCGATGACAAGTATATGGGGCTAGTTTATAAAAATCAGGTTTACGATAAATACCATGAGGGGCAAAAACTAAGAGGATTCATCACTGGTGTTCGGGAGGATGGAAGAATTGATGTTTCCTTACAGCCCGACAAAGGAAGGCATGTTCATTACACTTTCGATAAAATCCTGAATCACCTTAGGTCAGTCGGTGGTAAATCTGAATTTGGAGACAAAAGCTCTCCTGAAGATATAAAGAAGGAATTCCAAGTAAGTAAAAAAGTATTTAAACAGGCAATCGGCGGTCTTTACAAAAAAGGTAAAATAAAAATAACCGAGGATGGGATAGAACTTATTACATAACTGAGTTGATTTGTTTTGTTTTTAAAATTGGATTTTGTCCTTCTAAATGTTTTTTTTGTGATCCAGCAGACAAGCAAATTTGTGTTACTTTTTTGTGCTTATCTCATTAATCTGATTTTAAATTTTTTAGGCAAAGAAACCTTCATCAAAACAAGCAACAATTAAATACATGAAACCAAAAATTAAAATGTTACTATGGATATTGTTTGCAGTTTTACACGCCGTGCCCATTCAAGCCGGTGAAAGTAAGATAAAAGAAGATCCATGGGTGGGGTGGCACCGTCCGGTTGATGCCAATGTTTTTGAGGCCACAAAAGGAAACAACCATGATTCAATATTATTCGTGGAGCCTGAACTTGAATATCCTTATCATTTAATCATTAGTCATACGCCTGAGTTTGCTCATCTTTGGCGGACCAAGAAGTTTTCCTGGAGTAGTCAGGATTGGGAACTTGTATCCGGCGAATACAAGATTGGAAATCATTACGAGTATGATGATGGTGTGAAGGTGGACGGAACTTACTATATTTATGAGGAGGGTGAGGTATTCACCTATTCTGGACGACTCGAAGATTCCAACGGAGAATGGAAAATTTCTGGTTCCTTCCCGCACGGGCAATGCGATGACATTGGGATTTATTACGAAGACGGACTCTTTCATATGTTTGGCGAGCATGGTGATTTCCCTCATGGACCCGATGGAACCAGCTTGGCTCATTTCACCTCTGAAACTGGACTGGGAGACTGGGAAATGGAAAATCCTAAAGCCGTGGATCCCAATCCCAATGGAGGTAATAAGTATGGGGTGGGGGATGCCACTATAGCCAAGATCGAAGGCACTTATTACCTTTTCTGTGACCGCGAATCCAAGGGGGATCCATACAAAGTAACCGCCTGGCGCTCGAAAAGTTTGAGTGATCCTTTCGAGTACTTGGGCAAGGCGATCACTCCCCGGTCCGAAGAAGTGGATGACTGGGACAATTACCGGATTCAGGACGCGGACATTGCTTTTATTCCAGATCTGAACCGCTTTGTGATGACCTGTAACATGATGGACAAAGACGGGAATCCGGGAGGAAGTTTTTCCGGTTCGGGGCTAGGGAAAAAATCCACTCGCGTGATCGGAATGTTTTACTCCAACACGAAGTTCTAGGAAAAATCGAATTTTGTGTTGATCAGGTTGGCTTTTGCGAGTCCACTTCAAACATAACCCAAATCCGAGACTCATGATTAGAAACCTCTTCTTCTTTCTTTTTGTAATGCATTCCGCCAGCCTGTGGGCTGCGGATCGATCCAATGTTCTTTGGATTTATCTGGAGGATGTCAGCGGTTGGTTCAGTTGTTATGGAGATAAAGTCATCAAGACTCCCCACATTGATTCATTGGCAGAAAGCGGAATCCGCTTCAACCGTTTTTATACTTCTGCCGGGGTCTGCTCGGCAATGCGCTCTGGGACCATCCTTGGAATGATGCAGACTAGTGTCGGAGCTCACCAGCACCGAAGTTGCCGGGCCACTTTCCGTGGTCAATCGATGGGTGAGTACGACAGGAACGATTTGCCAAAGGGGGTGGAGCTTGTCCCTGAGATTTTCCGGGATGCGGATTATTATTCCTTCAATGTTGGTGGAAAGGACGATTTCAACTTTGAATTCGACATTAATCAGATTTATGACCACTACGACGAAAAATGGAATTTTAAGGGGGCGAAGGATGGCTCGGAATGGTCCGCTTGTCCCCAGGGCAAGCCATTCTTTGGGCAGATTCAGATATCTGGCGGGAAATCGGGTGGAAGAGTCAAGTCAATCGGTACCCTTACGCCTCGCGATAAAGTTCCGGTTCCTCCCTATTATCCCGACATTGCAGAAGTGAGGGAAGAAATTGCCCACCACTATGACTGTCTGCTTTTCACCGATGATCAGGTAGGGCAGATCATTGCCGCTTTGAAGCGTGATGGACTCTACGACAATACATTTATATTCCTGATCAGCGACCATGGATACAAACTTCACCGGCACAAACAGATGCTTTACGAAGGTGGAATCAATATGCCCTGCATCGTTCGAGGTCCGGGAATTCAAGCTGCTCAAGTTCGGAACGACCTGATCAATAGCATCGACATTGCCCCTGCTTCACTTGCCGCCGCTGGCATAGCTATCCCCAAGAAGATGGAAGGGCAGGATTTTTTGTCCAAGGATTACAAGCCCAAGAAATACACGGTTTCTGCCCGCGATCGCTGTGATTATACAATTGAGAAGATTCGAGCCGTGATCACTCCCCGATTTAAATATCTGCGCAACTACACGGACGACCGGCCTTTCATGCAACCCACCTACAAGGATGGCTGGCCTGTTTCAATCAAGTTCCGGGAAATGATGGCGGCTGGTAAGATGAATAAGATCCAGATGATCTTCTTTGATCCCGATGGTAAGGAACCGGAGGAATTATATGATCTTCGTAAAGATCCGCATGAAATCAATAATCTGGCAAAGGATCCAAAATTTGCCAAGCAGCTTGAAAAACACCGTGCCTACTTGGCGGAATGGATCAAGAAGACCGGAGATAAAGGTCAGGAACCCGAGTCGGACATCGGGCTACTTTGCACCCTGAAGCGATGGGGAGACAAATGCGTCAATCCCGAGTACGATCGGGTTCGGCACCTGTTGAGAGCCCATGATGTTCCTGCCCATAAAGAATAACCAGAAGAAATTAGTACTCTAAAACTTGCGCCTTGCTACAAGACTTAGTGTTTATGTGTATCACAAAATTGATACACATCAATGAACTAACCTGATTAAAAAAAGAAGTACCAAGAGATCAGAAAAAATGCATCACCAGGTACTCCGCTTTCAGTAACAATAGCCTTTCGAAAAGTCATTCCAATGAAACAAATTTCATGAAAGCAAAACCTTCATTTTTTCTATTTTCCCTCCTGCTTGGCCTGAGTCTCTGGGCCAAGCCAGAAAGCCCCAAGCCAAATGTTCTCTTCATTGCGATTGATGACCTGAACGACTGGGTCGGCTTCCTTGATGGTCATCCTCAAGCGATCACTCCGCATATGGATGCCTTGGCCAAGCGTGGGCGTAATTTCACTAATGCCCATTGTTCAGTCCCGGTGTGCACAGCCTCAAGAGTTAGCGTGATGTCGGGCGTGTCACCCACTACACATGGCAGTTACGAGTTCGGTCCCCGCTATGAGGCACTGCCGGCATTGATCAATGCCCCAACGATCCACCGGTATTTTAAGGACAACGGGTATTATGTTTTGACTGGTGGAAAGGTCCTGCATCATGGTTTTACCGGTCGATTGAAGGGCGACCTTGACCGTTCGTTTGGAAGGGAGAAAAGTAAAAGGCCTAAAAAAGCCATCAGTCGACCCATGGACTGGAGTGGAGCGTGGGATTGGGGAAGGTATCCCGAGGACGATGTTCAAATGTCCGATCTTCGCTTGGCTGTGAAAGCGGCTAATGTATTGAAGGAGGATTTTGATCAACCATTCATGATGACGGTCGGATTCTTTCGCCCGCATGTCCCGCTCTTGGTTCCCTCAAAGTGGTTCGACCTGTACGAGGCGGATTCCCTGGAACTTGCAAGTTCGAGGGAATCCGACCTTGATGACCTCCCTCCCAATTTTCTGAGCATCAATGAGTATGCAGTAGCTCCGACGCACGCGGAAGTGATTAAGAATGAACATTGGCTCAGCCTAACCCATGCGTACCTTGCTTCGGTCAGTTTCGTCGATCATTGCGTGGGAATTGTGATGGATGCACTTGCTTTCAGCCCACATGCGGATAATACAATCGTGGTTCTTTGGAGCGACCATGGATTTCACCTCGGGGAGAAAAACCATTGGGCCAAGCGTACCCTTTGGGAGGAATCAACCCGGGTCCCTTTCCTGTTTGCCGGTCCGGGGATTGAGCCGGGAAAAGCATGTGGAGAAGCAGTCAGCCTACTTGATCTTTATCCAACTCTCGTCGAGTTGTGTGAGTTGCCCGGCAATCCTCGCTTGGAAGGACATTCTTTGGTCCCCCAACTCGACGATCCAGAAGCCCCGAGGGATCATCCTGCAATCACCTCTTCTTACTTCGGCAATCACTCGGTGCGTTCAAAAAACTGGCGTTTGATTTCTTACGAGGATGGGTCCAAGGAACTTTATGATCATCGGATTGATCCAGATGAATACAACAATTTGGCGAAGGACCCTCTCCATGAAAAGGTGAAAGAAGCTCTTGTTCAATGGTTACCGAAAAATAACGCACCCGAATTCAAGGCAAGATCCGAGCGCCAATAGAAAATTTCCAGGCGTGAGTGAAGGAAAGGATAACACGATTACCTGCTCTTGTTCTAGCATACAAAAAATTGATTGTTTCTCTATTGCCATCTTTCGCACTCGATAAATTGGGAGAGCATATGATGTAGGTAGTAGAGTTAGGGATTCGTGAATAGCTCCGATTCCACTATTGCAACAAGGAGATCCCGTAAGCCGAGTTTTTCTTTCTCCACTTGTTTGAGAATGCGATCAATTTCCGGACGGTCCGTAATTCCCATTTGCCGGCCTAAAGAATATTCCATCAGTTTGTTGGTCAAGGCACGGGTGAATTTTTTATGTTCATTGCGAAAATTTCGCATGAACTCACTGAGGTCATTAAATTTCTTGCCACCTGGAAGAACTCCGGAAGCATCGATTGTTTTCCTTCGCTCATAAGTCGTCCGGAAACGACCGATAGCGTCAAAGTTCTCCAAGGCAAATCCAAGTGGGTCGATCTTGCGATGACACTCGGCGCAGGTTGGATCGGACCGGTGTTTTTCCATTTGATCTCGGATGGTGGTGGATCCACGAATGTCTGGTTCAATCGGTTCGATATCAGGTGGAGGGGGGGGAGGAGGGGTGCCCAGAATATTTTCCAACAACCACACCCCACGAATGATTGGAGATGTGTCCACCCCATTTGCGGTGACTGTGTGAATGGATGAATGTCCCAACAGCCCCCCTCGAGGTTGGCCATGTGTACTGACCTTGATGAATGAGGAAGGATTAGGAAAGTCAGATTTCACCACTGGCAGGTCGTAAAGTCGGGCGAGTGCCGAGTTGACAAAGGTGTAGGGTGCGGTCAGGAATTCGGAGCTGGGAAGGTTGTTGTCGAGTATGTGACGAAAGAAAACATGCGTTTCCTTCCTCATTGCAGGGGCCAGATGATCGATGTAATATTCTTTGAATCGTTGATGATCCGGTGGAGTAGTACCGAGGCTGTCGAGAGTAAGCCAAGCGTCGAGAAATCCGTCCACGAAACGGTCAGACTTTGAATCCAGAAGCATGCGTTTAATTTGGGCCCTCATGGTAGCGGCGTTGGAAAGTTGTCCTTTTTTTGCCAGGGAAAGTAATTCACGATCTGGCATGGAGGACCAGAGAAAATAACTGAGTCGGGAGGCGATAGAAAACTGATCAATTTTGTTGGTTTCGGGATTTGGTTGTTCCTGCAAATAAATGAAATGAGGAGAGCAGAGCGAAGCCTTGATCGAATCCTTAAATGCTTGCCAGGAATCAATTCCTTTGTGGGTGCGGGCTAGGTAAACCCGGTGAATTGCATCCACCTGTTTCTCAGTGACTGGTCGACGATAAACCCGTTCAAGTAAATCACTTAATTTGAAACGGACACTCATTGGCTTGAAGGTATCTCCTCCAAGAATTTCTCTTTGCGTGGGGGTAGGCCAGTCTTCAATGACAGGTCCGTTCAGGAAGAGGTGATGGATTCGAACATGAGGCAGTTTAGCGTGCTGAAGACCATAAACTAAATTGTCATTTCCGGAAATAAACGCGGGAAGGCCACGCTTTTCTCGAAGGAATTTGGCTGCTTCGATGTTAGCGATTCGGGCGTGATGCGATCCATTTTGGAAAATTAGCCGGGGGGTTTGACCTCGATTCAACCATATACGAGCATGGTACTTTTTTCTTTTCCCGTCCACCAATTCAAAATGAGCCAATTCAGGTTCCAGAGGCTGGGGGAGATGGAGCGGACCAACCTCACTGTTTCCTGGGACAACCGCCAGCCGAAAAGGCTCGTCCGTTCGGGTGCCAGCAAATTTTTTTTCATAGGGAGGGACCCGGTTCATGCCGGTGGCATCAAAAGCAAAAAAGTAGTATCCATCGTGTGGCACACCTTCTGATAACTCCGACATGTAGGCATAGGAACCCATATGCCGTTGGGTCCTGGGGTGTTCGTAGAGACGGATGTGGGTAGGGATATTTTCTACATCGTGGAGAGTAGCTTCGAATTTTTCGGTCAAATAATTCCTGCGTTTGGCGAGTTGTTCCTGAGACATCGTGCCTGTCATGCCCTTCATGCCCCAACTCATGGATTTGAGTGGTTCATCGATAAACTCCCGCTTCTGCACACTGGAAATGAAACCAGTGAATTCACCCTGTTCAAAATTTCCATTTTGAATCCATTTTCTCGAAGTAGGCAGGTCCAGAGTGTTCAGGGCTTTTTCGACCACCAAGTCGGCTGCTTTTAAGTATTGGTCCATCAGAAAACCAGAGGTCACAAGTGCATGCCCCTGGTTGTCCAAGTGATGGACTTCTTGGTCGGAGGGAAAACCTTCAGTAGGGTCAAAGGCATCGATTTTGAGACCAAAAAGATCACTAATTGTATGTAAATATTCCCTGCGGTTGAGGCGGCGCAGAACAGTTTCACTATTTTTACTCTCTCTTTTATTCTGGGCATCTGCTATCGCGTTGGTGAGCCAAGCCACTACTTCTTTTACCTCATTGGGGTCGGGGCGAGGTTCTTCCTCAGGGGGCATTTCTCCGAGGTTTAACTGGTCGAGAATATCCTGAAAAAGGAGCAATTCCTCGTCATCCTCGATGGGATGCGAAAGCAGATCGTAGCGTCGGTCCGCTTTTTGTTTTTCCGGACCATGGCACTTGAAGCAGTGAGATTGTAAAAAGGGAGTGACAACAGAAGAAAAACCCTTCTCACCATAAAGATTGGAAGACTGAAGAATGAAAACAACCCAAATACTCAAAGACAATTTTATGCCCATAGTACGACTATTCTTAAATGGTTAAGGTTCCGGTGGAATGGGCAAAGAATTCATCCTCAACTCCCAGTTGATTCAAAATTGAAAGGTACAGGTTGGAAAGGGGAACTCTTTTATTTTTGGCTTCGGGCATGGCTTGATGCGAACCTGTCTGGTAACCCCGCCCGGCCAACAGGATGGGTAGGTTGTTGTTGGTGTGGGCATTTCCGTTCCCCATTCCACTGCCAAACAGTACTGTGGTTTCGTCCAAAAGTGAAGAACCATGTGGAGATTTTTTGGATTTAAGCTGTTTCAGGAATTTAGCAAAACATTCCATCTGGTAGATTTCCAGGGCGAGCAGGGCGTCAATATTTTCCTGCTTCTGCCCATGATGAGAATAGGAGTGGTATCCGTTATCCAAACCGAGTAAACCGGTGTTAAATTTTGCACCTGCCATTTCAAAACTGGCAATGCGAGTGGAATCTGTCTCTAGTGCAAGAGCAATCAGTTTGTAGAGGGTGGGTATATTCTCTACAAAACTTTTGTCGGTCGGTTCATTGAATGGTGCATTTGGCTTGGGCACTGAATGCCATTTTTCTTTTTGCTGGATATTGTTTTCCACTTCCCGAATCGAAGTAAAATATTCGTCCAGTTTGTCGCGGTCTCTTCCATTCAGGCGCTTTCCGAGGTTGCGTGCATCTTCTAGGCTTGCGTCAAGAATTGACTTTCCAAGTTCATATTGATCAAGGAATTGTGCATGATTTTTGGATTTGTTACCAATGAAAAGCTTGCGAAAAAGATCCCTTGGCCCTTCGATTGGAGGGACGCGCACCCCGGATCGGGTCCAGGACATTTGACAACCCCCGTGAAGACCGTTCTCCGAACCCACCACAAGGGAGGGAAAGCGGGTATTGAAACCAAAGACCTCGGCGGCTCGCTGATCGAGTGAGAGATTTCCGTTTGGCATCGAAGAAGCTTGTGACTGTTTGACTCCAGAAAGAAAGGAGTGAACCGCATAATGTCCGCCCTTAACGCCGTGATCGAGGTTGGAAAAAATCGTAACTTGATCGATGTTCTCTTTGAGTGGATGCAGGGCTTTGGGAAGGGAACGAAGTGGTCCTGGGTTTGAAGGGAAAAAATGAGAGGAATGGAAACCAAATGAATTGCCAATACACACCAGTCTTTTGGATTCAGTACCTATGAAACTGGATTTTTTGGGCACGCCAATAGATTCCATTGCCGGTAAGGCCAATGCACCAAGCGATCCGCGTAGAAATAATCTTCGATTCATTACGGCTTTAAATTTTAACTCCGATTTTTTTTTGAGCAAACCTTATGAACCAATTTTCATCAGATTTTTTGAAAAGAAAAAAAGAAAAAAAAGTAGTTTCACTCAAAGAATTAGCTTTCGGGCAGTTCATGAATTGTAAAATATACGGGGCCCGAAAGTTCCGCACCATTCTTTCCCCGAACCGAGAATTCGAGTTTCAGGTTGTGACAGGGATTAAGTTCTGGAATCCCAACAATTACCTTTCTGCCTTCATGGCTAATTTTCGTATCATGAATTTCCCACTCATCAATCCCTCTGACTTCGGGCGTGGAAAGCTTATAAGTGGGAGATCCATAACCTTTGGACCAGCGATAATTCCAGGCGGTGGCGGAAAAGGAATCCAAATCAATGGAGTTTGGATCAATCGATTTTGTAAATGTGAGTTCAAGCCTTCCCTCGCGGGCTTTTGCTTCCTTCAAATAAATTCCTTTTTCTCCAGTGTAACGCAATCTTTGAATACTGCCTTCACGGGTTGCTCCCGCCTGCCAGCCAGTCAGTCCGGAAAAGTAGAGTTGTCCATCAATAGGATTTTTTGCTGCACGCATGGTTCCTGACTCCATTTTCAAGGGCAGGGAATAAACCGCTCCCTGGGTGGCATTTTTTAAATTGTCTAACATAACATACATCGTGGCGGCTTTTCCATAGGAAGTATGAAAGTATTGACCGCTTAAAGGGCCGAGCCGATCGTCTTGCCTTACCCACAACTGGCCACCGCTTGAGCTATCTAGTTCCTGGGGCATGTAAACGATTGGCTGGACAATTTGCTTGGGGTCGTATTTCTCCCCATGTTTATTCCATGACCCAGCCCCATGAAAAGCGTCCGGACTGGTAATTGAAATCTTGCTGGCAGGAACATAAGTGCCTTGGTTATCTCCCAAAGTAATCCGTCCATCCGGCAGACGGCCAATTCCATTCGGTACGCGCAGTCCAACCCCGACAACTTTTGAACTTTTTCCATCCGGGGACACGCAGACGATTCCGCCAGGGATCGACCATTGGCTGAATCCGCCGGTTCTTCCGTAATAGTAGGACCCGTCCTCACCCACTTCGAGGTCGAAATTGTAAGCATGCCAACCTTGGCTTGGTTCATCTTCGTTGAAGAATGCCTCGTAAAAATCCGCTTCACCGTCTTTGTTGTAGTCGTGAAGTTTTACAATTCGTCCGCGAGTAATTGCGGTGAGGACACCGTCAACTACTTTCATGCCCAGCGGTTCATAGAGACCGGCGGCAAATCTTTGCCAACGGATCGAATCGAGCTCTTCGTTGATTCCACTGACGATCCAAATGTCCCCGGGCAAGGTGCCAACCGCCAGTCGTCCATCAGGGAAAAAAGCGAGCGAAGAAGTACGCATCCACGAATTGTAGTTATTTTTCAGTGGTACGGTAACACTGTCCATTGTATAGCCTTGAAAAGTCGAGGTTTCGAGTCTGCCCTTTAATTCATGAGTCGTCTTCCACCGGCGTTCCCCCCCTTTGGTGTAGCTGTGTAGATTAACCACTTGGTCGCAAGGTTTTTTCTTTTCCAGTTCGTCACTCTCATCGAAAGCCATCGCAAGGTTGAGGTGCAGGGGTCGATCAGAGGGAGGAATTTGGAGGATTAATTCATCGTTTTTGCCAGACCTGAACTTAATCTCTTTTTCTTGGGCTTGTAGCCAAACCATGCAGTGACGGGCAGTTGCCTGTTTGTTTTTGATTTCGTGTTTCTCACGTAGGATAATCAATTCCAATGAATTCTTCCCGGGTTCAATGCTTAGTCGATGATGAATCAATGGGGTGCGATTAGTTTTTTCAAGGATTGGACTTTCTAAAACACCGCGTTTCTGAACGGTGTAGGAGAGAATAGTGTTTTCTCCATGGGGGTAGTGGCCGCGATAACGGATTTGTTCTTCCGGCCAGACTGTTCTGGGAAAGAGATCCGGTGCTTGATTTTCGGCCTTTCCGTCCCACGCCCAGCCCCAATCTTTTGAGTGCATAATCATTTCGAAACGGGCAGAGGGCAAACCGCCCGCCCGGAGTTTGTGATGTAAAGTTTCACTCAAATCAAGAAATCCACCAGTCCATGCTCCAATTGATCGCATGGTTCCAAGGTCATAGGAAATTGTGGTTTCATCACCCAGATTAATAGTCAGGGCGTTTGAGCTTTTGGCATTACCCACAACTGGTGAAATCAAAGCCTTTCCGTAGTCCCTGAGGTAACCGGATTTTGCCAATTCCTCAATTCGTTTGGCTTCCCTACTCGAACTATCCGGGCTCTTGGGCATTTTTTGAATGTAATTCTTATTAATTTCAACAAGAAGCTCAGGGGCTTTCTCCTTGATCACCCGCTGGCGCAGGTAGTGAATGACTTGGTATCGTTCCGCCGGCTTGAGTTGCACCGAGGGCATCATGTTGCGAAATCCGTAGGTCAGGGTTCGAAACATGGAATAGGGATCACCTCCATTTTCCATTATGTTTTTGGTGAACATTCGGGAGAGTGGATTGGGAGGAGGGGATACTCCATCCTTGCTGTGGCATGCTATACAGTTGAGTTGGTAAAGCTCCTTGCCCTTTTCGAGGTAATTTTCATCGAACTTTTCCGGGTCAAAAAAAGCGAGCTTCTGATGGTCGACATTTTCAAAATCGTTGAAAGCAACTAACGAGTCCTTAAAATCTTTCCCTTCCCGAAGTCTTTGTATGTCCGATTCATCGAAGGGCAGATTGAAAAGAGAAAAGTCATCAATCAGACCATCGAAAAAATAACCCACTTTGTCTCCTCCCAAAACCGCAGCTCCAAAGTGATAGTTGTCGAATTTGGTGGCATGTCCCATTTGCCCTTTTCTTCCTTCAAGAATTTTTTCCCCGTCTAGGTAGAAAGTGAGTCCACTGGCTTGGTCGTAACTGAGCACCAGATGGTGCCAGGTTTCCTGACTGATACCCTCAACCCTGAGGCTCCAAGGTTTTCTTTTTTGAGTGTTATCGCTGAAAATGAGAGAGCCATTCTCTGAGGTTAGGCGAAAGCCCCTGCCTTTCGTAGGTTCACTGACGATACCGAAAAGATCTCCTTTCTTCGTGGAGTGAACTTCGAACCATAAGGAAAGAGTCCATCCAGAAAGTTCGCCCACCGGAGATCCCCGATAGTACCCCTTGCTCATGGCAAACCCGGAACCGAGAACTGGGAGGTTATTTTTAGGAGGAGGGGTTCGTCCTTCCCCAAACTCGACTTCAGACTTTTTCCGACTGGAAATAAATCCGGAAAAAAACAGAAGTAGAAATGCTAAAGTAGTAAAACGGACAAAGATCAGTTTCATGAGGCAATCAATACAACCAAGATTGTACGAAAAATTCAGAAAGAATCAAATACTCTAACTGGCTACCTTTTCGCGGTAAGATTCAACTTCCCAATTTTCAATGAATTCTCTCGCCCGATCAGTCATGTATTCAATTCCTCCGAATGCTTGAGAGAGCTGCATAACCTGGCCACCGTCCTGAGCAAAGAGTAAGGCGAGTCCAGCATTCTTTTCAGTTCTTCCCAAACCATAGATTCGGTTTCCCTGAACCACTACCTTGGGGGCAAATCCATGCTTGGCCCGATATGCATCCGCATTTTCTTGCGTCAACTCATCCGAAAAAGGAAATGCCCGGGCATACACTAAGTGATCGGGAGTAATTGGACCTGGCACGCATTGGAAAATCCCGGATGACTCGATGAACTTTGCGTCTTTACCGAAAAGTTTCTTAATGATTGCTTCAGTTTCGGGATTTTCCTCGTATTCTTCAATCCCCAGATTCTCTGAAATCCCCAAACAATCATACTCGTTACGCAGGGGTTCCATCACGCTGGCATACAAGGAACGGATTTCATCCGCAGTGTCAGCAGAGACAAAGATTCCATGATTTTTTAACATTATGACCTTGGGAATTCGACCGAATTCATCTTTGTAAGCATCGATACGATCTTTAAGGACCATGCACAGGGTGTATCCAGCGTCGATGTACTCGACCCATAAAGCTTGGGGAAAAAGTCGCTTGCAGATTGACTCCCCCTCTTTGGCGCAAGTCATGCCGTTTACTAAAAGGGCGTGGGTATGTACCACGAATCTTGTCTCCAATACATTATGAAGAGGAGCTTCAACAGAGGGGCGTCCTGCATGGTTGAGCACAGCCTCAGCCATGTAGTTTTTGACCAGTTCTTCGCGAGCATGTGGATCGGAAGGAGTTTCGACATTGTAGAGTCCATTGACCTTTGCACGATCAAGGGTCACGAAGGTATCTTCCTCTAATCCTGCCAGGGTCGTACCGGATGGTTTTACCCAGAGGGTCGATTCATCCTTGTAAGAAGTATTCCCACCTCCTCCCTTGACGAATTCAGGGGTGCCAAATTCGTGTGACAATTCGACGATTTCTTTGAGCGTGTCCATCAAAACATACAATATGAAATCGACTTACAGTGTGCGAGTTGAAACTGAGTGTGTTCAGGATCGCTATTCCTTGTGCAGTTGCCTGGATGATTGAGCCCTTGACAGTTGATTTTTCTCCCGATCTTTCCAGAGCTTGGCAAGTTCCTGGACCTTTTTAGGATTTGTATCTGCCAAGTCCGTCAATTCGCTGGGGTCTTTCTTCAGGTCATATAACTCCCACTTCGCTGATTTTTTTTGATCCTTGTTGAAGACGAGCTTCCAGTTTCCTGTGCGAATTGCTTTCCCGCGTGCGTGGTGAAAGAAAAGAAGGGATGGGTCGCTTTGTTTTTTTCCAAGAAGTGAAGGAAGAATCGATCGCCCGTCCCATGTAATTCGATGCTCCTCCTCGGTCATCTTTTCAGTGCTTACTTCAGTAGCTTCAAGGATTGTGGGCATCAGGTCTACGAGGTGGGAGAGGGTAGGAGAAATCGAACCCCCACCCTTAATACGATTGGGCCAGTGGGCAATGATAGGAGTGTGGATGCCGCCTTCATGGTCATACTGCTTGAAAAGCCTGAAGGGTGTGTTGGATAAATTTGCCCATCCATGTCCATAACTCTGGTAGGTAATTTCGGGACCTGGCATGATTTTAGAGAGATTACCCGGTCTCATCAGTCGTCCATCTCGGGTTTTTTCCGGAAGGTAATCACCTTTACGGTCAGAGTTATATTCCACATGACATCCTCCATTGTCGATGGTGAAAAAAGTGAGGGTATTTTCAAACTGTCCCGTACTTTTCAAATAATCGAAAACCTCTCCGATTACACGGTCCATGATCGAAACCTGTGCCGCATACACTTCGATTCGCCGCTCCTGCCAGGCTTTATTTTCTTCTTTCTTCCACGGTGGTACTTTGGGATGGCGTTCGGAAAGAACTACGCTAGGCCCGATCACTCCGAGTTCTTTCATTCGTTGAAGCCTTTTCTTCCTCAATTCATCCCATCCGGCGGAAAACTTTCCCTTGTATTTCTTAATTTCTTTACTGGGTGCATGAAGGGGCCAATGAGCGGCAGTAAACGGAAGGTAAAGAAAGAAGGGTTTATCCCTTGGTTTTTTTAAAAAAGAGAGGGCTTCTTTTCCGATCGCATTTGTGAAGTAGTACTCTGGATTATTGATGAATTCATGATCAATCGGGGTTCGGTTTCTTTTGAGTCCGATAGGAGCAAAGAAACTGCTGGCTCCACCGAGGATTCCATAAAAGTAATTAAATCCGTTTTCGTCGGGAAAGACCGCATTCTCCTCACTTTCCCTGTCGTAATTACCGGCCAAGTGCCACTTACCCATTATTGCAGTCCGGTATCCATTTGCAGCGAGAGCACCTGGTAGTGTAAGGCAACGAGGATGGAGAGAATTGTCTTTGAGGGAGGTTCTATGGTAGACGCCCGTGAGTAAGGAAGCACGAGACACCCAGCACATATTTTCACTGTAGAAGTTGGTGAAGCGGACTCCTTCTCCGGCCAGGGCATCCAGGTTTGGAGTGTCTATTTCACCCCCAAAACAACCAAGGTCTGAATAGCCCATGTCGTCCGCCATGATGAGTAAAATATTGGGTTTTGGAGAGGCGAAAACGAACAGAACAGTCAGGGCAAAAAATAATACAATGAAAATTCGAATCATTTCCTTATCCGAAAAACAAATCTTTCTTTCGTCAACCAAGCAAAAACTTATTGGAGAAAATAATTGGAATTATATAATTTTTAGTACTGACCTATCAGTTGGTCGATTCTAAATATGATCGGTAAGCTTATGAAACAATTTTTCGTTCTGGTCTTCAGTGTATTTTTCATCTTCGTCGCCCTCCGGGCACGCCAACCAAATTTCGTTTACATCATGGTCGACGATGCCGGTTATGGAGACTTCTCCTGTTTTGGGCAGAAGAATTTTGTCACTCCCAATATAGACCGCATGGCGAGGGAGGGGATGAAGCTTACTGATTTTTATTCTTCAAGCACGGTGTGCGCGCCCTCTAGGGGAAGTTTGATGACTGGCCTGCATACTGGCCATGGATTCATTCGCGGGAACAAAGAAATTCGTCCCGAAGGCCAGCATCCGCTTCCTTTGAAAGCGGTCACCATTCCCGAAGTCTTGAAGCCTGCGGGCTATGTATCGGGTATGTTTGGAAAATGGGGACTGGGAGCACCCGGTTCAGAGGGCGATCCAATGAACCAAGGGTTTGACCGCTTTTATGGGCTGAATTGTCAACGCCAGTCCCACAATTTTTACCCCACCCATGTATGGAGTGACCGGAAAAAAGTCATCCTCGAACGTAAGCATTACTCCCATGATTTGATTGCGGATGAATGCATCAAGTTCATTCAGAAGAATAAGGACAATCCATTTTTTTGTTATGTACCATTCACAATTCCTCATGCCGCGATGCAGTCGCCCGAAAAGCGGATCGCTCCATGGCGAAAGAAGTTTCCCGAGTTTGAAAAAGTCACCGGAAAGTATGGAGGCTCAGTAATTACAAATCCGGTGGCCGCCTTTGCCGCCATGATGGTGCATATGGATGAAGATGTCGGACGGATTTTGGACCTGCTCGAAGAATTGAAAATTGATGAAAACACCTTGGTCATCTTTACCTCCGATAACGGTCCTCATAAAGAGGGTGGGCACAAACCTGATTTTTTTGACAGCAACGGCCCGTTGAAGGGATACAAGCGTGATCTTTACGAAGGAGGTATCCGGGTGGCGACTGTAGCGTGGTGGCCTGGCAAAATCAATGCGGGCACATCCAGTTCACATATTGCAGCAGGTTGGGATTTGCTCCCCACGCTGTGCGAACTTTCCGGAGTTGTAACCCCAGATGGATTGGATGGTGTATCCTTTGCACCAACTCTTCTCGGAAAACCACAGAATCAGAAGAATCGAAATTTCTTATATTGGGAATTTCATGAGCAGGGCGGGAAACAAGCTGTCCGTATGGGCAAGTGGAAAGGAGTTCGTCTCAATGTTAAAGATGACTCGAACTCCCCAATTGAACTTTATGACCTATCGAAAGATATTGGTGAGGAGAAAAACATTGCTTCCGAGAACCCTGAGATAGTGAGGAAAATTTACTTGGCAATGAAGGAATCGCGATTCGAAAGTGCAGTTTTTCCATTCATCAAATAATCCCTTGAAGATTTCTATCCTCCAAATGCTGGGACCAAGTTTTCTGGTAGTTCCTTGAGCATCTTTCCCATTCCCTTGTTGTGAGCGGTTGCTACCACCACCAGATCCATGGAAGGGAAAATGAAAATAAATTGTCCACCGGCTCCCCGACCCTGAATAATGTGATATTTCTTACCTTCAATTTCTTTGTTCTGGCTCCACCAGAAGTAGCCGTAAAAAATGTTTTCGTTGGTTTCCACATGGGGAGAGACCGCCAATTTAATAAAGGAATCGTCAATGTGTTGCTGCCCCTTCCATTTTCCCCCGTTTAGGGTGAGAAGGCCCATTTTGATCATGTCCCGTGAAAGAAAACTAGCCCCCGCGGCAGATTTGGGGAGTCCGCTTAGGTCCTCTTGCCAGCGGTAGTTGACAATCCCCATTGGCTGAAGAAGCTCCTCTCGAATGAATGATTCGGCGGAGCCTGGCACCACTGCATCAAGAACTTGCATGGTGAGAACAGTATCGGCCGCCTGATACTTATACGATTGTGGGGACGCACTGGAAATTGGTTGGGTGAATTGTAGGTAAGCCTGTGCTTGTCCTTGTCCCCTTAAAAGCTCAGGTTGTTGAGCAACTTCAGGAATTTTATTTTTTTTCAGTCGAATGCCTGAGCTCATTTGCATGGCTTGATGAAGAGTAATCCCGCCGGTTCCTTCGGCGAGCTTGGTGACATTAATATTCCGAAGAAAAGAAACCACTGGTTTGTGGAGGTCATCGATGGATAAGTAACCTAACCGGATTGCACGACCTAGGGCATAGGCGGTGTAGGACTTGGTGATCGACATCTGATAGTGAGGATAATTGGATCGACCTCTTCGAAAATAAGATTCGAAGATCAATTTTCCACGATAAGCGATAAGCAAACTGTCGGTATTCCCGGATTTTTCATTCCCTGACGGTTCTCCAAGCCTGCGGGCATAGGCAAGGACCTTGTTTTTGTCGCCGCCGTCCTCTCCCAGTTTCCCCACTCTTAACTGGTCGTTTTTGTCACGGGGAGAGGGATTGAAAAAAGGTGTTTTAAGATCGGGGAGGTGCTTTTCATTTTCATACGAAATATCTTCCGCGTTAAGGTCGGCGACTTCTGGAGCCAAGCCGGATTGACCCATAGAATTCAGAAATGAATAGAGAAAGAAAATTACAGTGGGGCAAATTGATTTCATGGTCAATTGACGAGGGAGCAGAGTGGGAAAAACAAAAATATTGGTTTCAATGAAATTGACAGTTCTAGGTTAAAGATACGTACCATGATGGATGCAAAAAGTATCTCTGTTGTTGCTCGTATTCGCAACCATAACCTCCTTGATTTCTTCAATGTCAGGCTCTGTAATCCGCAAGGAAGTTCGCGAGCAAAATGGGCGAAAAGTTGAGTATATGTTTATTAACGGGGTCAAGGTACATGAGACAGACCCTGAAAAACAACCCCAGCCTCCCGTGGTCAAGCCCAAATCCTATGATTCCGAGGAGGCGAAGCCACCTGCAGGAGCAGTTGTACTTTTCGACGGCACCAAGGAAACTTTTGAGAACTGGGAGGCTGCGGATGGAGGTCCGACCAAGTGGAATTTAGTCAATGGGGCATTAGAATCTGTGAAGGGTGGTGGTTATATTCAAAGTAAGAATGAATTCGGATCATGTCGGCTTTATATCGAATTTGCTACACCTGTAGTCGCGAAGGGTAAAGGCCAAGGTCGAGGAAACAGTGGGGTCTTTCTAATGGGTCAGTACGAGATCCAGGTGCTTGATTCATACAACAACATCACTTATCCGGATGGTCAGTGTGGTGCCCTCTATGGCCGTGCCAAACCACTCGTGAATGCTTCTCGGGGGCCGGGTGAGTGGCAATCTTACGACATAATTTTTCATCGTCCACAATTTGATCAGGAGGGGAAAGTCACGCGCAAGGCCAAATTTTTCGTAATTCATAATGGGCATGTAATTCATGACCATTTGGAATTGAGTGGAGGAACTGGTTGGCGGGGGCCGCACTCAATTTCCGAATACAAAGTCCACGGGGACACCGGGCCTATCAAGATGCAGGATCATGGAAACCCTGTCCGTTTTCGAAATATTTGGGTTGTTCCCATTCAGGGATAACAAAAAAAAATTATAATTATTCTAAAGGTGAAGATACTCGTCTCACTATTTTTAGTATTCGCGAGCATTGTCAGTGGGCGTGATTTGATTTTTCCAGTATTTTCGAGCCCCAAAGAACTCACACCCTTAATGGTGAGAGAACTACGTGGATGTTTTAACTTTTTTTGGAATGAATGGAACTCTGACCCGAAAAGTCCAACTTACGGAATGACCAATGGTGACTATGTTGGAATGAGAAAACGCAGTCCACTGGCGATCGAAGAACAAGGGTTTTATTTCACCGCAATCATCATTGGAGTGGAGAGGGGATGGATTAGTCGCGAGGAAGGGGAAAAACGAATTCTAATTACACTGCAAACTCTTCGAAAGTTAAAAAGGATCAAAGGTTTTTGGTATCATTTCATTGATCAGGATACCGGCAATCGTGGATGGAGAGATTCTAAAAATGTCGAACTCAGTAACGCATCGACCGGAACCATGCTTCTAGGGGCTCTTGCCGCCTCCGAATACTTTGGGGGTGAGATTAAGAATCTAACCCAACAAATGTATTTCGAGATGGATTGGAAATGGTTCACCAACCCAGCGACCAAGCATCCCTATCTTGCCTGTTATCCGGAAGATTTGCCTGCGGAAATTCCTCCCGGTATCACCGACCAAGGAATGTTCGGAGGATGGTCTGCATATGCTGAACATCTCTTTTTGTATATTCTTGCCGCCGGCTCTCCTAACCCGAGTTTTTCAACGGGAGCAGATTCCTACTACGCGATGAAAACCCCGCTTGGAAGCTACAAGGGAGAAGAGTTTATTTTTTGCGGCACCGGTTCCGCTTTCACCTACCAGTGGACACATGCATTCATCGACTTTCGAAATCTACGC
>MDTC01125047.1_pt1 | contig 20397 bp, 16 predicted proteins | sample 811181 | NCBI WGS metagenome assembly MDTC01 (sample SAMN05326644, study PRJNA326480) | marine metagenome | isolation source: seawater | place: Pacific Ocean: North | collected 2011 | reverse complement strand
TTTTTTTTTTTTTCTCACATATAAATAGTATGTTACGTCACCAAGGACCAAGTCGTGAGGAACCTGCAACTTTTTTATTTGAAGGACTCCGAATACCCAATGTGCGAAATTGTAATGACATTCAAGCAGATGATTTTGCCGAAAACTACGCTATACCGGGAAATAAATTTATAATTAATCATCCAGATTTTGGCTTGGAAGAGCACACAGTAGTATTGGACGGCAAAACTTGGCCCTATCAAATCGAGACTTCAGTAAAAAGACCCATTCCTCAAACATGGAGTAAGAAAAATTTTTGTAGACTAATGTCACCATATGTAACAAGGGTTCGTCATTCACTAGGAAAAAATAGTATAGGCAAATCATACAGAAGTATGGGTTATCAAAGCCGTCGACATTTTGTTTCTAACAGGTCGAAGAAAAAGTCAAGAAAAACCCGACGCAAACAGCTAAAAAGATCAAATCGTGCACTTAGAAGGCGACATCCTACCTGAGAGTTGACTCAGGCTCAAAGGACAATGCGGGTTAAGTGGTGCCTTTGGGTGCTTCAACACGAATTGCTTCGTGAGATGGGGTGCTTGCGACCGTCATTTCTCGACCTTTTCCACAATCGAGGTCATAGAGTAAGTAAGGTATGCAAGACATTTGAAGTTGATTGGATTGTCGAGATTGTCATTGCGTTACTCTCATTCATCCATCCTTCGGATAATTTTGCAACTCAGGAATTCGTCCACCTTTTCAGAAGAAGTGTAAACAATGACACATCTTTGGTGAGATTGGACGATCTAAACGATAATATAAAGCATAAATTATCGAACAATGCCGTGTCTAGAGATGCAGCCATGGTTCTCGGTGTTTTAAAGGACATACACGCTAACTTGTACAAGGTAGAGTCTACGGAAGTAGATGACTTTTTCACGCTCAGCGAAGTCGAAGATAAGTACAAAAAATTTTATGAAAATTTTCGCGAAAAATCTAATATTAGATTTATAATGTCTAGTAGACGTTTTACACAAGCATTTAAAAGTTTGAAAAAATTACAACATAATGTGTACAAATGTCCTACATGTTGTAGTCTCATTGAACAATACGAAATTTACTTATACAAAATTTCACCATGTGGTACATTAAACTGGATATTTGACAATGTAAAAGATTGTATTATAAAGGCAAACTCCAATATTGTAAAAGAAAAATCATACAATTTAGTAGACAATGAAACAGAATGGAATGATCCAGATAACATGTACATGTATGGTCAATATTATAAAGAAAAAAGACCCAAATTTATCCCAGTAAGTAGGTCATACGGTGAGGGTAAACGAGCGCCGAGAGAGCACCAACGCTATGGAGAGAAATTGTGCGACGAGTACGTAAAATGGAATAGCATAAATACATCAAGTGATGTTTTGTCATTTTTTAGAAAGTGTACGAAAAATAAATACAGCGAAAAAATTGGTGTGAACGATTTTGAGTCTTTACAGTGCCAAACAGATCTGGTGAAACAATTTACAGCTTTTTGCAATATTTGCAAAGAATTGTTGGTATACGACGACGATAATAATTTTAATTTTTCAACGATTAATAATTGCATATGTGTTGGCTTTTACTTGACGGCTTTGCATTCTAAGTCACACTGTGAATTGAAAAACATATTTTCAAATGTATTGACACATATTAGTATTCCACATATTTTAATAAATTCATTTTCATATAATTACACATCATTCCTTTCTTTAGATATAGAAAAAGAGAAAGCTCAAACCTTTATAAACGAATATGTGTGTATATCGCCGAATGACTTTCGACAACGTGTATTTTTTACGGAATTTTTAAAAATGAAGGATTCTTTTTTTTTGACAAATCTAAACATGTTTAAAAAGGTTGATGCTTGTTTGTTTTGTTTTGATGACACTTGTGGCAAATGTAACGCAGTAGAAAGAATAACATCATCTCATTGTTTCACTAGTTCTGTTTGGTCAAATAAGTGTGTGAATAATGTCACTTGCTGCTGTGAAGTGAGGCTTTGTTCCATTTGTTTTTCTATGTGTCATCGCGTAAACGAGGTGAATTTACGCTTTTCTCCACAGACGCTGAAAGGTACTGAAGAAATGTTTGGCACACGTAAGATTATAATAAATCCCAAAAAATTCAAATACTCTGAATGTGAAGCGGCAAAGTACATACTAGAAAACGCAAGTCAAAAATGTACGAAATTACCAGTGGCATTGCAGATCAAGTTAGTGTCATTCCGATATTCAGCTGATGGTTTAATTAAACATTATCGTGGCATTCATTCTGGTAGAGAAAAAAAAATGTGCACTGATCCTTTTTGTGAGCATACCAGGGCTGAAAATTGTGTTTGGGCCATTCAAAAAAAAAAAGAAAAAACACATACGTACGAGTGTACTTGCGTTGGGGAATCATCTGCCCGAGTATTTACGTGTAAACAATGCAATAAACTTAACTGCATCTTGGATTGTGTTGAGAGCACATCCTTCGTCAATGTTCTCCCTGTTTGTTTTCATTTTGTTATGATGTTTTTGCCTTTTCTCGGTCCAGACAAAAACCCACAGAATACATTGTGCTGCTTGTGTAATTTTTCCCTTCGCAGTACGTACCTATCGGCTCGTCTTTGGTCATATCATAAAATGTACTTAAGAAAAACTTTTTTCGTAGAACAAAAACGTTTTTTGAACTTGCATAATGATAATCGCAACATGCCTGATTATGTTGCTCATTATAATGTTGGTTTTATGTTACCGTGGAGAAACAGAGGTAAGTACTTGATCGACATTGTCAACGGGTCTTCTTACACATCGACGCTGTCTACTTTTCGTTATCCGAGAATACTTATCTTGTTAGCTCTAAAGATCAGTAAGTCATTTTTTCGAATTTGTTTGTATTGCACGGACTTTTGGAATACTTTTCAATTAGATAAAGATTGCAATCATGATACTCCAATTTATAATTGCTCCATCTGTAAAAGAAAATGGGTATCTTCGCATAATTCTAAGAAGTGTTTATTGAATCACACACATTTTTATATGAATTGTCAACAGTGTCGTGACGTTTGGAAAAGATGGTATCGTGGCCCTATTTCGAAAAATTCGTGCAATGCATGTACATCAAACGATATTTACATGTGTGGATGGTCTGAGTCAACTAAAAAAAGAAAGTTAACAGATTGTTCTAATTTCAAAAAATGTTTGGATTCAACAAAAAAACTCGTGTACGACGCTTTCAAGATCTGCAAGTTACTGCTTGCATTTTTAGGATTTGAAAGTTTTTCCGAAACTCAGCCATTTTTATCACTCTGGAGTCGTTTTTGTACAATTTGTGAATTTAATCAAGACATTTGTTACGACAGACGTAATTACAACAAAGTATGTAGCTTAGATTTATCAGAGTCGTCTAAATATTTCAACAAATGCGGTGGAGCATACAAATGTGCGGACATAAGAGTAGTATTTGAAAAACAACCATACAAAATAGTTCGTGTGATACATTTGGTGAACAAATCTTACACAAGTTTTTGTTATGAAAACTACTCACACCAACTTTATGAGAATAGAAATTCCAAGACCGATGCTTTCGACGAAAGGAATATTGGAAAAAACACATTTTATGATTACGGTCATACCACTTTGGTCGACGCAAATTTCGTACGATGGGATTCAAATTTTCCTTCTTTACCTACATACAAAAAAGTAATATTTAACTCATGGGAATCCAATTTTCCAAGCATAATTCATACTGATAACACACCACGTTCTAAAATATGGCACACAAAGTTTACTCCGCGATTGTCAAAAAAAGAATACACTACAGAAGATTTCGATTCAGTGTTGATGTTTTCAAACGACCTTTCTACTCAAGTAATGAATTTAGATAGTTACTACAATTTTTTGTTGTACACTGTTCGAGAAGATTTTGTCGATGTAGAAGACATCCGAAAAAAAATAAAAAAATTTATTCTTACCATACATGAAGATAAGTCTGATAAAGTTTGTCGTGATATTCAATCGATGGATCCGAACATTTTTGTGTATGCTTGCAAACAGTTTGTGTCAATGAAGGGTGGTATGGATAATATTGTCAAGAGTTTTCGAATAGTCTAATTTTCTAATTTTCAAAAAGATTGGATGACAGTATTTTCATTAATGTGCGTATCCGCGGATTGCACTGAGAATGCATCCAACATTTCCCGACTTTCTGAGTCGGCACCGAGCGAAGCTGGAAGTGTAACTCAAGGCATACTCATGGTGTATGTTAATGACAAGGGAGAAGAACAAACATGTGTTATATGTTATGAAGAAAAGGCTTTACTTTCGACAAAATGTAAGCATAATATATGTATGGATTGCTTACTCAAAATGTTTGAATATAATATTCAAAGATGCGGTATTTGTAGACAACTACTAGTGTTAAAAAGATAAATATTGGTGAATGAACGCGTTAACTCGAGTGGGGCAAGCGCTATGGCGTACCATCCCAAAGCCCAGTGCGTCATGTTCCGGCGAGAGGAAACAGACAGTGAAAAAATTGTACGTTTGTATCTTGCAAAAATTGCAAATCATTCAGGTTCCGGTCGAAGAAATAGACAACTACTCTCTCTTGCTGAAAAGGAAATCGCCTCAAATAAATCGGTAATGGTTCTTAATATTGCTGAGATTTATTACAACGGTGCGCCAGGAATTGCGATTAATTTGGATAAGACAATAACATATTACGTTGCACTAATGGAAGTTGATGATTTTCCTTCATTGATGGATACAAATCATACAGTCGGTTTTCTCAATAATTTTCTTGAAGTTCACGACTTATGTTCCACTTCAATTCTACCAGATCTGGCAGCTAAACTAGATAGGGTAGCTGTAGGTGAAAAAAAATTTATACTAGGTGTAGCCCAATTAATTCGCGGTAAATTTTTCGATATGGATGGTCAATTTTATAAAGCAATGGACACATATTTAGATGCACTAGATCTACTTCAAGATGATACTCCACACTCCAACTTCTTGAAGATTCACTGTCAAGTAAGACTTGATGTTTTGAAATGCTGCGTTGACGCCGCAGGTTCAGGGAAAAATGTGACATACGAAGTTAATAAAATTAAAGAAGATGGCAGAAATAAGATGTCAAAATGTATTAAAATTTCTAACAATTTTATGACACCTGCTCGGCAACCAGAAAACATAATGAGACTTAGTTTTGTTATACCCGAAAATGTCAATGAAGATGATTTCATAAAAACATTTTGGGAAGATTTTGAAAAATTCAAAAAAAAACAAAGAGATCCTCGTGAGAATGTGCTGAAGGAAAATTTACGCAAAGAGAAGGCTAATCAGGTCCGTCGAAGACTCGAGGCTGCTTTGGACATGGTGCGTTCCAACAAATTTTCAAGCTGGTTGTTTGAAGAGCTAGAGAGCTGTATACTGTCCGTAGAACAGTTGAGTGATACCTGTGATTTTCTCGACATGATAGTGGAAGCAAAATGTTTTGTCGATAATAAAAAACTTTTTCTTTCTACACACAAAAAAAAAAAAAAGATTGTGCAAGCAACTCAACAAGTTGAAAACCATCCGATTCATATCAACGCAAATGAAGAAGAACCAGACGAACTACCTCCCGATTCTCAGAAAATTAAGCGGAAAAATAAACAAGTCCAAAAGGAAAAAGAAAAGATGAAGGCGGCATATTCTGCCTCAGAGTTGTCCAAGCGCCGGGAGAGGGAAAAATTACGCGAAGACTTTCCTAAATTATTTGAGTTTTTAGATACCCATGAATCTAATTACATTATTAAAGAATCGCAAACAATTCCGCCTCAAAAGCCTGATGTTCCGCCTGTAGTTTCAAAAATGAAATTAGCAAAAAGGGAATCAGAATTTGAAGAAAGAGCTTTCAATTTGGCGGTTGAGATGAGCTTGGCTGAACTTGATTAGGACATAGGTCGTTGTGAATGTCACACTTTTCTATTTTTTCTTATCGATCAATCCATAGATTTCCCTTTGTCCTGGGCGCGCGACAAGATGTAATTCCTTTTTTTTTTTCTAATCCATTGTAAATGTCAAAAAAGGATTCAAGCAATTCCATTTCAAAATTTTATAAACCCCATAAATTATACCAAGTGTTTTCATTCTTGAAAGACGTTTATGTGCTTTGTGTTTTCTTATATTTACATTATCGATCAGTACCAGTAGATAAAGGTATAGCTAACATTGTAATGGTACATTTTGTTGTACTCTTGACAATTTATTTAATTACTTTATTCTATACAATCGCAACTTAATCCCGTATGCTGGGCGCGCGACAATATGTTTTTTTTTTTTTTTTTCTTTTTTATTACAATTGAGCAAGACAAAAATACGCACAAAGAGACACCCATTTCATCGCATTTATAAATATATGATTCTTCCATATGCACTTGCTTGCTTTGGTTACATAGCATATCGATCGGGTCCACGATTTCCACTTACCGAAGATAAATTTTTAGTTACATTTTCATTTGTACAGATGTTCGTATTTCTTTTAATTGGTCCTGCTTTAGCCCTGTTTGATAGTTATTACGTCCATGAACCGTGTGAGACAGACGAAGACAGGCTCAAGGCATTGTAAAGATGGTGCTATGGCGACCTCGAAGGAGAGGCTATAGGGTACACGCGCTGATGGCGAAGGCTGCTTATTCCGGGATTCCGTGTAGGATACCGGTAAAACGTCTCCCTATATCCTACGTGTCCCCCAATGAGCAAGTCGATTTGCTATCAAAGGATATGACACGTAAAAAACGCGTTAGATTCGATGAGAGGGGAAGTCGTGTCGTACAAGACACACATGTAAGTTGTTTTACTCATATCACATCATGGATTAAAAAACAAATTTCTCTGACAAACTTGCATTTTTTTTACAAAAGAAACCCTATATAACCCGTATGCATTTGTCCTTAAATGTTAATGGTTCATTGACTCTTTTTTTCAAGGCATGCGTTCTGTCTTTATACGTGCGGGATTGATTTTTGATTATTTCGACAAGACATTGACGTGTGATATTTACATCGTACATGGCGTCGTGCGCTTGAGTTGAATCAAAGAATATATTGTTTTTTAAAGCTAGCTTAGCCAAGCTAGGGCCACACCATTTGTTATGATTACAACTCCAGAATCTATTTGTCTCATGTACCATGGTACAAAGTCTATCGTATTTACAGAGCTGTCTGAATTCATCGCTATTTTGTATCCCCGCAGCAAAGGCCTGGGCGACAAGAACTCGATCCCAATCATACTCAATATTATGGGCGACTAAAGTGCAATTATAGTCTCCAATAATATTAAGAATGTTGGACAACAAATCCTTGATAGTAATTCCATCGTTGTTACATCGCTCAATAGATATATGAGGACAATTTTTTGTCGACCATTGACTAAGCTGCACTGCTCCTTTTATTAATGTATCGTAAGATTCGATAACATTACCAAGTGGTGTTACCAATTGACAAGCAAATTGAGTTGGAAAATTTTCTGGTATCGGTTGATTTTCATTTAATTTGCTTTTAAACCCAGTGGTTTCAAAGTCAAAAACGAGGTAAAACATCATTTCTAATTATCGAGATTTTTTTTTTGCAAAATTATTTATGCTCAAGTTCCTACGCGGGGCCATGATCTTCGACAAAGACGTTCGTCCGTACATGTACTTTGAGGAAGGAGACTTCTTCATATCTATTTTCACTGTTGAGGGACACTCCGTCGCTCTTCAACTTTTAGAGATTCAACAATGGGGTGACACAATTGCAGAGAGACAGGAACATATAAAAAGATGCTTAACCACACCCTTTTCAACATATTCTTCAACTTTTCCCATAATCAATGATTTTGTAGAAGATTCCCACAAGACTTTCATTCAATTTATACAAGATGAGCTTTTTTGGAAAATTTTTCTAATTACAGATGATATTGTTTGGACGATGACACACGGCTTGATTGTACCAATTTTCGTTAAGTCTTACATGCAATTTGTATCCAAAAAATATGACGAGTGTTTCAACGAGTTCGATTTCATCACAGGATGTTTACATAAGATTTTTTACGTCATCAAAAATTGGAAATTCAACAAGGAAATTTACATTAATCATTATTCTGTATCAGATCCTCCTCCATTTTCCGAGTGGTTCAATCCCAAAGGTACTCTTTCGGAAGACGTACGTCGTAAATTACAGAGGGTTCTACAAAGCCGGTGGAGTGTCACCACGTTGCTAATGCGCAACAGGTGTCCTGGTAAAGATTATACACCAATTCGTAGATTTATGAAGTTAAGTCCTCCGTGTGATTTATGTCAAGAAGATGCTTTTTTATGGAAGCACACATTAAAATCAATTTTAGACTCATCTTTTGACAGAGAAATTCATTTAGGAAAAATGTACAAATGTATTTATTCTAAAGTCACATGTTTAGAACTCTCCTATGATGATGTCTTTATAAGTGGAAATGTCATACCAAATGATATATCCAAGATTGTTATGACAATGAAATTAAATACAATACAAGAGACTAATACTTTATTCTATTTTCTAATTTCATCCATGTTGTTACACAAACGTAGATTAAACGTATTAGATAATTTGTTCTTTTTTTTTGGTATCTTCATACTCGAGTCAGCCCATTAACGAATCATTCAAACAAATATTTGCAGATTACATTCAAACATATAATATTGTGATAAAAGATAATACATTAATATCGAAGGGAAAGTGCAATTTCAGCAACAGACATCTTTCCCTACATCTTACGAATGTTGAATTCTCACAAACTTGGTTTGACGCGATAACCATTAAGAGTAATCGCGATTTAATACAAGTCGTAGTAGACCTTTTGCTTCAATCTAATTTTATATCAGATCACCAACCATTTTATAAAGAATTACAAAATTCAATGACGACTATATCTAAGTACATCTTTCAACATAGTGAACACTATTGTGGGATAAAAATAAAAGAGGAAGTCAACTCGTATCAGGAACGAAAAAATATTAATACGGCTACTGTTATCAACGAAATGAATTACACTAGAATGTATCCTAAAGAAGAAGGTTGTCGTAGTGATGATATTTTATACTCTGCAAAAGATCAGGGAAAATCGAGTTTGGTTTTATCAAATTTATTTACTAATTCTAATGTTGTTTACGGAGTAGGAAATACGAAAAGTAAGTATAATTATGTGACAATGCAAGTTGACGAGAACATTTTCACAAAAAAGGATTATGAGAGAGGTACATTCGAGAGTCATAATGATATCAATTCTTTATACGAGAAACATATGACAAAGGCTGTAATGTACTATCAAATGCCTGAAAGTTGTAAAATACACAGGAAACGTGTTCGGAATTTTCTAGTAATTTTATCACCGTTTGAAATAAGTGAAATTCCTTATATATTCACTAAATTTCCTTCTTTTTTTAAAGGATGTATTAAGGCGTTATCAGATGAGGATATCGGTAAAATCGACGATGATACCAAACATTTTTCACATTTTGACAAGTTAGCATTTAATTTAGATTCGGCTTACCATAAAAATCCAAGACATCACAAAGATTCATTCTATAATTTAGATACTTTGAAAGACTGCAAAAATTCAGTGAATTATGTTTTGGCGAGTTCATTTTCAAGATGTAGTGAACTTTTCACGTGTCTAAATGGTAACATTTCTCTCACTGTTGGATGGGGCTCTTGGTACGCTACGAATTCAGATATAGAAACTCGTTTTGGATCTTCGTTGAATCCTCTGATGAATTTACCTTTTTCCGTGTGGTCTTCATCTATGGTCATATGTAGATACAATAACAAAGATATGGTTACCTACCCAGATAAGTGTGAGAAATGCAATTATATTTCGAATGTTATGTACACTTACGAAAGTTTCAACAAACTTCTTCGGTGGAGATGCCATATTTGTAAAAATTTTGAATTCTCGAAACATAAAAAATTGACAAGTGAGTATGCCATCATATGCAAGCAGTACACTACGAAATTTGATTCGAATTATGACATGTCAAAAAGAATAGTAGAAAATATAAATGATTTCCTTGGAAAAAAAACAGATACACTAATGTTCACATTCATATTGAAAAAATGCAAATGTAAAGTTGAGCATATTAGGAAATTTCATCTTTACACTACTGGGCATAAAGTGTTACTCGAAAATGAATCCTTTTTGCTGCTGGACAAATCAACAAAGAATAATCGCAACTTTTTTAAAGGTTCTATCATGGAAAAACGGGTTGCCCTTAAAAGATCTTACTTAGCAAGACAATCATTATTCAAAATACCTAATGAGTGGGAAAAACTCTTTTTCGTTCGTAAACGCAATACTCTTTTTTGGAAACAGATACATGAATGTATTACTTCATGCAAGTGTTACATATCTTGGAGATCAGCAAAGGTCGGCGCTTGTGATGATTTAATAAAACCAAAATTTAATTGTTGTTCTAAAAAATATGATTTTTTGCCAGCAAACTTAACAGACCAAAATTACACACGGGCGTTGAGTATACTTGGTATAAAAGATCAGTCTCAAAATTTAAAGTGTTGTGAAGAGTTTTGCAGTTTATACTACACACTTTTTTCAATCCGAAACGAGGAAACATCGCTCAGAGAAGCTTTATCTTGGGTTGGAGCTGATTGTATTCCAAAACAATGTACTTTCATTGACATTTTTGAACTTGATATAGAAGCAATTAGGTGTGCATCTCTCCGCTTTTTACGTTCAAAGCGCTCATGTGGCGCTATGGATAGCACGCGCTCATGTGGCGCAATGGATAGCGCGCCGGGCTCCTAACCCGGAGGCTGTGGGTTCGAGTCCCATCATGAGTAGTTTTTAATTCAATAGTCTTGCATCATTTTCAATATATAATATTATATATTTTTTCACGATTTTTCTCTACGACTGGATTTTCTGAAATTTGCACCGTCGCGCTATTCGTTACTCCGGATTTGTTGAACGTATATTGTAAGAGATAGTTGGATTGATTAGCTAAGATCTTCTCCTATATTAAACCAAGCTGTGCTAACTCTGAAATTGTGTGCTCAAGTATGATGGTGAGCGTATGTGTATTAGCGATCTTTGTGATGTCTTTAAACATTGGTTGGTTTTTGGGATTGATTATACTTTAATGGCTCCAGGATGAAGATAAGCGTTGGAGCTAAAGCCGTGCTTGATGACTTCGAGTGTGTATACGCACATACACTCCTGAAGTATATCAGTCTTATACAGCGTCATCGAGGCAAAAACAAGAAGGTTTTTTTTTTTTTTCTCTCATTGAATATATGACGAATGATAACGAAAAAAAATCGCGATCATATTTGCCTTATGTAATTATATCAATCGTATCAATTGTACTTTTTTATTTAATCCTTTCAGCGGACAGTGAGATAACAGATTCAATGGATGCGTCCGAGATTGATCCAGAATTGGATTTCAGAGAAAATAATAGTGTGCAAGTTTGTTCGGTCGGTCCTCATATTTTTTTAAGGATATTTAGAGACGATGATAAATTTTTTACTTTAGGCATGACTCCGCTTGTGTGCCGAAATCATGAAAAGGATGATAGTTTTCTCACAATTCCTGATTTTCAGAGTATGTTGTATAACAAAATTCCGCAATTTCTAACAAGGCGTGTTGAACCTTTAAACAAAACACAGGCAGATTATTTAAAAAATGCCTTCGTTTTGAATCGTACAACTTGTGAATTCGACGATGACAGAATGAAAGGTAATGTTAAAATTTTATCAACCAAATTTTTAATATACAAATTACACTATACTGATCATGATCAATCTTTTAAAGTTAAATACAACATGTTTCGTCCAGAACATCCTGTTTTATCGAAAAATGAGGAAGTGCGTTTAAAACACATTGCAAATTGCGGAACTTGGCTAATTTATTTTTTACAATTAAATAACTTCATAAATCGAGAATACGCAAAACAACATATCCTATTTTTACTTCCTAAAATAAAATCATTAAATGTAAGAAAATTTCGAGACGTATTGAAGAAGTTAAACTATCAAATTCGAAATATCAAAGAATGAGGTACTAATGATGGACGTCAAGTATGCGATGCGTTACAAGAAGTCTATATTGCGAAGCTCCATCGAAATATTTTTTGAGTAATTTGACGAAGGATAACTTTTTTTTTTTTCTCTTTCTTCATTATATGGATGGACCACGAAAAAAAATCGGTAAACAACTCGGCGATTTCCTCGGTGCAAGGCTGGCAGACGGTCGCCATTTGGTCAAATATATAATTCCACGTAAGATAGAAGAAGGAAAAGAATTCGTTGAAGAAAATTATCCTGTGTGGAGGGAAAATGTACTCGATAATCTTCCGCAATATGAGCCTTACAGGAGGGTTGACGGAGAGTACGACATTTTGTTTGATATACAACGTTTCCAAGTGCTATCGAATACACAATTAATGCTTGAGTCGGACATAAACTATTTTTCTTATATTTTAAAACAGACTATGGATGAAAAAGCTGAGATCGTGGATAGAATAAACAATAAATTTCCAATGGATAAACAAATCCAAGAGATTCTAAATCAAATGCGAAAAAATAGTTCATACACAAAAAGAAAGTCAACACGCCGACGTACACAACGTAAATCTAAAAGATCGCGTAGGTCAAAGCGTCGATAATGGCTCAGTGAAGGTGCCCATGGGTAAAATTTCAGATGTGCTTGGCGGTCGAGAGCCGTATGTCCATCATGTTCGTCGGGGGCCCAACCTTCCTATGGGTTACCCTGATTTAATGATATTTGTGTAAATATTACTCCATGTTGTAATTGTCATAGAATAATATAAATTACAAAACGATAGTTGTAATTTAATATTGGGATCTCGTTTGTCCTTCAATGTAACATACTTTCCGTCCGACGAATCAAATTCATAAATTTCCATTGATTTCACCAGAGTGATGTCGATGTCCTTCATGAATGTTTCAATGTTATCAACAAACAATTCAATAGATAATCTATCTAGTATGTGGTGTTTTTCCGGATCTTGCGGTTTGTACATTATATATACATATCTTTTTTTTTTTTTTTTTAACAATATTTACGAGGTACTACTACACGGAAGAGAGGAAGTACTGACAAGAAGTACCCCAGGGGTGTGCGTTACGTGCCTGAAAGTCGTTCTTGTATTTCCATTCATGAAAATAACATTGCAGTAAATAACAAACGTTATAACGTTAATGTTCGTGTCAAGGAAAACATAACTACACCGACGGCTAAACAGCGAGGTTTCAATCCTCCTCTCCAGTGCACGAGGTTTGTACTTCCACATGGTGGGTCTGGGTCATGTAGTAAAATAAGCCATAAAGTATCACCGAGCAAAAAGGGTGTGACTCCTCCTTCTATGCATCATTTTTTTCACTGTTTTTGCTACAATCAGAAGTTGATAGATTTGATGAATTCGTCTATCGCGTACAATGGCAAACGTGTCCCTTCTACCTGTGATAGCAATTTCATGGCATGCAAAACATTTTACGGTGAGTTTGGGACAGGCGAGGACAATGTTAATTTTTGTCAGTGTCTTTGGAATCGCGAAACAACCTTGTGGTACATTGAAAGAGAAATTAATGGTAGAAATGTTTTAATATTACCAAAAGAAGCTTTGGATGAAGACATTGTATATGTAGACTTCACAAAAATCAAACTTTTTGCGATACGACATGCATTACGAGACCTAATTGAAAATATAATGCGTGAAAAAAAAATCGAAACTTTTCACGCGTTACAAGAAAAATTGAAAATGTATGATAATTTATTTCTCGAAAAGTCTACTCGGCATCTTATGACTAAAATGACATACAAAAAGTTCCACGAGGTTTTATTGGCAGAGGGCCCGATTGTACCTCGAAAAAGTTTGAAGCTCCAAAAGTGTGCTCGAGGTAAATCTAAAGCTGTTGTGATATTAAAAGATGGAAAGGAGACAATGCCATATTGGATATCATCATTAAAGATGTTGAAGGAATTACCTGTCAAGCTAGGTTTTACACAGGAAAAGATGGAGTGTTTAAAGAACCCATTGTATGAAGCAACATCTAAGGATGAAAAAAAATATATTAAAATGAGAAATTTGATGCCAGCTTGTTTTGAACCGAGAAATATTGATTTTTGTGGAAGTCGTACAATAGTTAAATGTAAAAATTACCAAACTACCGAAAAACCTGGCATATGCTGGGAGTGTCTTTTAGAAAAATTTGAGTGGTCATACCACGAAGAAGTCACATACGGTAAGGGCATCAAATGGCAAAGAAAGTATCAAAATTATTTGAAGTCACATCCAGAGTGTTCGGAAATTGAATTTGAGTGTCTGGGTAATCCAAGGCCATTGTATGTCGGAACAAAGTACAAGGGAAAGGGCCATTTTCATTCACAAGCTGTGGCCATACGTTTAATCGACTTCGAAATGAGCAAATTAAAAGATGCGTACGCTCATTCTTGGAATATTGAAACTTTGTATCCTCTGATTACTAAATTGATAAATCAGCTTAATGAATCAGGTCAACCTATACCTAAACCCATTGATGGTCCTGGCCATCATTCGATCAAAAGCGAGCATTTCAAACTATTTGCTAAGGAGGATTCTTCTTTTTTCTATCTTAACATTGTGTCTTCCTTTGTTCATGCTGTCACGCATTTTTCATCTTTATCCACACCATATGTTGAGCAGCCCAACTTTTGTAAGCTAGTCCGAAATGGTAATCAGTTTACGTTTTCTTCTCCTTTATACGTACAATCTCTTTGTTACCATAGACGGAAGCATCGGGGTGTCAAACGTTCAATTCGTGGTCAACGCGTGAAAGAATTTATACACGTAAGTGTAGAAGAATTCTGGATAAGACCAGAAATCTCTTCTCTTCCATATAGAGGTGTTATCATAAACAACATATCTATTTTGTTGACAGATTTACACTTCGACATATTCTCACATGTATTTTTTGTTGCTGTAACAAATGGTCTATTTACGGCATTCGTGCCGGAGGACCTTGGCATGAGCATGTTCAATTCGCCAACCAGACCTACTCAGGAAGTATCGAGAGCTCAAAGAGGTGACTGGATCACTTTTGATGGTAAAGTTATATATTGGTTACATTACGATGACATGTTTCTCACTTTTGCGGGAGGATTTCTTGTGGGTAGAACATCTTCAAGTCGCGTTGATTTGCCGGTAATTTGCCATCACACTCCTGATAGAATATACTTTTTGGACGGCTCAATCCGTAGCTGGAGTTTTGAGTCGTATTTTTATGACGTGAATGGTGTTCTTCTTCTTGGCGACAATTCACTTTTGGAAAAGGTCGTAGTAAAAACTAGACCGCTTCCAGATTTTGTACCTTTTGGATTGAAACTTTTGTTTTTGTCGATGGACCATAGATTTAATCATACTGTTTTACATGATTGTTTGCAATCACCTTCTTTGTACGTAAAGACGGATAGTGAGTATGACCTAAAAAATACTGTCAAGGACAAATTGCGTATTCTCGGATACAATATTTTTGAAGCTTCCAAATTCTATAATAAATCGTCATTTGTATCAAAACGGTACAGTTCGACTAATACTTTACCGTATTCTCAGAGAATACATGAAAATGTTCAAAAAATGTACCTTTCATGTGCTGTATCACATTCAATTATAAACAAAAGTTGTACGTATCTGCATATGAAATATTTGTTAAACATTATTCCGAATTCTCAATCGTCTTTATTAAAAATAACATGTGAAAATGATGAAATTATCGGAAAATTTGCAATGGAAACACATGAACCAATAAAATTTTACCCTAGGTGTAGAAAAGTCGATACTTCAACATATTTTACATATAACAACAATATATACGATTTTTTCAAACCATTTTTGGAAGATTCAAAAATACAGTATCTAAAAGGCAAACGCATTTTTCCTTGTCTTCCTTTCTACGATGAAGATTCATCCATGCGGTTGGTAAATACTTGTCACTCAGATCTCACATCTGATGCGTTGACGGTTGCTACATTTTCATACATTCCGTGTGTAAAGTACACAAAGCAGATGATTTCATTCGCTGACCTGGTGAAGCGCGAGAAGATTCCTTCAAAAGTGCGTTTGCAGATTGAGGATAAGGTGGAGGAGATCGCGGGTGTAGAAGTTTCTAAGGTCGATTTTCTTGTGGACATCAACTTTGACGACGATATCTAAGATTTTCTTTTAACGGGCATCGCGAGCGCGCAATGAAACCAAAAACACCACGATTGGAAATCTTCGATAAATTATATACAGAAGAAGTGCTACTGTGGAAGATTGAGCCTCGTCGCGCGAGAAAAGCTTTTTTTTTTTTTCGATCGTTTTAATAAAATGAAAATCCGCGGGCCACTAGGATCACAAAAGGATAAAATGAAAAGGGAGAGAGACAAATTAGAAAAAGAACTAGGGATGAAAAAACAAGTTGGCGAAACAAACCTTGCATTTAAACGACGTCGTGCGAATTCCCCAATCAATAAATTAAAAATTGCATTGGCCTTCATATTTTTTGTAAGTGCTATAACTTTGTTTGTGATCTATGTGAGTTTCCCCGATTCATTTGCTAGTATGCTTTCTTATTTGGGTATCGAATTCAGACCTATGTAGAAAAACCTTCTTCTCCGCTAAACCAGTTAATGGAAGTATACTGGCTCGAGATGCGAGGCGATGGCATTGCCAGGCGTCGTAAGCGCGAAGTACCTGAGGATGACGATTCCAATCCGGACAGTACCTGGCGACCCGCTGGTATGAAAAAAAAAAAAAATAAAATTTCAAAAAACTGTTTAGCACTTGAAGAAAAAAAAACAAAAAAACAATATCTAAGTTCATCGAAAGTAAATGTCAATAAAGAAAAAAAAAAGGATGCCAAAAGCAAATCTGTAAATAAAAAAAGGAATGTTACAGACACAAATAAACGAATACCGATAAAAAAAGAAAAAAAAAGTGAAAATGTCAAGCAGACAAATAAGAAATTGATAAATAAAATGAATGAAAAAGGTAAAAAAAAAGTCAAGTCAGATAATAAAACTACTTATTTAATCTCGGACGATGTTACGGTGGGCACAGATTGGAGGGATAAAAGCGAGTGGAAATGGTGGTTTCCTTGGGCATGTATGCCAAGCACCCACTCAAACTATATATACATCAATACCAATTCTACTTCTATAAGTGAAAAATCTGATGTGATACCCAAAGTACAAAAACGGTTTATTATAACTAAATATCAAGATGAGTCTGTAATACATACACAGGAAACTCGCCTTCCAAATTTTCATTATGTAAATAAAATTGATGGTCGGGATCATTTTCGATATATCATCAGAAAAGAGATCGAACGACACGAAAAAATTTGCGAATCGAATTGGCGAGATAAAATCGAGTGGAAATGGTGGTTTCCTTGGGCATGTATGCCAAGCACCCACTCAAACTATGTATACATCAATACAAATTCTACTTCTGTGACTGCAAAAGTTGAGGAAAACGGAGCCAATACTGATATATGTACTCAAGAAGATGTGTGGATTAAAGCTGTTTCGGTCGAAAGAAAAATATATGATCACTACAAGTATTTATTTAATAAAAAACATTTTTCCAAATTTATACATAAAGTAAATAAACACACAACGATAGAAGAACAAATATATTCTTGTGATAGACGTATTCGACAGGTTTGCTTACAATTAAATGCTTCTCTTAAGATTAAATACAACCATTTACAAGGACTAGATGAAGAGTATTTTTTTATGTATAAACAGGACATATTCAAAATTAAAAGTGTTTTGCAACACATCAATGACACCATTGTTCTAAACGAAAGTTATCCGGAATATTTTATGCATTTACCATTTTACTGTAAAATTGTTTTTATATATAAAGTTTTCAAGACAAAATTTTCATTGTATGCTGAATGGATCCAAAATAAATTCGACATTAATATTACTTTGCGAGACTGTATCGAAATTCCATTTTTTCACGAGAATTTAAGTAATTTTGAGAAAGATAATTTACGAGAATCTTATTTTTGTAAAATACCTCAACCATTTAATTTACACATGAAGGAAATGATTGGATTGTTCACCCAATGTATAAAACATTACGAGCGAGAAGACAAATGGAAAAAACATTTTGTGCATCATATATTAAAACGAGAGTGTGGAGACTTGTTTTATTTCTGGTGTACACCTACAAATGGTGTGTGGGGAGACGGTGACCTTGTAAACATGATGAATTCCCTGGATATACATTTTTCGGATAGAGTTCCACTTTTATTCAATGATATTTTCGATAACTTTTCTACAGTAAAAAATAAAGAATTGCTTCATCTTTTCAGTGAGGTTATTATATGTGAAAATATGGTTGAAAATACTTATTATGATTACATGTTGAAGGAAGTGGATGATCCCAAAGGGAATATATCACAGCTTTCGCACACAGACATTCCCTGTAAACATTGCAAGGGGAAAACAGTTTTTTCACACGAGAAACAAACCAGAAGCTGCGATGAACCTATGACAAGATATCTTATATGTGTTAAGTGTGGCAAGACTACCAAGTGCTAAATTTTCTTATATTTTCACGCGACGCTGATAACAATGACAACTACGCGGAGATTCGTTCATGAAGCTTGGGTGACCTTGATGCACAGCTGCGCAGGGTAGTCGGTGACGATTTAATAAATCTGCATCTTTAACTCTTTATTTTCGAAAAAAGATTACCGAAACCTAAAATAAAGCCAGGCCCCACCAACACTAGTATTCCAGCGGTGTCCCCTACACTATCCAAAATTCTGTCTTCTAATCTGTTTCTCTTCTTTCGGTTCATTGCAAAGAATATAATGAATGTGTAGGACACAAAACTGAGTAGCAACAGAGAGTATTCCATTTTCTATTTTAGAAAGAGAAAAAAAAATAACGTGTGTGTTACACGAGTTCCAGTCGTTTGAGATCGTCATATAAAACTAATGCAAGTGCCATTTCAAGAACAACTGTTGCTTCTAATCCAAGGTTCTCAATCACATTGAATAACCAAGAAAAGTTTCCACGCGATTCAAGGAAATCAACGACAGTGGTAACTAATGCAAATAAAGCGATTACAATAGGATATTTTAGTAAAGGATATTTGCGTATCATATGTTTTAACTTTTTTATGTCACATATCATTATATTTATAATTAGAAAAAAAAAAACTCAGTGAGGTGCCTGCGCGATGGCTTTGATTAATCAGTGGATGCCTAGTCACGGCGACGAGTGGGAATGTCCACAAAATGGTGATACCATTTTGATTCTGAGCGAGAGGGATGCTTTAAGTTTCGTTACAGGTGAAAAGAAACTTTTATTTACAAAATACAAAAAAGCATTATCGGGTAAAAAGATTTTTGTGGCGTGTAAGAGTGATAAACTTTCGGCATTGTCTGGTCTTATAGTGGGATCAATACGTCTTTTCACACAGAGACTGATATCCAAAGATGAATTTCCTAAATTAAAATACATGCATGGCCTTAATAGCACACCTACTACGCTTAATGGTATTTTTTTTGAGTCTCCAATTAAAGCTCCAGAATTCTGCACTCGTATTTCAAGTGGTTGCGGTAAGTGGCGAACTTATAAATCAAATACATCTTAATCATGGAAAAGTCGAGGCTCATGATGTCCGAGACCAGCTATGGCGATCTCGCGTCTACGCAAAGCGTCCGTGAACCTACTCGAGGTGACAGCATCATTGTAAGTGAATATGACTATGCAATGCAATTATCCGGCCATGTTCTCGATAAGATTAAATCTGCTGAACTGAAATCTCATTTTATGCGGAGTGTGAAGCCAGGAGATGTAGTGTGGTTTGCAACAAAAAGTAATAAATTGATGAGGAGTAAAATTGTTGGTTCAGCGATTTTTGTCGGTAACAAGCGTATATGTGAAGAAACTTTTGATCATTTCGTTAATCTTCATAGAATATCAAATATTAATAATATAAAAAAACATGGTAAACTCAAGTGGAATGTTATGTGGTTGTTTAAAAATGCAGTACCATGTGTTCCTCGTGAGTACAAAATGCCGAAGCAGGGATCTGTTTGTCGACGTATTTTCAAAGGGTGGTTGTAAAGTAATTCTTCAATTCTTCATCCATTTGTTCTTTCTTCTCTTCGTCAGTTAAGTTAATCCATGAGGTGTCATACAGTGAATCCAGATAATGATCTATTAACGTGTCATCTTCAGTTAAAATGTCATACACAAAATATCCTTTATCTTCGCAAAGAGGGCATTCTACAATCTGTTTCATACCATCGCAGCAAATGCATCGTACGTTCATTTAATATCAGAAGATTTTTTTTTTTTTTTTTTTTTT